>JACCEC010366096.1_pt1 | contig 18697 bp, 11 predicted proteins | sample 7450121 | NCBI WGS metagenome assembly JACCEC01 (sample SAMN15323455, study PRJNA562643) | freshwater metagenome | isolation source: river surface water | place: USA:Blue River Watershed | collected 2017-08-18 | reverse complement strand
TTTGGGGCGTGGGGGGGGGGGGCGGGTTCGGGGGTTGCGGGGGTGGGGCCGGCGCTGGTTGGGGGGGCGGTTTGGGGTACCGGAGCGGCGTGGAGCGGAGCGTTCTGCATTTTTTCGACGCCATTGGGTGGTTTCGTTGTTGTTGGTCGTATTTTTGTTGGGTTGGGTTCCGGTTGAGGAGGGGACGGAGGGTGAGTGTGTGGTGATGCCGACGGTGCGGCGCGCGGCGGTGGTGGAGACGGAGGGACGTTTGACGGAGGTGTTGGTGCGTGAGGGGGACGTGGTGAGCGAGGGGCAGGTTTTGGCGCGGGTGGATGTATCTGCGTTGGAGGCGGCGCGGGAGGAGGCGCGTCAGACGCGGTTGCGGTTGGAGGCGGAGGCGCGCTCGGCTCAGGCCTTGGGGGATTCGGCGGCGTATCGTTCGGCGTCATTGGAGGCGGGACGATTGGCGAAGCGCGAGGGGTTGTTGGTGGAGCAGATTGGGCGGGCTGAGGTTCGGGCGCCGGTGGCGGGGGTGGTGTTGACGAAGGATTTGACGCAACGCGCGGGGGAGGTGATGGCTGTGGGGGCTTTATTGTGTGAGGTGGCGTCTTTGGAGGGATGGGAGTTGGATGTTCAGATTCCTGAGGCGGATTTCGAGTTGGTGTATCGGGGGTTATCGGAGGGGAGACGGTTGCCGGTTGGTTTTGTGTTGGAGGCTCGGAGCGGGTTGGTGTTGCGTTCTTCGTTGGAGCGGTTGCAACAGGTGAGTCAGATGGCGTATGCGCAGCCTGGCGGGAGTGTGTTTTACGTGACGGCGAATCGTTTTGATGTGCCTCGGGAGTTAGCGGGCCGGTTGCGGCCTGGTTTTTCGGGGCGAGCTCGGATTGAGACGGGGCGGACTTTGTTTGGGGTGAAGGCGACGCGCAAGTTTGTGCATTACCTTCGGATGAACTGGCTTTTTTGATGGGGAACTGGGTATGGCGGCTTTGCAAAACAGAGGGGACGGGGGGGTTACGGGAGGCGGGAGGGCGGGGCGACCGTTACGGAGATTGCGGTTTGATTTGAAGGTGAGTCGGCAGCGGCATGATGGGGAATGGGTGGCGGTGGTGGGAGATCCGGCCAGCATTCAGTACGTGTCGGTTCCGTGGCGTGATTACGAAATGGCGTGCCGTTTTGACGGGCGGCGGGGTGCGCGCGAGGTGGCGGCGCAGGTGTTGTTTGAGGTTCCGGAGTTGCGGGTGATGGTGGATGAGGAGGGATTGGCTGAGCATCTTAACGAGGTGGAGGGCCAGTTACGTGGGATGGGTTTGTGCGATGAGGAGGGGCAGGTTGCGGGGGAGCGGTTTGAGATGAGGGATCGACGGCGTCGCAGTGCGGGGTTGTTGAGCCGGGCGATGGGGGTTTTGTTTTTCCGGCACTCGTTGATGGATCCGGATCGGATTTTTCGGTGGCTTGCGGCGCGGTTGCGCTGGGTGTTCACGCCTGGATTTCAGGTGGCGTACGTGCTGTTTCTTTTGGGGACTGCGGCGATGTTGCTATCGCATTTTCGCGAAATTCAGGTGGGCAACCTGTTTGCTGGAATGGGTGGGCATTTGTGGATTTCGCTTGGGATCTTTCTTTTGTTGAAGGTGTTGCATGAGATTGGTCATGGGGTGGCTTGTCGGCATTTTGGGGCGGAAGTGCACGAATTGGGGGTGTTTTTGTTCATGTTTAGTCCGCTCTTTTATGTGAATGTGACAGCGGGTTGGCTGATTCCGGAGCGTTGGAAGCGGGTGGTGATTGCATCGGCGGGCATGTATGTGGAGTTGGGGGCGGCGGCGGTATGCATGTGGATGTGGTTGTTGTTGAAGCCTGGTTCGGTGCGGGATTTTGCTGCGTCGGCCGTTTTGATTTCTGGGGTTGGGACGATTCTGACCAACCTGAATCCGTTGATGCGGTTTGATGGGTACTACATTTTGAGTGATGCGCTTTCGGTTCCGAATTTGAGGACGCGGGCTTCGGCTTACATTCAGGGGGTGGTGGTGCGTTTATTTTTTGGTGCGGATGCGGTACCACCGGCTTTGCTCCAGGATTCGACGGGGGTGCGGGCAAGGATTTTTGTGGCTTATGCGGTGTTATCGACGGGATATCTTTTGGCGGTGATGTGGGGGGTGTTGGGGAATGTGGATCGCTTTTTTGATGGGTTGGGGTTGCGTTATTTGTCGCACGGATTGGCGATGCTTTGGGTGGTTTCCTCGGTTGTTATGCCGGTGGTTCGGACGGTGCGGTTGGGGTTGCAAGGGGCTGAGGGAATGTCGAGGGTGGCTCGTATGCGTCCTTTATTGGTGATGGGGTTGGTGGTTTTTGGTTTTTGGGGGGCGATGATGCTTCCGTGGCAGCGTGAGGTGGAGCGCGCGTGTGTGGTACAGCCCTCGGATTTTCAGGTGGTGCGTGCGATGGAGGCTGGTTTTTTACGGGAGGTGCGGGTGCGCGAGGGGGATGAGGTGGAGGCGGGGCAAGTGTTGGCGGTGATGGAGAATCCGGATACGGCGCGGGTTTTGGCTGAGATTTTGATTCAGCGGGATCGGGTTCGCGGCGAGTTGCGGCGGATGCAGACGGAGTCGCCTGGGGTGAGATATGCGGCGCTGCAGGCGGAGTTGGCGGCTTTGGGGGCTCAGGAGGAGTTGCTGGCGAAGCGGATGGACGGGTTAGTTTTGAGAGCGGGGGTGGCGGGTCGGGTCGGGGCGCGCCGGTTGGAGTGGCGAGTGGGGCATCATTTGAAGGCGGGGGACATTTTTGCTGCGATTGTGCCTGCTGAATCTCGGACGTTTCTGGTGCCGTTGGATGAGCGTGAGGCTCGTTTTGTTCGTGCGGGTGCGCGGGTACGGTTTCGGGTTCGGGTGATGTCGGAGCACGTTTTTTCCGGGCGGATCAAGCAGGAGCCATTGAAGCCCGTTGGGAATCAGTTGCACCCGGCATTGTCTGCGGTTCGGGGAGGGGATGTATTGACCTCTGAGGGGCTTGTGGACGATTCGTCGCGAAAGGCGGTGCCGCTGGACCGGCAGTATTATGCGGTGATTGAGACGGACGCAGCGGCTCCGCTTTTGCGGGCGGGGATGACGGGACGCGTGCGGATTGACTGCGGGCGTGCTACGTTGGGAGGGTTGATGCGTCAGCGCGTGTTAGATTTCGTGAATCTTGATTATCAGTTGTGATGGTTTTTGGGTTCACGGGGAGAGGAGCGCGACGTGTTTTGAGGTTAACCCTATTTGATATATTTTCATGCCGACTGATCCAATTCCCTCGACGGACAAAGGTTACGCCCCTCGGGTGAACCAGTTTTCTATTTTTTTGGCGCACAAGGCTGGGGCTTTGTTGGAGGTTGTTCGTTTGTTGAATGCCCGGAATGTTCACGTGGTGGCTTTGAGTGTGCAGGATGCGGCTGACACGGCGATTGTTCGGGTGGTTGTGAGTGATCCGGAGTTGGTGCAGGACATTTTTGCGGAGCACGAGATTCCGTTTGCGACGTGTGAGTTGGTGGTGGTGGAGCTCGCGGAGGGACCGACGGAGATTGGTCGGTTGCTGGCGGCATTGTTAGCGGCAGAGGTGAACATTTTTGGCTCGTACGCGTTATTGACTCGGCCACGTGGGCGTACGGCGTTGGCGCTCCATGTGGAGGACAACGAGTGCGCGACGTCGGTTCTTTCGGCGCACGGATTCACCATTTTGCATCAATCGGACATCTCGCGCTGATTGGGCGGATTTTCTCTGGTGTCTTAGGCGAGGATGGAGCGGACGATGGTGCCGTGGATGTCGGTGAGTCGATAATCGCGGCCTTGGAAACGGTACGTGAGTTGGGTGTGGTCCAGACCGAGGAGGTGCATGGCGGTGGCGTTGAGGTCGTGGATATGAACGGGGTCCCGAACGATGTTGTAACTGAAGTCATCGGTTTCTCCGTGAATATGACCGCCGCGTATGCCGCCTCCGGCCATGAAGATGCTGAAGCAGCGCGGGTGGTGATCGCGTCCGTAGTTGTCACGGGTGAGCGTGCCTTGGGAGTAGACGGTGCGACCGAACTCGCCGCCCCAGATGACGAGTGTGTCCTCGAAAAGGCCGCGCTCTTTGAGTTCTGAGAGGAGTGCGCCGGTGGGTTGGTCGGTGTCGTGGCACTGGCTTTTGATACCGGAGGGAAGGTTGCCATGCTGATCCCAGCCTCGGTGGTAGAGTTGGATGAATCGGACGCCGCGTTCTGCGAGGCGTCGGGCGAGGATACAGTTCGCGGCGAAGGATCCGGTTTTTTTTGATTCGGGGCCGTAGCGCTCGTACACGGATTCTGGTTCTTTCGAGAGGTCAGCGAGGTCCGGCACGGCGGTTTGCATTCGAAACGCCATTTCGTATTGGTCTACTCTTGCGCTGATTTCGGGGTCGTTGAAGGTTTGGTCATTGAGTCGATTCAAGTCCCTTATGTCGTTGAGCATGGAACGGCGGACGTCTTGTGAAACGCCTGGTGGGTTGGAGAGAAAGAGTACGGGATCTTTGCCTGAACTAAACCGGACTCCTTGATATCGCGAGGGGAGGAATCCTGAGCCCCACATTCGCTCGTGGAGGGGCTGCGCGTTGGTTGGGCCGCTGGGGCGGGAGATCATGGCGACGAAGGCGGGCAGGTCGCTATTTTCCGTTCCCAAGCCGTACGCAATCCACGAACCGAAGGAGGGACGTCCCCCGATTTGGTGCCCGGTTTGAAGCAGGGTCATCGCTGGGTCGTGATTGATGGCTTCGGTGTGAAGGGAACGAATGACGCAGAGGTCGTCTGCATGCCGGGCGATGTTGGGGAGAAGCTCGCTAAAAGGGATTCCGGATTTTCCGTGTGGCTTGAACCCGTAGGCAGAGGGAGCAACGGGGAATCGTTTTTGTCCGGCTGTCATTCCGGTCAGTCGCTGACCGTTTCGAATCGAATCGGGGAGGTCTTTGTCGAAATGGCTATTTAGGTGGGCTTTGGGATCGAGGAGTTCGAGTTGTGAGGGTGCGCCGGCTTGAGTGAGCCAGATGACACGTTTTGCCTTGGGCGCAAAGTGGGAGGGGCCGGTGGTTACGGCGTTTGCGGAGGGGGACAAGAGAGAGGCGAGAACGGAGGATCCGGCGGCGTATCCGGTGTTTGCGAGGAAGTGGCGCCGGTTGATTGCAGAGAAATCGGAGGCGGAGTTCATTGGCGAGTGATGGTTTCGTCCAGATTGAGGAGGGTATTGGCGAGGGTGGTGTAGGCGGCGAGTTGGATTGGATCGAGTTCGGGGTCCGGTTTGGTGTCGCCGACATCGAGAAGAGCCGTTGCGGCAGCGGGATTCGCGGTGAAGGTTGCGAGGTGCCGGTTGAGGGATTGGACGAGTAAATCCTGTTCGGTTGTGCTCGGTTCGCGTGCGAGCAAGAGGTTGAAAGCGTGTGCAATCCGGCGAGCGGGGGTGGAGCCTGCATGACGAAGCATGCGTTGTGCGATGAACCGAGCTGCCTCCACGTAGGTGGGGTCGTTCATTAGATTCAGCGCTTGAAGGGGCGTGTTGGTGCGGGGGCGTCGAAGGGTGCACGTTTCTCGGAATGGCGCGTCGAACACGAGCATCGCGGGGTGTGGGACAGAGCGTTTCCAGTAGGTGTAAAGTGTTCTTCGATAGAGGTCAGCGCCTTTGCCGGGAGTGTATTTATTGTAGCCATTTCCGGCGGTGACCTGCTCGTAGAGACCGGCAGGATGGTAAGGTTTCACGGAGGGTCCGCCGAGGGTTGGAACGAGAAGCCCGCTCGCGGAAAGGGCTTGGTCTCGAATGGCTTCAGCGGGGAGCCTGACGCGTGGGGCTCTCGAGAGGAGACGGTTTTCTGGGTCTTTTTCGAGCGATTCGGGGGTTACGACGGAAGACTGACGATAGGTTGCGCTGGTGACGATTTGTCTGAGCAGACGCTTCACGTTCCAGCCTGACTGCATGAAATCGGTGGCGAGCCAGTCGAGGAGTTTGGGGTGGGAGGGGAGGTCTCCTTGGGCTCCAAAATCTTCGCTGGATTTGACGATGCCGGTGCCGAACAGCATTTGCCAGAAGCGGTTGACTGTGACGCGAGCTGTGAGCGGGTTTTTGGGATCAACGAGCCAGCGGGCGAGGCCTAGCCGATCTTTTGGCGCATCGTCCGGCAGCGGTGGGAGAACACTGGGTGTGGCTGCGGTGACGAGTTCGCCTTTTCGATCGTACGCGCCACGAAGCAGAACGTGGGTTGGGCGGGGTTGTTTCATTTCCTCCATCACGAGGGAGGTGGGGATTTCGAGTTCGGTGTCGTTGATTTGTTTGCGGAGGCGCTCGGCTTCCACTGCGAGTGTTTTGGATTCAGGGAGTCGTGACAGGAACGCCGTTTCGAGAAGCTGGCGCTCTTTTGGAGAGCGTTGTTTGGCGGGCAGCTTTGCGGCGGCGACGATTTCGTCCCCCACGAGTAACTCGGGGTCTGCGGTGGAGGATGCGGCGGTGACGTGGATGGTGGATGATGGCTTGGTGACGATGATTTCTAGTTCGACGGTTCCTGGTTTTGCGGGGTCGAGGGGAGACTCTGGTTCGAATGCTAGGCGCAGGGTGGAGCTGGGTTTCAGCGCCAGAGGCAGACGGGATCCAGGAGCTGGTGAGGCAGCTTTGGCGGACTCTGTTGTGGGCAGGCTTTCGGCCGTGGCGGCGCCCCTCAGCGGAAGTGTCGTCGGTTTTGCGCCTCCCTTTTCTCGATGCAGCAAGCGAACGGAGAGGTTGTCTAACGTGGCTGCTGTGTCGGCGTTTAACTCGACGAGAAAGGCGGTTGAGAGTGGTTGAGACAGCGGAACAGGGACGGCGACTCGGAGGGACGCGGGATTGTCGGGGGCGACTGTGTGAGGTTCGGCTTTGGAATCGCTCGTTCGGCGGAGCGGAACCCATGTCACGGCTTTTCCGAGGAGCCGCTCGGCCCATGTGGCTGATTCGGATGCACCGCGAGTTTTGAGGGCGGCGATTTGATCGGCGACTGCCTTTGCAGCGGCTTTGAGGTCCGCGACTTTTTGCTCGAGATTGGGGCTTGGGAGACGAACGAAGGGGGGCGCATTAACGCGAATATTGCTGCCGTACTGGCCGACCCCATTTTCCGGTACGTTGTGAAAGAAGGCTTTGAGGGAGTAGAAATCCTTTTGGGTGAATGGGTCGTACTTGTGATCGTGACAGCGGGCGCAGTTGAAGGTTTGACCGAGCCAGACGGCTGCGGTGGTTTCGACTCGATCGGCGGTGTATTCCGCGAGGAATTCATCCGCGAGAACTCCTCCCTCTTCATTGAGCATATGGTTTCGATGAAAACCGGTGGCAACGCGTTGATTGAGTGACGGATTGGGAAGGAGGTCGCCGGCGAGTTGTTCGATGGTGAACTGGTCGAACGGCATATTTGCGTTGAAGGCACGAATCACCCAATCGCGCCAAGGCCAGAGTTCACGGTCACGATCGACTTGGTAGCCGTTTGAATCTGCGAATCGGGCTGCGTCGAGCCAGTCAACCGCCATTCGTTCGCCGAAGTGGGGGGATGCTAGGAGGCGATCGACTGCGCGTTCGAACGCGTCAGGTCGCGGATCTGCGTTGAACGCCGCGACGTCGTCGGGGCTGGGGGGTAGGCCTGTAAGGTCGAGTGCGGCTCTGCGGAGCAGGATGTGGCGGGGCGCCTCGGGTGAGGGGTGCAATCCGACGCTGAGGAGACGTTGCCGGATGAAGGCATCGATGGGATTCGGGGTGGTGAGTTGTGCGGGGAGTTGCGGTGGGGAGGTTTGTTGAGGGGGGATAAATGCCCAGTGGGGTTGATAGTCAGCGCCTGAGGCGATCCATTGTTGGAGTAGCGTGATTTGTTTGGGGGATAGCTTCTTGTGGGATTTTGGAGGAGGCATTACCTCGTCGGTATCCGTGCTGAGGATGCGGCTGATGAGTGAGCTCGAGTTGGGGTTGCCGGGAACTATTGCAGTATCGCCCGATTTGGCTGGTTGGGTCGCGGCGTCTCGGAGGTCGAGGCGGAGTCCGCCTTTTTGGTTTTCGCGATCTGGACCGTGGCAGGCGAAGCAGTTGTCCGAGAGGATGGGGCGTACGTCGAAGTTGTAGTCGGGTTTATCGACGGCGAGGGCGATTCCCCCGAGGGACAGAAAGAGCAGGACGGAGCGGGACACGAGCATGTTTTGGTAAGGGGGTGGGTGGGTGGCACGGCTTTGTTTGTCGTCTTGAATCGGCGACTCGCTTCCGTTGATTTCCGGCTTTTTGGCGACAAAAAGTGTTTACGTTCATCGATAGCAACTTTTGTGGCAGCTCGGTGTTTTCTCACATGCAGCGCTTCTCGATGAGGCGGTGTTTAGAGAGAAAGCTACCTACGATTATGAAAAGCCTGATGAGTATCCTGTTGGCGTTCGGGTTCGGCGTGTCCGGATTCGCTGCGGATGAGAAAAAAGACGAGAAGAAGGAGGAGTCGAAGCCTGCTGCGACAGAGCCGGCGAAAGAAAAGCGTAAGGCGTTGGACCCTGAGGAGGCGTTCAAGAAGATGGACGCGAACAGCGACGGCAAAGTGTCATTGGAAGAGTTCAAGTCTGGCAAGAAAGACGCGGCTGCGGCGGAGGAGCGGTTCAAGAAGTTGGACAAGAATGGGGATGGATCGTTGACGAAGGACGAGGCGTTTCCTGTCGGGAAGAAGAAGAACAAATAGTCTGAGAACCTGACGTAGAGTTTTGCGCAGCCGCCTTGGTGTGAACTGGGGCGGCTGTTCGCTTTTGGGTGGGAGTCGGGGGGGGGATGGTTTACCAGTGGTAGGTTCTATGAAGACCGCAAGGATACTTTCCGGCATTAAGCCGACGGGACGTCCGCATTTCGGGAACTATTTTGGAATGATGCAGCCTGCGATTGCGTTGCAGGAGAAGGGAGAAGCGTACTATTTCGTCGCTGATTACCATGCATTGACGACGGTGCATGAGCCTGGAGCGATGCGAGAGTATTCGCGGGGGGTGGTATTGGACTTTTTGGCGTGTGGATTGGATCCAGCGCGCGCGGTTTTATTTTTGCAGAGTGATGTGCCGGAGGTGACGGAGCTCGCTTGGATTCTGAGCTGTGTGACGCCGATGCCGATGTTGGAGAACTGCCATGCCTACAAGGATCATGTGGCGAAGGAGAAGGTGCCTTCGCACGGCCTGTTTGCCTATCCGGTGTTGATGGCGGCTGACATTTTGATTTACGACAGCGACATCGTACCGGTGGGGCGTGATCAGAAGCAGCATGTGGAGGTGACTCGGGATTTGGCTGAGAAGGTGAACCGGATGTTCGGGAACGTTTTTACGGTTCCGGCGCCGAGCATTCGGGACGAGGTGGCGGTGGTGACGGGATTGGACGGGCGGAAGATGAGTAAAAGTTACGGGAACACGATTGCCTTGTTCGAGGAGGAGAAAGCGTTGAAGAAAAAGGTGATGGGTATTACGACTGATTCTACTCCTGTTGAGGCGCCGAAAGACCCTGAGAATTCGTCGATTATGTCTCTTTACAAGTTGTTTGCTTCTCAGAGCGACGTGGCTGCGATGGAGTCGGATTTTCGTTCGGGGGGGGTGGGTTACGGCGAGTTCAAGAAGCGGTTGCTTGGGGCAATTCTGGAGTACACGGCGGAGTTTCGTGCACGGCGTGTTGCGTTAGAGGCGGAGCCGGGGGTTGCGGAGCGTGTGCTGGAGGAGGGGGCTGAGCGCGCTCGGGTGGTGGCACGACGCACGATGGAGCGGGTGCGTTCGGCTGTGGGGTTGCGTTGACGTGTCCGTGCACGTTTGTGGCGATGCGCGCAAGGTCTGCAATGCCGGAGGGGTTTGGGCGGCTGTTGTTTGTGTATCGGGTGCTCGCGCCGTTTCTTTTTCTGGCTCTTCTTCCGGGTGCGCTATGGCGTGCCTACCGCAGGGGTGGTGGGCGTGGCCGCTGGGGGGAGCGGTTTGGGCGGTTTGAGTTGGCCTCGGGTGAGAGTCTGAATGGTTGCGTGTGGGTGCGTTCCATCAGCGTTGGCGAGACGCTGGTGGCCGTTCGATTTGTGTCGGCGCTGCGCCAGTCAGGCTGGGCGGGGCCGGTGGTTTTGAGTGCGACGACGGCGACGGGTGTTGCGGTCGCGGAGTCTCACGCAGAGGCGCTTTCGATGCGTGTTTTGTTTAATCCCCTCGATTTCGCGGGGATTGTTGAGTCCTTTTTGGAGGAGATTCGTCCGAGAGCGATCTGCTTTGTGGAGGGGGATTTTTGGCCACACCTGATGGCTGCGGCGTGGGAGCGGGGGATTCCGATGCACGTGGTGAATGCGCGTCTTTCGCCTCGTTCGGCGGCTCGGTACGCGTGTGTTCGCGAGTGGCTTGCGCCCTTGTTTGCGGTGTTTGATGGGGTTCAGGTTGCGGATGCGGCGTCTGGGGAGCTTTGGAACACGGCTTCGGGGGGAAGGGCTCGCGTGAAAGTTTTGGGCAATCTGAAGTTTGATGGGGAGGGCATCGCAGGCGCGGACTCGACGTTAAACTCCCGAGAGGTGGAGGAGGCTGGGGGTGGGGCGTGGACGCAAGGATTGGTGTTGGTTGCTGGAAGCACGCATCACGGAGAGGAGTTATGGATTGCGAGAGTTTGGCGTGCGGTTTGTGCGTTGGTACCAGGTGTGAGGTTGGTGATTGTTCCCCGTCATGTTGAACGGTGCGACGAGGTGGTTCGTGAGCTTTCTACGGGGGGATTTCTGGTGCGTCGCTTTTCAGATTTTGGGGGTGGGGCTGTGCCTGATTCGACGATTTTGCTCGTGAATCGCACGGGGGTTTTGCGGGCTTGGTACGGGGTTGCAGCCGTTGCTTTTGTGGGGCGCAGCGTTTTGGCGCGGGGCGGACAAAATCCTGCGGAACCGGTGGTGGCGGGGGCTGCGACCGTGGTTGGGCCTTGGATGCAAAACTTTGAAGGCATCACGCGGGAGTTGGTGACGGCTGGGGGGCTGGTGCAGTTGCGCGTTGGGGAGGATGCGGTTGGGGTGATTCGCGATTTGCTGTGTGATTCGGACAGGCGCGTTCGGATGGTTGGGGCGGGTCGCGCGGTATTGTCGCGGCATGATGGGTCGGCGGTGAGGGCGGCGCGGTCGGTGTTGGATGGGATATTGTAGGAGAGGTGGATGCGGTCCGGATTTCCCTGCGTGGCGTTTGTGGTTAAACCATAACCATGAACGCGCGCGAGGCACAGCAGTTCCGGTTGTACTACATTTTGAGGTGGGTTCTTTGGGGGCTGATGCGGGTTTTTTATCGTGTTCGTGTGGAGGGTCTTTTGGCGCCTCCGGCTGGGGGCGTGTTGTTGGTACCGAACCATCTTTCGTGGATTGACGCTCTCTTGCTGCAGGGGGTGTTTGACCGTCCAATCCGGTTTTTGATTTATGAGGAAATCTACCATCGGCGGCCGTTTCGGAGTTTGTTTCGGGCGATTGGCGCGTTGCCGGTATCGCCGACTCGCGCGAAGGATGCGGTGCGAACTGCGGTTGCGGCGCTCCGGCGTGGGGAGGCTGTGTGCATTTTTCCGGAGGGCGAGATTTCGCGGGCGGGGTTATTGATGCGGATTCAACGGGGGTTCCAGCTGATTGCGCGAGAATCGCAATGCCCGGTTCTTCCGGTCTGGTTGGACGGTGTGTGGGGATCGATTTTTTCCTATAAAGGGCAGCGCTTCTTTTTCAAGGTTCCGACGCGGCTACGCTTTCCGGTAAGTGTTTCGTTTGGAGAAGCGTTGACGGGCGACTCATGTGAACCGGCGGAGTTGCGTCGGCGGATGCTTCGGTTGTCGGCGGAGGCGTTTGAGTTGCGTCCGGAATGGTCAGAGGCGTTTGCGGGGCGGGTGGTTCGAGGGTTGATGCGAGGGTCGGGAGAAACGTTGTTGACGGATGGTTTGGACGGTTCATCAATTTCGCGCGGGATGGCGTTGGCGGCGGGGTGGGCATTGGCTGAGGTGTTGAGGAGGGAGACGTCTGCGGGCCGAGTTGCGATTGTCTTGCCACCTGGGAAGGGGGCGTTGATTGCGAACTTGGCTGTGGTGTTAGCGGGGAAGGTTCCGGTTAACCTCAACTTTACGGCGGGGCGCGCCTCCAACGAGGAAGCGCTACGGATTGGGGAGGTGGACACTGTTATTACCGCTACTGCGTTCAGGCAGCGGATGACGGATTTTCCGTGGGAACGTGACGGGGTTCGCCTTGTGGAGCTGGATCGGGTCATGCCGTCGTTGAAGGTTGGGGTGGTTTTCAGGCGCCTTCTTTTGATGGTGTTACCGGCGGCATTGATTGCGCGAAGGTTTGGTGGCAGCCAGCGAGCGGCGGATGCCGAGACAGTATTGTTGTTTACCTCGGGGAGTTCCGGTGCGCCGAAGGGAGTGATCCTGACGCAGGCCAATCTTTTGGGAAATGTGCGTCAGTTTGCTGACATGCTTTGTTTGGGAAGGAACGAGGGGATTTTAGGGTGTCTGCCGATTTTTCACTCGTTTGGTTCGACGGTGACGTTGTGGTACCCAGTTCTGGAAGGGTTGAGGGTGGTGTCTTATCCGAGTCCGATGGAGCACGCCAAGCTAGCTGAGTTGGTGCGTGGGCACCGTTTGTCTTTGATGTGTTCGACGCCGACGTTTTTGCGCGGCTTTTTACGGAAGGCGGAGGCGGCTGATTTTGCCTCGTTGAAGCTGGTGGTGACGGGGGCGGAAAAGTTGCCGATGGATTTGGCGGAGGCGTTTGAGCGGCGGTTCGGGGTTGAGGTGCTGCAGGGGTACGGGTTGACGGAGACGTCTCCGGTGGTGAGTGTGAACTTGCCGATGATGTATGGGATTCAGGGGGAGCTGATTGCGCAGGCGGTGAGTCGGAAGGGGTCGGTTGGCAAGCCTGCGCCGGGGGTAGCGGTGGAGGTTCGGGATCCGGAGACGGGAGCGTTGATGCCCCATACGGAGACGGGGATGTTGTGGTTTCGCGGGGTGAATATTTTTCGTGGATATTTGAAGAATCCGGAGCAAACGGCAGCGATGCTTACGGAGGGTTGGTTGCGAACGGGTGATTTGGGGCGGATGGATGAGGACGGGTTTCTTTACATTGAGGGGCGCTTGACGCGTTTCTCGAAGATTGGCGGAGAGATGGTGCCGCACGAGACGTTGGAGTCGCGGTTAGTCGAGGTGTTGGGGTTACCGACGGATGAACGGGTGATGGTGGTGACGGGGGTGTCTGATCCGAGTAAGGGGGAGTCTCTGGTGTTGTTGAGCACTCGGGAGGTTGATTTGCCGGAGATTCAGCGGCGTCTGGCTGGGGCTGGGATTCCGAATCTCTGGATGCCGCGCCGTTGGGCGAGGATTGAGTCCGTACCATTGCTGGCGAGTGGCAAACTGGATTTGAAGGCCTGTCGTGAGATTGCGCAGTCGTTGGGTGCTTAGGCGGTTTGAGGCCGGCTGCGGTGGGCTTGGCTGGAGAAGCGTGTCGATGATTTCGGGAGTTTTGCGGCGTGTCGTCTTCACCACATGCCTGCGAGCAGGACACGCATCCCACGTTTGAGAGGTGATGGATGTTCAATGTGGGGTTTGCGAACGGGTAGGGGAAATGCTTGGGGTGTTCTGGGTGTGAGGGCGGGGTTGGTGGTGGTGGATCATTCATGTTTTGGGATTTATGAAAAAACTTCTGCGTACTGTTTTGTTTGCGGGATTCCTGTCGCTTCTGAGTCGTTCGGGAGTTGCGGAGAATGAGGTGGGTTTTATCGAGCGGTTCGCTCTTTCCGCTGATCGCAAGGCAACCCTGTCCGAGCTCGTACCGGGCACGCCGGATTTTTACTACTTTCACGCGCTGCAAGCGCAGCATGCGGGCGATCAAGCTCGGTTCGCCGAAATCATCGAGGACTGGTCGAAGCGAGAGCCAAGCGATGTACCGGCCCGCCGCACTCTCCTGAACCGTCAGGCACTCCTCAACTTCGACCGGAATCCTGCCAGCACGTACCAGTACCTTCGTGAGCGGCTTGGTGTCGTGTTTCCGCATCAGCGCGATGTGCCCGATCGAAAACCCAATCTGCCGACTGCACTCAATGAGGCAACGGTGGCGTTCGAAGCGTTTGCCGCTGACGCCAAGCGTGACCCGGGACTAGGCAGCGTGACACCCGTTGCCATCGGCGAATGGCTCGCGATGCAGTCAACGCTTAAGGACACTCAGCGTGTTGCGCTCCTCGATCGAGTGCAGCGTCCGGATCATGCGGGGCTTCTTGAGTTGGTGTTGTGGGATCTGACCCGAAATGGTGGAAGCCGGTTCGGTACCCGTGCAATCCATCACGCGCTGTTGCCGGAGCAGTTGGAGGCATTGCAACAACGGATTCCGACTCTGGCGAAGGAGGAGGCGTTTGTATTCGCCAAGGTGCGTCATCTTGCACCCTCGCCGGATGTGGATGTGGTGTTTGACGTGGCGGCCCGAGAGGCGTGGTTGGAGGCGCTGTGGAGTTATGTTTCAACCCTGCCAGATGCGTTCAATGCGCTGAAGGCCAATGTTCTTCATCGCCGACTGGATCATGACCGACGTGGTGGGAGGTACGATCGTGCTCGGTTCCAAGCCTATCTCGCCTTGCCGCGACAGGTTCCGTACGCCAACCCCGAATGGTTGCGAGGAGCGGTGTCGCGCGGCGTGGCTTTCGCACTGGATCAAGGTTTTGGCAATGTCTTGCAAATCGATGCGCCCGTGGGGAATGACGAATCGTTGGTGAGAGAATATTTCCTCCACTTCTTTGTTGAAGATGCCCGCAAGCAGGCATCGGGTAGCGAGGATTTGGCGCGTCCCTTTTACGACAAAGTCCGGGATTCGTGGCTGCGGCCAGTATTGGCAGAGGCACTTATCACCTCAGGCGTTGGCAAGCCTGAAGAATGGGCATCTCTCCTCGGGGGAGCTGCTTTTCAAGCACTCAAAGATCGAACGGACGTGGATTTTCCGGCGAATAACCCGGAGTTTTTCCGGCAGGGAGAGCCGGTGAAGTTTGATGTATGGGTCAAAAATGTCCCGGAACTTGCAGTGAATATTTTCGAGATAAACGCGCTGAATGTTTTTCTGGCAGAGGGGCGTCCGCTCAATACAGACATCAATCTCGACGGTGTTGTTCCCAACTGGGAGCGGACGTTGAAGGTTGGGGGTGATTCGTTTTCACGGAGGCGAGTTTCGGTGGAACTGCCGGAGCTGGCAGGCAAGCGAGGGGTGTGGTTAGTGGAGTTGATTGGGGGCGGACGCAGCAGTCGCGCGTTGGTTCGGATTGGGAACTGGCGGACGCTTCAGCGTACCGGTCCGGCTGGGGTTGAAGTAACCGTTCTGGATGAGGCATTAGCTCTGGTGAAGGGGGCAAGTGCGTGGATGGACGGGAGACGCTTTGAGGCCGACGCCAAGTCCGGCGTGATTACGCTACCGTTCACGCAGGCTGGCGGGGAGCGTCCACTGATTGTCTCAGATGCGGCAGGTGGTTTTGCGGTGTTGTCGAAGTTTTTACCGGCGGGTGAGGAGTACCGGATGGAGGCGGGATTTCATTTGGAACGTGAGCAGATGATTGCGGGTGCTGACGTTCTTGCGGGGGTTCGATTTTACCTGACGCTTGGCAGTGTGCGCTTGGATCCTAAGCTGTTGAAAGATCGTGTATTGACGGTGGCATCGCGGGGGGCGGACGGGATTCCCTCGGTCCGTGAGATTCGCGACCCGAAGTTTGATGCAACAGGTTTTGTCGAGGTGCCGGTTCGAGTTCCTGAGGGCCTGCGATCAATGACGCTTTCGTTGCGAGGGAAGGTTGATTCGTTGGGAAATCCGGAGGGCGTGGTGCTGAATGCGGAGCGGACGTGGAATGTGAATGGGACGGATACGGGTGTGCAGTTGCGGCGCGGATTTTTGTCGAAAGAACGCGAGGCAGGCGGTGAGGTTTGGATGTTTGAGGTGCTGGGGCGGAACGGGGAGGTGATGCCGGATGTACCGGTTCAGTTTACGTTCCGTCGCTTGGGATTTAGCGGGACGCGGGCCGCGTCCTTGAAGACGGATGCAGCTGGGCGGATTCGGCTGGGCTCGCTGGAGGGGATTGAGGGGGTGGGCAGTTCGGTTGAGGGCGGTGGGGCGCGGGATTGGTCGTTACAACAGGCACTTCGAACGTTTGATTCGGTGGCGCACTTGACGATGGGCGAGGTGTTTCGAGTGCCGGTTATGTCGGGGTTGGAATGGAAGGGGCGGTTTTCCTTGATGGAAATGCGTCAGGGGCACGCGGTTCGGGAGTTGAATGGGCGAATGGAGCGAGAGCGAGGGTTTGTGGTGTGGAAGGGGCTGGAGGCGGGGGATTATGTGTACCGCGATGAGCGGGAGGGCGTCTCGATGGAGGTGCGTGTTTCAAAGGCTCCGGTTGCTGCTGGATGGATGCTTGGGTCGGCGCGTGACTTGGAAAAGGGATCGGGGAGCGGACTGCATCTGGTGTCGAGCGAGGTGCAGGAGGAGGCGGTTGTGTTCAAGTTTTCGGGATTACGCGAAGGGACGCGCATTCATGTGGCAGGGCGAAGGTTTGCGGATAGCGGGAGTTTGTTTGCGGGGTTTGCGGAGTTCAGTCGCTGGGGGCTGTCTTCTGGGAATGCCGCGCAGATTCCGAATCTCTTTTCGGCGGGGCGCAGGATTGGGGATGAGTACCGTTACATTCGGGATCGGCGGAAGGCGGAGAAGTTCCCTGGACTGATGCTGCCCCGACCGGGGTTGCTTTTAAATCCATGGGAGACTCGCGAGACGGGGGCTGAGGCGTTGCAGCAAAAAAGGGGGGACCGCGCTTTGGCGACGGCGGGCGAGCGCATGGCGAAGATGGCGGCGGCTCCAGCTTCAGCTCCTCTGGGGATGATGGATCGGAATGGTCTAGAGAGCGATGACAGCCGCGACTTTCTGGCGACTCCTGCGGCGATTCGATGGGATTTACAGCCGCTGGCGACGGGCGAGATTCGCGTGTCATTCAGGGATTTGGGAGATCGGCAAATGGTTCAGATTTACGCGGAGGACGGCCAGCACGCCGTGTGGAGGGAAGTGGCGGTTCGTCAGGCGGCAGCCGAGCGGCGGGATGTGCGCATGAATCGTCCACTGGACCCGACGCGTTCGTTTGCCGAGGAGCGTGCGAGCACGGCGATTGGGGCGGGTGGCAAGGTTCGGTTTGCGGACGCTGCGACGACCAAGTTTCAAACATTTGGAACCGTGGGAGAAGCGTTTGGTGTACTCAAAACTTTGTTGAGAAACCATCCATCAGCCCCGGTCGGCGGGGACGCGCAGAACGTTATTCTGAGCGGTGGGTTAGATTGGTTGTCGGGTTGGGAGGCACTCAATGCGGAGACGAAACGTGCGCGCTACTCGGAGTTTGTATCGCACGAGGTGAACCTTTTTCTGTGGAGAAAGGATCCGGTGTTTTTCCGGGAAGTGATTCGTCCGTATTTAGCGAACAAGAAGTCGCGCACAGTGGTCGACGACTTTCTCTTGGAGGAGGATTTGACGTCTTACTTGGAGCCTTGGCGATACGGGCGGTTAAACGTGATGGAGAAGCTGTTGCTGGCGATCCGAATTCCCGCGGAGCGAGGTTCTGCAAAACGACATGTGAACGAGATGTTTGCACAGATCCCAGTGGATCGGGAGGGTGAGCAGCGCCGTTTCGACACGGCGTTAACGGGGCGAGGGTTGGATGGATCAGACGGGGATGCTGTTGCATTAGGGGCTACCGATTCAGGGCGCGTATCAGGATTCCTGACTGCGGGTGTTGCTGGAGGCATCGGTGGGGGCAAGAATGCCGCTCCAGCTTCGGCCACTGCGCCTGCTCCGGCGGAGAAGGCGGCCAACAAGCCGGCGTTGGTGGGTGGGACGTTTGGTACGAATCGAGGAACGGACAAGCGTGCGGCGATTGATGCCGTAAGCGACCGATTGAGAGAGTCGTCGGTTTCGCGTTCGGAGCTTCGACTGTTGAAGGACGCCTCTGCGAAGGAGGAGAAGGGTGAACTGGATCGTGATGGGGCTGAGGCGGGCAAGCTGTTGCGCAAGGCCATGGAGATGCAGGGCTTTAAGCAGCAGGCAGATGGGAATGGCGTTGCCTTGGGGGATGATGTTGCGGCTGGAATGATTGCCGAGCGGGAGGTGTTGGAATCGAGGAAAAAGGCGCGGGAGTATTATCGTCTGGCAGGGCTGACGAAGGAGTTTGCGGAGAGCGATTACCTGAGGGTTCGGCGGAGCGCGGCGGTCCCGGACTTGGTGCGGGTTTCCGGATTCTGGGTGGATTTTGCGAATTGGATTGAGGGGGGCATGAAGGGGGCATTTCTGTCAGGCCATTTCACGGAGGCTGCGCGGAGCGGGAATGAGGTGCTTCTGGCGCTGGCTTTCCTCGACCTTCCATTCACATCCGAGGGGGCACGATTTGAGCGCAACGGTGCCGCTCTGGAGGTCACTTCGGATTCGCCTGCATTGGTGCTGCATCGTCAGGTGCAGTTGATGCGGGAGGGCGGTTCCGGGGATGGTCGGGCGCTTGTGACGCAAAACTTTTTCCGTGCGGACGACCGGCATCGGGATGAGGCGGGTGAGCGGATTGAAAAGTTTGTGGAGGGAGATTTCGTTCGAGGCGTGGTTTACGGGGCGAGTGTGGTGCTGGGAAATCCAACGGGTGGTGTATTGAAAGGCGACCTTCTCTGGCAGGTTCCAGCAGGTGCGATTCCGTTGGCAAACGGTAAGGCGACAGAGAGTC
>JACCEC012099393.1_pt1 | contig 18700 bp, 10 predicted proteins | sample 7450121 | NCBI WGS metagenome assembly JACCEC01 (sample SAMN15323455, study PRJNA562643) | freshwater metagenome | isolation source: river surface water | place: USA:Blue River Watershed | collected 2017-08-18 | reverse complement strand
GGCGGGGAGGGCGGGCGGCCGGGTGCCGAGGGCGGAGGCGAGCTTGGCTTCGGTGATGCCGCCGGCCTTTTCGCCGAGGGCGGCGCGGGTGTAGTGGAGGGCGGTGGGGGCGCAGCAGAGGCCGGCGAAGAGCAGGGCAACGGGGACGGTGACGCGGGCCCAGGGCAACCGGAGCAGCACGACCGCGAGGGCGGCGGCGAGAGCCGGCTGCATGAACATGGCGATCTTGTAGAGGCCGAAGTCGTTGCCGGCCTGCATGAGGCGGATCGCGAGGAAGAACTGGACGAGCAGGAGAATCGCGACCGGGGTGGCGCGGAGGGAGGCGCGCGCGGCGGTGGCGAGGGCGACGACGAGCGCGACGGCACCGGCAACGATCGTGAGCGAGGTGACGGGCTCGGGGAAATTGACCGAGAGCGGCATGAGGCCGAGGAGATTGGCCAGGCCGGTCGGAATCATGAAATAGGGGAAGAGGGAGAGCTTGAGGTCGACCGCGCGGAACCCTTGGCCCATCTGGAGGGCAATGGTGAAGATGTAGGAGAGGACGTTGTAGCGCAGCAGGACGATCACCCCGACGATGCCGAAGAGGGCGAGGCGGGTGCGGGCCAGCGGAAAGGTGCGGGTGCGGACGGCGTCGATGGACGCGGCGATCACGGTCGTGAGCACGGCGAAGGCGGTGACCTCGGGATAGAAGACGGCGACGGCGGACCCGAGGATCGAGAGAACCAGAATGTGGGGGATCAGGGCGCGGACGGTGCGGGGCAGGCGGCCCGTGAGGACGGCGGTGACCGCCAGGAGCAGGCCGAGACCGCCGACCTGCGCGATGAGCTGGTAGAGGGTGCCCAGCATGAAGAGCGGGCTCAGCGCGAGCAAAGCGGCCGTGACCAACGCGGCGCGGCGCCAGCGGCCGCGGTGGAGAACAAGGGCCGCGGTGGAAGAGATCTGGATGAGCCCGAGCCCGATGATCACGGGCATGAAAATGTGCAGGGACTTGATGCCGGTGAGGGCGGAGACCCACGAGAGGGTCAGCTCGCTGCCGAACCGCATGAGGCCCGGCACATGCATGAACCAGTAATACTGGGCAATGTCGGTGCCGGCGAGTTCCTCGATGGACGGCACGCGCCAGAAGCCGAAGTCTTTGCCGCGCTCGGCGGCGAGGCAGTAGTTGACGTAGTCGTCGTTGACGTAGCTGAGCCAGCCGAAGCCGAAACGGAGGGCCGGCCAGCCGGTCCAGACGAGGGAAAAGACGATCACCGCGGCGAACGGCAACAGGGCCCGCGCGGGAAACAACAGGCGGCCGCGACGGGTTTCCCGGACGAGCAGCACCGCCGAGGCGAGGGTGACAACGGCGGTGAGCGGCCAGATGAACGAGCGGACCGGAAGGTCGGCCTGGTTGAGGGCCATGACGGCCAGCAGCATCACCGCAAGGCCGGTTGCGGGACTGATCAGCCAAGCGCGGAGATGCCCGCCTCGCCACCGGCAGCCCGCCAAAGTGGCCCGGCCGACGGCGGCCAGGAACACAAAGAAGGCGAGAGAGAGGGCGAGAGCCGACATGAACCGTCTTGCCTACGACGATTCAGCGGGGCGCTGCAACTGCGGAGCGCGCCGCGGCGAGGCAGTCCGTGAGGGCGGAACGAGCCCGGCCGGCGAGCCGGGCAAGGTGCGCCGGGGCGACGGCCGGCCCGGCTCCGGGGGCCGCGGAGGGTGCAAGGGCGGCGAAAGCACGGGCAGTGGCGGGGGCATCGGCGGCGGGGAGGAGGGTCGGGAGCGCGAGGTCGGCGGCGAGGCCGACGAGTTTCTCGTTGGTGGTGACAACCAGGACCCGCGAACCCGCCCACGCTCCGGCGATGGCGGCGTGGAACCGCGAGGTGACCAGCCATTCGCCGCTGGGCCAATCCGCGACCACCGCCGCGAGCGGGGCACCGGGACGCTCCGGCGAGACCAAGCGCCAGCGGGTGCGTTCCTCCGCTGGCAGCGCGGCGTGGAGGGCCAATTCGGCGCCCGGAAGGGGGCGGGATTCCTGGGCGAGCCACACCCGGTCGGACGCGGGCAGACGTCCGGCGCAGGCGAGGGCGTGGTCCTGGCCCGGCCAAGTTCCGAAATCGAAATTGGTCACGAAGGCGACGCGTCCCACGGTCGCAGGGGGCGGAGGCGACACCGAAAACCAAAGGTGGGAAAGGTCGGCGCCGACGGCGACCGGCGGCGCCGACGGCAGGCGGGCGAGACGTTCGGCGGACGCGGGGTCGCGGGTCCAGATGCCCGCGGCGCCGCGCAGGAGGGAGCGGGTGTCGGGCAGGTCGAGTTCGGTGGCGGTCTGCACACCGACCCCGAGATAAAACATGGGGCGGCGGTGGATGGCGCAAAGCTCGGCCTCGCCCAGCAAGTGATCGACGAACCAGCGCGACTGGGCGTTTTGAAAAGGGGAGCCGCCGAGTCCGAGCCAGACGTCGCAGGCCGCGATCGCCTCCGCCCGGGACGAGGAATCGCAGGGCCGCCAGTCGACCTCGGGAAAGCGTGCCCGGAGCGGCGGTAGATCGAACGGCACGCAGCAGGTGCAGGTCGCGCCGGGCGCAGCGGCGCGCAGGGCGCCGAGGAATCCCGCGAGCATGAAGTCGTCGCCGAGATTGCCCGCGCCGTAGAAGTGATGGCCGAGGTGGAGACGCAAAAGTAGCGGGGCGGCGGCCGGCCTCAGTAGGACATGGAGACGCGGACGTGCAACCGGTCGCGGCCGCCGTCGGAGTAGCCGGTCGGCGTGAACTGGCGGCCGTAATCGATCGAACCGTTGAGGCGGTTCGGAATGGCGAAGCGGACGCCGACCCCGAAGCTCTGCAGGGTGCGGTTGTTGATCTCGTTGCCGAGCGGGCGCCGGATGTAGGTGCGGCCGTAGTCCCAGAAACCGAGGAAGTAGGTTTCGAGCGGAGGAAGGTGTTTGCCGAGGCTTACCGGTTTCAGGAAGCGCTGGATCTCGTGGTTGACGGTGACGCCGGTATCACCGGAGAAAATACGCTCCTTGTAGCCGCGCACGGACGAGGCTCCGCCGATCGACAGCTGGTCGCTGGCGAGCAGGTTGCCGGTGGCGCCGACCTGGGCGAGGATGCGGTTCGACAGCACGACGCCGGGCGCGAGGCGGGTGAGCCGTTGCACCCAAAGCTGGGAGTAGGCGTAGCGGGGCTTGGCGCCGATGCGGGAATCCGCGAAGACCCGCTCGGTGTTGCGGGAATTCACGTTGCCGGGGCTGCCGAAGACATTGGCGGAGACGATCCAGCGGCCGGTTGTGTCCTCCCGGAAGCCGATGGCGCCGACCGAGAGGTTGAAGGTGTCGGTCGTGTTGCCGAGCACCGGGGTGCCGTAGTATTCGAGGTTGTTGTTCGATTGGCGAAAGCTGAGGGTCGCGGAGTTTTCGAACTGCCAGCGGCCGCGGGAGAGGGGGACGATATACTTCAGGTCGGCGCTGATGCTGCGGCCGAGTTGGCTGAACGCGCCGCCCAGGAAACTGGGCGCCACCTCGATGTAACTGCCCGAAAGGCTGGCGATATGGCGCCAGCGATTGGGCACGCGGTAGTCGAAGGTATGGGCCTGGAAGAGTTCGCGTTGGTCGGTGGTGGAATACTGGTAGGTGATCTGGTGGTCGCGACCCCAGAGATTGCCGTAGGTCAGCGCGGCGCCGTAGCGATTCTTGCCGAGGACATCGTTGCCGGTGTTGTCGTAGGTCGCGGTGAGGCGAAGCGGCAGGCGTTCCTGGACGCCGACGACGAGGTCGGCTTCGCCGGTGTTGGGCAGCGCCTCGACGTGGATGCGCACGCGGCGGAACGGATTGGTGTTCGACCAGTTGATGGCGCGGTCGAGGTCGGTGACGCGGATGATCTCGCCTTGGGCAAGGCTGAGGCTCTGGCGCAGGGTGTTCTCGCTGAACCAGCGGTTGCCTTGGAACCGAATCTGGCGGACGCGGCTGGCGACGACCGCGAGCCGCAGCGTGCCGTCCGAGATATTTTGCGGGGGCAGGAGCACGTCCACCAGCAGGTAGCCCTCGTGCTCCTTCATGAAGCGGGTGATCGCCTCGCCGAGGATCATCAGGAGATTCTTGTCGATCGGGTGGCCGGCGGCGCCCTGGAGCCGCTTGGTCAGTTCCGCGCGATTGAGGCGGGAGAGGGGCTCGGAGAGCACAATCAACCCGGCGCCGGGGACGGGAGTGAGTTTGGCCGCGGCATCGACGGAGTCGCCCAGAAGCAATTGCCGGAGCGGGAAGACGGCGTTGGCCGTTTCGGCCGGGGGCGCGGCCGGCGGTTCGGACTGGGCGAAAACTGTCGCCGAACCGGTGCCGCACAGCAGAGCGAATATCCAGCGGAGGAGGGGTGCGGAACGAATCATGAAGGCGGACAGGGACGGCCGGCGCGGAGCGGAATCGGTCCGGTCGGGCAGGTGGTGGCGGGTCGGTCGAGCATCCTTGTTCAAGCCAGCTGGGTGTCGTGGAGAGCGCTTCTGTTCCCGGGAGTTTCGTGGTGCCCGACGGTCCCGGGTGGGCGGCTTCAGTCGCGAATGGGATTTCCGCCTTTGAGGACGGCGATGCGTTGTTCGCAGGCGACGACGGAGGCCTGCTCGCGGCGGAGGCGGGCGTTGGCGAGGGCGCGCTCGTAGGTTTCGATCGCCTCGTTGAATTTGCCGAGTTCGGCTTTGGCGGCTCCGAGCGAACTCAGGAATGTGGGGGAATTCGGATCGGTTTTCAGCGCCGCCTCAGCCAAGGCGTGGGCCTCGGCGCCGTTGCGAATCGCGTCGTTTCGGTTCGTGGCGAGGATCCAAGCGAGATACGCCGCGAAATCGGGGACGAACTGGGACTTGAGGGCCGTCCGATAGACCGTGGCCGCGAGCGCCGGCTGGCCGGCGGTGCGGAAGAGGGTGGAGGCGGTCTGGGCAAAGAGCGCCACTTTGCGATCGGCGGGAGCAAGCTCGATGCCCTTGAGCAGAAAGGACGTGGCGGCTTCCCAGTTGCGCCGGGCAAGCTGGATCTCGCCCTTCAGGATCCAGGGCTGGAAATTTTGGGCCGCGCCCTTGAGGAGGAGCTCCAGAGTTTGTTCCGCGGCGTCGAGGGAGCCTTCGACCACCTGCGCTTTGGCGACGCTGTAGAGGGCCTCGGCGAGATTCTGGGCAAAGTTGACCTTGAAGAGCATCACGGCGGTTTTGAGCGCGGCGAACTCGTCGGGCACTTTGTAGGGAATGGCCTCCAGCCATTGGGGAATGGTTCGGTCGGCGAGGATCTTGTAGCCGAACGACCCCTTCAGATCCTCCTGCGTGGCTTTCGGATTCAGGAGCCGGAAATATTCCGCGACGAAGTTTTCATCCGAAACCACGGCGATGTGGGTAATGCCGAACTTCCGGACCAGGTTCGCGGCTTCGGTTTCGCTTTTCGCGGCCAAGACGCTCGCGGCCGCCTTCAGGCCGGCGGCGTTTTCCCAATAGAGGGTGCCGAGCGTCTTGAATCGACCGTAGTAACCGATCGCGGTCGAGGAGTTGGGACTGCTGAGGAGCGTGATGTCTCCGGCGGGCTGCGACTCCCGCAGGGTCCGCGCTATATCCCGCGCCAACATCAGGCCGGCATCCTTGGGCGAAACGCGCCGGGCTTGGATATCGGCGGCCGCACCGGAATAGCGGGTGACCATGATCGGCAGATAGAAGGCGGCGATCGTGGCCGCGACGCCCACCCAGCGACCGCGGGGACCGAAGTCCTTGAGCCACGTGGCCAAGATGACGAAAACGAGGCAGATCTCGCAACCGGTCGCGTTGAGCAGCCAACGCGACTGATACCAAGCGAGCGCGATCAGGAAGGTGACAACGTAGGTGTTGAACCAGAGTGTGACCGGCGCCTCCCGGCGCAAATAGGACAAGGTGCCGTAGGCGGCGACGATCGGGATCGTTTGGGTCAGGATGAATTGAGTGAGTCCCCAGCCATTGATCCCCCGCATCGTTTTCCACAGCGGCAGAAATTCCTGAATGTAGTCGTTGTGCAGCGACGACATGAAGGGATCAAGGACCACGAAGACCTTGGCTCCGCCGAGCACGATCGACGCCGGGGCGAGCACAATCATGACCAGCGGGAAGACCACCTTCAAGGGATTGGCGAATCGATCTTCATCCTTTCCCAACCAGCGAGCGCCGAATTCTGCGATCAACTCTCCGCCGCCCAGCCAGGCCAACGCGTGCAAGGGGTGGTTGGCCTCCAGCCGCATGCCGAGGTGGTTGGGAAAATACTCGATGAGGTAAAATACGGCACTGGCTGCCGCGCCTGTCCTTCCCCAAACGCGCCATGTCTGCGGATCAAAATTGGCGCCCTGCAATCTTGCAGTCTTTCCGTGAAAAATGATGGTGAGCAGTCCCCCTACGCCGACCAAAGCGATGGGAGGAATGACCGATGCGGCGCTTACCCAGAGGCCAGCCGCCCCGGAAATACCCGAAACAATAGCAGCGGTGCGGGCATCCTTGGCCGATTCCGGAAAAAGACCGATACCATTGCCGATTCGCGGTTTCCACCATCCGGCACCCATAAATGTCGCGCCGAGCAACGTCGCAAAAGCCGCGATCGTAAGCAGCCCATGGTGATCGACATACGTTGGGAAGAAGCCCTCGAAAACCCGATCGTTGCCGGTGATCGCCGCCACCGAGAGACACCCGATCATCGCTCCGGCGCGCTTGGTGACCCAAACCGAAATGAGGACGATAAGACTGATCATCACGACCGGAGGGAGCCAGAGAACGGCCTTCTCCAGCGCGACCGGGAATGACTCGCCGCTGAAGAGTTGACGAAGCTTACCGGAAGCGACGATTGCCCAAGCCCAAGCTGAATTCCAATGCACCTCACGGCCGAGCGGAGCATTATCAATAGTAGTATACCTCAGACGCACATCGGACCCGGCTTCCAACGCCAAGGCGTGCCGCACCCAGGTCTGGGCATCCGCGGCGAATGCCGGATAGGCAGCGACCAAGGGGGTCTCGGCTTTCGCCGTCGGCTGTAAGCCAAGTCGGCCGGCGATGGCCAAGTAATCTTCAACCAGACGCGCTTGGATCACGAGCGACGCGCTCGATATCACCCATGCAATGACCAAAACAATCCACTTGGTGCGATAGGACTCCGAACTGAAATTCATGATTTTTCTTCGTTACGGCCCGATACCGAAGGTCGCGAGACAGTCGAGCACGTGGATTTTGGTGAACGTGAGTGAATGCCCCAACGTCGAGGAATTCGACAAGTTTAAAACCGAGGGATCTGTCCTCCGATGGCCGCCGGAGTTGCGCCAAAAGGTCTCAAATGGAGCAGAAATTCTTCTTGCCACCGCTCGGAACGCCTTGGTCGAATCGCGCCGTTAGGCGTAATCTAGTCAAATACCGCTTACCTACCATAAAATGAATAAAGCACCGAACGTTAAGTTCTCGCTTCGCAAGTTGCTGCTTGCGATGACGGCCGCTGGCCCGATGGCCATTCTGCCCAGTCCTGTGTGGGCGACCTTGCCCACGTCTTCGTCGTTCTCCGTGACCAACGGATCGGCGACCGTTTCCACCGCTAGCCCGGTTGCGACCATCACCGCCTCCGACAAAGCCGTGTTGGTTTGGGGCGCCGGAAACTTCAACATCGCCTCGGGTGAAACCTACAACTTCTCGGTTCCCACGGGCGGTTCGGTTCTCAACAAGGTTGGTTACAATGCGAACAACACGCTCGCTGCGGTCGATACCGCGGTGATCAACGGCACGCTGCTCTCCACCGGCCGTGTTTTCGTTCTGGCCAACGGTAACGTTACGGTTGGTAGCGGCGCGGCGATCAACACCTCCGGTGGTTTGTTCGTCTCGACCCTCCAGGAAACGTCCGACTTCAATTACACCACCACGGGTAACTTGGGTCTCACCGGCAACTCGACCGGCAGCGTTACGCTCGGCAGCAATGCGACCGCGGCTTCTGTCGCTGGCTCGCTTGAGGTCTGGTCCGGTCTCATCAATGTCAATTCGCTGACGGTTTCCGGCGACGGAATCCTCCGCACCACGACCGCCAATCAGGCGATCAGCATCGGTGCGCTGGCGGGCACGACGGTCGGTGGAAACCTGACGGTCGTCACCAACAACGGTGCGGTCACGACGCCGAACACGCTCACGAGCAATGTGACGTCGTTCAATAACAACGGCGGCAACAACTCCATCACGGTCAATGGCAACTTCGGCACCCTGCTGCTGAGCTCCAACGGCACCGTGACGGTCACCGACAGCAACGACGTCAATCTCGGCGCCTCGTCGGTCGGTGGCGCCCTCAGCGTTACGGCCACCAACAACATCACGACCACCGGTCTGGTTGCTGCTGGTAACACCGTCTCTCTGACCTCCACGACCTCCGGCAACGTTACGTTCGCCAACAACAGCACGGCCGCCGGTGCGGTGAGCGCTTCCGCCGCCAGCGGTGCGATCAGCCTCACTCCTGCCGGTAACGTCACCCTCGGTGCCTTGAGCGCCGGCACGGTCGGCGTTTCCTCCAACGGTGTTGTTACGGTCAATGGCGCGATTGCCTCCTCCGGCAACGTTTCCATCTCCGGCACCTCGATCAATCAGACGAGCACGGGCGCCGTCAACGCGACCGCCAACGTGGTGAATTACACCTCGACGGCCGGCAACATCGTCCTCGGTAACATCACCGCCAACACGCTGAACGTCACGGCGAATGGTTCCATCACCCAAGGCTCCGGCGTTCTGACCACCACGGCGAACGGCTCCAACTCGTTCAACGCGGGCTCCACGGGCAATATCTCGCTGACGAATGCCAACCAGATGAGCAACTCCACGCTCACGGTTACCGGTAACGTGATCTCGATCGCGAACAATCTCCCGGTCATCCTCGGCAACACCACCGCCGCAGGCAACGTCACGATCAACACCGCGGGTTCCGCGGCCGGCGCGGCCACGATCCAGCTCGGTGCTAACACGGGTGGCACCAGCTCCTCTGTGATTAACGTCACGGGCGGCCTCAATCTGACGACCAACAACTCGGCGGTGTCTGACGACAACGAGCTCACGATTCGTGTGTTCGGCCCGGTTGCACTCAACACGGCTGGCGCTGCTGTCACCCTCGACTCTGCTGTCGGTGCCTCCGGTCGCGGCTCGGCCTCCTACGGCCAGTTCAGTGGTAACCTCGCTGGTGGCGCTTTGACCATTCACGAGAATCAGACGCTTGCGGTCGGAACGATCACGGCCGGTGCGGTTACTCTCAACAGCGTCAATTCGAACATCCTCTACAACGGCACCCTGACCGCCGCTTCCATCGGTATCGCAAACGCGACCTCGGGTAACCAGACCCAGACCGACATCGGTATCATCAACGTGACCGGCACGTCCTCGTTCCGCAGCGCGAACAACACGACGACGGGCGGCACGATGCTCAACAACTCCCAGAACGTGTTTGGCGGCGCCGTCACCCTCACCGGCGGTGGCAACAACATCATCATCGCTTCCACGAACTTGACGATGGCCAGCGGCTCGAACACGAACGCCGCGAACTTGACCACCCTTCAGACGGTTGGCTCGACCTCCAACACGCTGGTTGTCAACATGGGCAATGCCTCGAACGTCACCGCCGTGTCGGCCGGTGAAATCTCGGTCACGGGTGGCCTCTACCGCAACCTGACGCTCAATGCCTCGTCCACCTCTGCGACTGCGATCACCTCGTCGGCCAATTTCACGGCCAACAACACGCTGACGCTGACCTCGGCTGGTAACGTTACCCTCGGTAACACCACGCTCGGTTCCACGTCCGCCGGTGCCTCCAACAACATCACGAATGTTGTCTTCGCCAACGTCGCGGGTGACAGCGTGGTTGTTTCCAACCGCAATCTGAATGTCAGCGGTAACTCGGGCGGCAACGTCACACTCGTCGCCGGTGCCAACGGTGCGTTCTCCAGCAACTGGAATGTCACCTTCGGCAACCTCAACGTGAAGGGTCTCAGCGTCGAAACCCGCAACGGTGCGGGCAATTCCGCTGGCGAAGGCACCTCTGGCGTTATCAGCCAGAACTCCAACACCCGCCTCCACGTTGAATCGACCGCGAACTTCACCACCTTCAACAACACGATCACGCTTGCCAACTCCGGCAACAACTTCGGTCGCGTGGGTGCATTCGCTGGTTCCGGTGCGATCAGCATCTCGGAAGACGGCACGATGAAGGTCGGCAATATCTCGACGACCGCCAGCACGACGCTCACCAGCCGTTTCGGCAGCATCATCGAAGATGCCGCCAATGCGGTTGACATCACCGTCAATGGCTCGGGCTCGGTCCTTACCCTTAATGCCGCCTCCGGCAGCGTTCTCTTGGGTAACACCACGCACACCGCTGGTGCGACCACCGGTAACGTCGTTGCCGCCAACGTCACCGCCTCCGGTGCCGCCGCGCTCATCAGCACGGGCTCGATCACCCTGGGTAACATCGCGGCCAATTCCCTGTCCGTGACCTCGGGCAACGCGATCAGCCAGTCCGGCGTCGCTCAGATCTACGGTGCGGCGACGTTCAATGCGACCAACAGCATCTCGCTCACGAACGCGGCCAACAACTTCGGCCCCGTTTCGCTGACGACCGGCACCGCCGCTCAGAGCATCAGCATCGCCGAAAACGGCACGCTGAACCTCCGCTCGGTCACGATGCCCGCCGGCACCAACGGCACCTTCACCGCGACCAGCGCGAACGGTGACATCATCGACAGCGGTCTCTCCGGCTTCAAGCCCGGTGGCACCACGGCCTCTCCTGGCTCCGGCGTCGTCACGCTCTCTGCCGCCAACGGCAACATCGTGATCGATGACCCGACCTCGGACATCCCGACCACCGCCGGTGTTGTCTTCAACGCCAAGAACGTGACCCTCGCCGTCCTCGGTAACTCGACCCTCGTGCTGGGTAACTCCTCCACGGCTTCGGTTGCGACCGGTAACCTTACGGTCACCTCGGCGCTCGGCCACATCGCCAACGCCGGTAACGTCACCGTCACGGGCAACGCGTTCTTCCAGACCGGTGCGGGTAACATCACCCTCAACCAGTCCGGTAACCAGTTCGGTTCCGTTCGCTTCGTCGGTAACGAAGTGAGCATCCGTCAGTCGGGCGACATGAAGCTCGTCACCGGTTCCTCCGCGATCGCGGGTGCGCAGTTCTCCTCGGGTGGCAACATCACGGTGGATCGCACGGCCGGTGGCTCTCTGTCCTTCGGCAACACCGTCAGCATGGCCGCCACGGGCAGCATCACGCTCCCGAAGGCGATCCAGGCTGCCGGCACCCTGACCGTCAATGCCGCCGGCACCAAGGACCTCAGCGCGCTGAGCGTCGCTGGTGACCTCAGTGGCAAGAACCCGGTCAACCTGGGCACGGGCACCTACCTTGCCCCGGGTCAATGATTTGTAGTTGACTGATATTACGCCGCAAAGGGCGACCGGGCGACCGGTCGCCCTTTTTCTTTTTCTGAATCAGCCAACAGGCATAGGCTGGCATTCAAAAGAATAGGACGAGGGGCGCAGAATCTCATTGCTCTCCCTCAATTCTGGACGGTGTGCTTTCACTCCCATCGCTGAATGAGCCAAGCCGCACCAAGACTAACACTCTCCCATCCAGGGCCGTTTCGGATTGGAATCGCCGCCGCGCGTTTCAACCCACTGTTGGTTGACGGTTTGCTTAAGAGGACCGTCGAGGCCCTGACACGGGACAACCCCACAACGCCTTTGCCTACGATCCTTCGGGTCCCCGGCTCTCATGAAGTGCCTTGGGCGATCAACACGTTGGCGGACTCGAATCGCTTCGATTGTCTCGTGGGTTTGGGGGTTCTGATCGCCGGGGACACCAATCATCACGAAATGGTGGGAAATAGCGTTTCCGCCGCGTTTCAGGCGATTTCCATCAAAACCGGTATTCCAATTATCAATGGGGTGATCGTTGCCAATTCCGTCGCCCAGGCCCGCGCCCGCTGTATCGGCAAGATCAACCGCGGCATGGAGTTTGCCCACGCAGCGTTGGAGATGGCCGCTTTGAAAAAGTTGCTCCGCAAATGAAGAAAGCCATATTCGCCCAGCGCCGTGACGGTCGGGTAGCTGCTTTGCAGTTCCTTTTCGCCTGGAGCATGAACCAGCCAAAAAACTTGGCCGATGACCTTTCGGTGTTTTTCGGCGAGTTCGAGCACCCTCGCGAATACTATGCCTTCGGGGAAGAACTGATCCACGGTGTCATCGAACACTGCAATGAGATCGACTCCCACATCAAGGGGCTGGCCCACAACTGGGAGTTTGAGCGCATTGCGCGGATCGATCTCGCGATTCTGCGGTTGGCGATCTTCGAGATGCTGCATCGGAAGGATATCCCGCCGGTCGTTTCCATCAATGAGGCGATCGATCTCTCGAAGGAATTTTCCAATGCGGACGCCAAGCGCTTCATCAACGGTATCCTCGATCGGCTGAAGACCCAGCTTGGCCGTGATTCCCGCCGCGTAGAGTAGCCTGCGTGACCGGGTAACGGCCTGCGCGACGTCGCCAGGCGCCACGCAATCTCCGCGCTGTTGCCCAACCCGTTTTCATGTTCGGTCTGTTCAAGAAATTCAAAGAAGGCCTCGCAAAGACCGTCACGGCGATCGCCCATACGACGCGGGGTCTCTTCGGCGGCAGAAAGATCGACGCCGCGTCGCTCGAGGAACTGGAAGAGGCGCTTTACACGGCCGATTTCGGCGTGGAGACGACCGGCGAGATTTTGGAAGAGATCAAGCGGGCGTATGCCAAGGATCCGTCCCTGCAGGGGCACGATGCAGCGGAGATTGGCGCGGCGGTCCTGCGCCGGGTCCTGGCCGGGGCGGAGGGGACCTTGGATCCGAAGCCGGGCGGAACCGGGCATCCCGTGGTGATCGCGATGATCGGCGTCAACGGCTCCGGGAAGACCACCACCTCCGCCAAACTGGCCTGGAAGCTCAAGGCGGAGGGCGGCACCGTGACCTTGGCCGCCTGCGATACATTTCGCGCGGCGGCCGTGGAGCAGTTGAAAACGTGGGCGACGCGACTGGAGCTCGACATCGTGGCGAGCCACACGGGAGCCGATTCGGCGGCGGTGGCCTTCGATGCTTGGCAGGCCGCGAAGTCGCGCGGGCGTGACTATCTGATCGTGGACACTGCGGGACGGCTGCACACGAAGAGCAATTTGATGGAGGAGTTGGCCAAGATCCGGCGCGTCTTGCAGAAGAACGACCCGTCGGCACCGCAGCACCGCTGGCTGGTGGTCGACGGCTCGCTGGGCAGCAACTCGATCGAACAAGCCCGGGCATTTCACCAGAGCTTCGGCCTGACGGGACTGGTGGTGACCAAGCTCGACGGCACCAGCCGCGGCGGGGCTTTGGTCGGAATCTACCGGCAACTCAAGATACCGATCTACTTTCTCGGGCTGGGCGAACAGAAGGAAGATCTCCAGCCGTTCAGCGTCGAAAACTACGCGAAGGCGGTCTTCGGCCTCGAATAGCAGGCGCGGGAGGCGCGGTGATTGCGCCGTGCCGCCGTGGGCGGCGCTTCGACAACGGTCGCGGGCCGCGAGTCGGCGGCGGGAGGGATGGCGGAGCGATTGTTCCGAAAACGCAGCGTAGCGTTCCCGCCGTTGCTATCGTCCGCGGGCCCTGGTCAATGCGAGATCGACCTGCTCGCGCAACGGAGCGTCGGACGATTGATCAAGCGCGGCCCGGACGGATTCGAGCGTAGCGACGGGGACCTTTCGCATTGCGAGGAGCTTCGGCAAATTGGCAGCGACCGCCGCCCGGTTGCCGGCCAACGCCTCCAGGCGGAGCAGTTCGGCCAGCGCGGTTTGGTTCAAGGGGTCGACCTGCACAGTGCGCTCGAGCAGGCGTTTGGCCTGATTTTCCTGCCGCACGCCGACCAACAGCCGCGCAAGCAGGAGGGCGTCGCCGGAGCGCAGATTGGCGTCCGCGAGGAAGGCGGTGAGCGCGCTCTGTCCGCGGGCGATTTCGTCGAGTCCGAAGAATGCCACCGCGCGCAGCGCGTGCAGCATCCCGGCGACATTGGCCGGGATCTCCGACTTCTCGCGGAGGGCAGCGTCCGCAACCTCGGCGGCGGTGGCGTAGTCGCGGGCCGCCACGGCGACGTGCACGCGTGCCAGTTGGAACGCCGGCAGCGGAAAGCCCTCCCGACGGGCGATGGCGCCGGCTTCCTCCACCAACGCCGGCTGCACCGTATCGACGCCGTAGAAAGCATAATTCAGCACGGCCTGGGAGTCTCGGGCGAATTCGGCGACGAAGCGCCGTTGCTCGCGTTGCTCGGCTTCGTGGTCGCCCGAGCTCCGGTAGCAGTAAAGGAGATCGATCCGGGGGCCCGGGCTGGCGGGGTCGTTGAACTGGCGGAGCAGCGCGTAGCGGCGGGCCTCGGCGATGTTTTCGGCGGCGCGGTGAAACCGGACGAGCTCGAGGTAGAGTTCATCCCGCCGGGGAAAGCGGGGCACCTGACCTTCGAGCCGCTGGAGGGCGAGCTCGCGGAATCCGCGGTCCCAGTCGCACCGGGCCAGCAGGAGCTGGCCTTCGAGGGAGTTTTCCAATCCCCAGTCGGACACGAGGCGTTCGGCGGTATCGGAGCGCCCGCGGAAATAATGCACCTGTGCGGCTTGGAGGGCGACGAATTGATGGATGCGAACGGCCGTCGGTCGGACCGGAAGAATCTTGGCGGCGAGCGCGAGCAGTTGGTCGTCGGCCTGGATTTCGACCATCAGGCTGAAGAGCAACTTGTAGTAGGCGAGGTCGTCCGCGGCGTAGTCCAAGCCGTCCGTCAGCGTGCGCAGGGCGCGATCCGCGCGACCAAAGCGGATTTCGGCAATCGCAACTTCGCGGCGCGCTTCGAGGTCCGTCGGCAGCCGGGCCAGCCCTGCAGCGAGCAGGGCGTAGCCGGTCTGGTAGTCCTGTTTGCCGAAGGCCGCGCGGCCTTGGGCAAGGTAGTGCCGGCCGAGGCTGGCCCGGTAGTGCTCGCGGCGGAGCGGGTAGAAAACGAGATCCCGGTAGCTGACCGCCTCGAAACCGCGCTTGTATTTCACGAACGCCCAAGCCGCGCCGGCGAGGCCGAGCCAACCGATCAACGCCGCCACGGCCACGAGCCCGGCGATCCGGCGCCAAAAAATATGGTGATAAACGGTGTCGGGCGTGACGACACGCAGCCACAATTTCCACCGATAGGCGCGGTCGGAGGGATCGAAGGGCGCGACGTCGTTCTTGCTCAAGTCCACTGGGCGAGCTTGTAGGCACCGACGTGAGCCCCGTCGAGCGCGGCGGCGGCCGGGGGGGGGAAACCCGGGGCCGCCGGCCGCCGCCGCGGGATCAGAAGGCGAGGCGCGCGCCGGCGAGCACACCGCGCCCGGGTTGCGGGGCGAAATCCTTCAGGAACGACGTGTGGTCGCGGGCGTCCTCGTCGGTGAGATTACGCGCGCGCAAGAAGAGTTCGCAGGTGGTGCGGCGCATCGGGATCAGATAGCTGAGGCTGGCGTGGAGCTGGGTGTGGCCGGCGGTGGCTGTTTCCGTGGCGGCGATGCGGGCCTGCCGGGCGGTGTGCCGAAGTTCGGCAACGGCGTGCCACCGGCCGTCTTCAAAGCTCAGGCGCGCGCCGTAGCGGACCGGCGGGATCCGGGGAAGCGGGGCATCGGTCGATGTCTCGCGGGCGCGGACGCGGTCGGCGGTGAATTCGAGGTGGAGCCGGTGATGCCGGGTTTCGACAAGGTGGAACAGCACCTCGGCTTCGCCGCCCACGAAGCGTGCACCGGTGGCGACGAATTGATAGGGCGTCAGGCCTTCCGAGTTGAACGCGGCGGGGATGGCGGACGCGGGCAGTTCGGATTCGTAGATGAAGTGGTCGAAGCGGTTGACGAAGCCTCCGATGGCGCCGGTGACGAAGCCGGCGCGGCGGCGCAGGCTGACGTCGAGTCCGAGCGAGCGTTCGCGGCCGAGGCGGCTGGTGCCCACCTCGTAGGCGCCGGTGCCGGCGTGCGGACCGTGGGAGAAAAGTTCCTGCGCGGTGGGCAGACGCTCGCTGTGGGCGAGGGACGCGGCGAGGGACCAGTCCTTGGCGGGATAATAGACGAGTCCGAGCGAGGCGCTGGCGCCGGAGAATTTTTTCTTCAGGCCGGAGCGGGCGGCATATCCGGGAACGGGCGGGAGAGCGGGATCGACCTCGCCGAGCGTCACGCTTTGGCCTTCGACCCGGGCGCCGAACTGGAGATTGAGCGAGCGGCCGAGCTTCACCTCTTCGAGGGCGAAGAGCGCCAGGCTTTGCGTCAGCGAGGGCGGAGCGACGACCTCGTCGCCGACGGCGGCCAGGTCGGTGCGCGTTGCCTGCAGGCCGAGCGTGCCGCTGAGCGCGCCCACCTGAAGGTGGGGCAGCTCGAGCCGGCCTTCCCAGGCGTCGTTGGTGTAGGTGGTGTGCACGTCCGGACCATGCAGATCGATCTCGCTGTGCGTGTAGTCGGAGACCCCGAAGCGAACCGAGGCGCCGCGGAAAAAGCCGAAGGGTTGGGTCAGTTCGCCCTCGAGATCGAAACGGGTCCGGCGCATGCGGATGCCGATCTCCTCGCCGTTGGGCACCCCGTATTCGCTCTCGTAGTGGCCGATGGCGCCGCCGGCGCGGCCGGCTTTCCCGAACAAACCGCCGCCGACGGAGACGCTGAAAGTCTCGGTGGCACTGTCGGGCAGGCGGCCGGCGGATTGGCGGGCGGGGGCGTCGGCGTCGATGCGGGCGACGCCGGGAATGGCGAGATCGCGGGTGCGGGAGCGGAGGGCGTTGACCTGCGTGGAAAAGGCTTGGGCGCCGCCGCCGACGGCGAGCACGGCGGTGCGTTCCCGGGCGGCGCCACCCGCGCGCAGTTCGACGGCGCCGCGGGCGCGTCCGTCGGGCGCGGTGTCGGGAATGGCGGAGTCGATGACGTTGACGGCGCCGCCGATGGCGGAGCTGCCGTAGAGCAGCGTGCTCGGGCCGCGCAGCACTTCGATGCGGGACGCGAAGAGCGGTTCGAGGGCGGAGTTGTGGTCGGGGCTGATACTGGCGGCGTCGAGGGTGCCGATGCCGTTGTCGAGGACGCGCACGCGGTCGCCGCCGAGGCCGCGGATAATGGGACGGCTGGCGCCGGGACCATAAGCGGTGGACGCGACGCCCGGGACGGAGCTGAGCGTGTCACCGAGGGTGGATTGCACGCGGCGGTGGAGCTCCTCGCCGGCGAGGACCGAGGTGCCTTGGGCGAGGTCGAACATGGTCTTGGCGTCGTGGCCGGCGCTGACGACGAATTGGTCGAGGTGTTCGATGTGGTCGTGGCCGGCGGCCGGGCGAGGCGGGGCGGGCGGGAGCGTTTGGGCGGGCGAGAGACTCGCGGCGCAGAGGAGGAATGCGGAGGAACGGAGAACGGAAAAGGAAGACATGGCTGACGGAGGTTGAACGGATGGATATGCGCGCAGCGGCGCCGGGACGCGGCGGCGTGCGCAAACCTGGCCCCGCGCGCGCAGGCGCGGCGGCCGCGGATCAGATCAAACCGAGAGCGGGCGGGCCGCGCTCCGGTTGGCGGAGGTAGCGCGGGGAACGCAGATGCAGCTCCGCCGCGGTGACCGGAGAGACTCCGGCGGCCACGCGCGCGGGCGGCGTCAGGGCAATGGGGGCGACGGGGAGATCGACGCCGCCGGCGAACAGCACGATCGCGCAGTCGTGATCATCGGAGTCGGCGACCGGGATCGCATGATCCGGCACGGCGGCCGCGGTCGCGCCATGCGCGTGGTGCGGGCAGTCGGATGCCGGCGCGGGTGCGGCCATCGTGTGGAGCCAACGGTGCGCGACCGGGCTGGCGGAAAAGACCGTGAGCGCGAGCACCAGCACCGCGCCGGCGGCCGCGCAGATGCGCCGCAGCCGGTCGGGGAAAGATTTGCGGTGCAGGCGCGACATCGGGGGCGGAGGGGAAAGGAGCGATTCTGCCGGAGGCGTCAAGCGGGAGATGGTCGGAGGCCGGAAGACCCGGGAGCGGCGCGGCTCCGCGGGGAGCGGCGGAACTTTTTTGCACGGTTCCGGTTTCGGTGGCTGTTCTTGGGCACGACCATGAACGACGACGCCGACCTGCTCCGCCGCTACGCCGAAAACGGGGACGAGCGGGCGTTCGCGGCGTGGGTGGAGCGGCGGATCGCGATGGTTTACGCGGTGGCGCGGCGGAAGGTGGGCGGCGACGCGCAGCTGGCGGAGGATGTGACGCAGCGGGTGTTTGCGGACGCGGCGCGGGCGGCGGCGCGGCTGGGCCGGCACCCGGCGCCGAGCGGGTGGCTGTTCACGAGCACGCATTTCGCGGCGACGCAGATCGTCCGGGCCGAGCAGCGGCGGCGCGCACGCGAACAGGAGGCCCACGCCATGCATGAACAGAATACGGACCCGGCGGCGATCGCGTGGGAGCGGCTGCGGCCGGCGCTGGACGACCTGATCGCGGGCCTCGCCGAGCGCGACCGCGAGGCGGTGTTGCTGCGGTTTTACGAAGGGCAGTCGTGGGCGGAGGTGGGCGCGCGGTTGCAGCTGAGCGAGGCAGCGGCGCGTTCGCGGGTGGAGCGGGCGCTGGAGCGGCTGCGCGCGGCCTTGGCGCGGCAGGGGGAGACGGCGACCACGGCGGCACTGGGACTGGCGCTGGCGGGTCAGGCGGGGGCGGCGCCGGCGGGGCTGGCGGCGGCGG
>JACCEC011738755.1_pt1 | contig 18700 bp, 19 predicted proteins | sample 7450121 | NCBI WGS metagenome assembly JACCEC01 (sample SAMN15323455, study PRJNA562643) | freshwater metagenome | isolation source: river surface water | place: USA:Blue River Watershed | collected 2017-08-18 | reverse complement strand
ATGTTGGGTTTTCATTTAACCCAGTAGCAGTTCCACCAGGAATTAATATTGATACAGATCCTGTTATTTTTTGGTTTCCTATAAATGTGTTTGAACCCGTTGTTGCAAAACTTCCTGATTTATTAACTAATGAATTAACTCTACCATCATTGGATGATGTATAAGTATTAAAAGTTGAAGATGATAAAAAAGGTGTTACATTTATTCCTTCAACTATATCCAATCTACTATCAAACGATGAACTATGAGTTGTATAGGATGATGTGAAAGTATTGAATGATGAACTTAATAATAAAGAAGATGTATCAACATTCGATACCGATGAAGTAGTTGCAAATCCTAAATTAGTTATTTGTTGAGATGAAGATACTATATAATTTGTCGGGTATATACTTCCTTCTATTGAAGATGCTTTAAAAGATCCGGTTACACTTAAATTACCCTGAATTCCGATATGACCTGCACTAGCAGTTTGAATAGGTATATATTTAGCCCAATCTATTAATTTTCTAACTTCATTACTTCCAGTAAAAGTTTCAATTATATCCAATCTACTATCAAAAGAAGCACTATCGTTATTATATGATGAAGTGAAAACATTAAATGTAGATGCACTTAAAAATGGCGATACATTTATTAATTCTAAATTATCAATTCTAGTATCAAAACTTCCACTATCGGTTTTATATGAAGATGTAAAAGTATTGAATGATGAACTTAATAGTAAAGAAGATGTATTAGTTGATTGAACCGATGCGGTATATGCTTCAAAAGATGCAGTTGATAATTTAGTTGCAACCGATAAAACTGATGCACTTGCAAAAGCATTTAAAGAAGATGTAATCGAAGATGCACTTTGTAATAATTCTATTTCGGTAGCAAATGTTACATCGATACTCGCACTAACGAATTCTACTACTCTTTGTAAAGTAACTTTTTGTGTAACATTATTATCAACAACCGGTAAAATACTACTTGTTGTTAATTGCTCTATGCTATTAAGTGCTGATATTTTTGGCATTTTATTCTGCTATTAAGTCGTTTCCATCTTCGGTTTGTATTGGGTCACCAAATATATCACTACTTTCAGTTTCTATACGATTTCCCAATAATTCGTTTCCAAATTTTTCCAAAGGTTTTTCTAAAGATGTTGTTAATCTTCCGTTTAAATCATAACCATCTCCACCCTGTAATACAACCTCATTTGTTACAACCACTTTTCTAATACTAAATCCTTTTTGTGTAGTAGGTTGAGTATCATATCTCTTAGGTAATAAGTAAGCATTTACCGATAATGTACAACTTGTTCTGATTATTCTTTCAGTGCCAGCACCTATATCCTGTTGGTTATCAAAATCGCTAACCACTACTCTAAATTTATAATCTCCCGTTTCTCCCCAATATTGCTCATTAGCATATTGAAATTGTTCTATAATTTTATTATTGTGCTCCGTATATGCTGTCCAAAACATAATCTCATATGTTAAGGTTACATAGTTAGGCATTCTCACATCATATGCTTCAAATCTTCTTTTAAAATCCGGATTTAATAATGAGAATCTATCATATGCATGTTTTTGTGAATATTTTTTAATAGTTGGATAAGTTACTCTATGATCTTTTAAAAATTTCATAGTTTCATTTGGTGCAATTGAATTTCTCTTAAACATCACCAATGGTAATTGTAATTTACCTAATTTATCTTTTAGATATCCATCTCTTTGAGCAGATTTCCATCTTTCCGCATTTCCATACAATAAAGGTACTTTAATTTTATTACCATTTTGTTCTACCTCCGGAATTATATGATTTTCCATATAAGATGCAATAACAGAATCAACATCCAATAATGATATTTCTAACATTTTGGATTCATCCTGTTTTACTATTTTGGAAAAGTTTTTATCTGCCATTATCTAACAATTTGTTCTAAATCAATTGTAGTATTTCTACTCAAGAATGTTTCACATATAACTGAGAATTTATTTTCTCCTTGCCCACCTATCCATTGGTCTTCTCTTACATTCGATACTTCATAATAAGAACCATCTAGCAGTACGATATCTCCAACCTGAGGGTAGAAATCATTATCTATAAGGGTATGACGATTGAATCTAAAATTAGAGTTCCTAGCGGTATCAGCACCGAATCCTTCATAGTTAGTTTCAGTATCCTGTCTTTCTATCATACAAAATGTTTCCATTCCTCTATAATATTTTTTAGATAAAGATTCACCATATAGATTATAAGAAGTTTCACCAACATTAACTTTAAATAAAGTTACCAATGTCTCAATGACATCATCAACCAATTCAGTTGAAATCTGTTGGAAAAATTTTATATCTCTTGCTGAATTAAATCTTGGCATATTATCCTACATATATTGCTAAAGGTACTTTTTGTAACATTTCTAATTGTTGTTGAGCCTCAGCAGCTTTATTTTCAAATTGAACTTTTCTACTTACTTCTTCCAAATTTTCTCTTAGTTGAGTAATTAGATTTTCTTTTTCAGTTGTAGCCTCTGCTCTAAGTTGCGCACCATCTAAAGTTGTTTCACCTCCTGGAATAGGAATAGTATTATACTTTTCTCTAATCGCACCCAATAATTCTTTTGCCAACGCCAATGTATATTTTCTAATCCATTGTCTTCCCACATCATTGATTTTTCTATATGGAATGAAGTTGTACTTTATATTAGAATAATCCGATACTAAATTAGGTCTAGCCGTAGTTGAATTTTGTTCAAATTCCTTTCTAACCATATATTCAAAATATATAATTTGATTTTGAGTTGGTATTGGAAATATTTCTAATTTATTATTAGTAATATTAAATGTATGTGCCGATTTACGAATTTGGTCATTAAATTCAATTGCCTGAATTCTTAATAAATCCTCATAAAAAGGTAATAATACGAATTGAGTAGCAGTTGAGAATGAATTGAATCCAAATTCTTGTGTGATATTCAATGTTCCCATACCACTTATCGCATATGGGTCGAAGAAACGAGTTAATGCAGGTTTTGGTTCGAAGAATACCTTAGTTACATCTATTCTGCTACCACTTTCATGTGTATTAGCCCACAATTCCTTTAAATCATATGATTGTGTATAAGCACTTGCACTAATCCAACCTCTTTTAATTTCAGTATTTCCTCCAACTCCTGCTAAAGTTCCATAAGCATCACTTATTTTTACAATAGTAGGAACGAATGAACCTTCTACTAATTGACCGGTATAATTGGTTGAAGTAGATTGACCAGTTAAAACTGATAAGTTATTACGAATATTAAATTGATTAACTTGAGCAGAGTATTCAGAAGTAGCCTCTTCTAAACAAGCAAAGAATTGCTCATCTATTAATTCAACATCTATGATAGGGTAACCTAATCTTCTTGCACACCATAAGGATACCTTTGGTGCATCTTCGGAAAATATACTATCATCATCGTAAATACCAAATGGGGTTTGACCCGATTCAAATGATGATGATCCTGGATAGTGATTTATACTAGAATTTACTGACATTTCGTTCTTCTTTGTTAATAAATATTGAATTACGAAATAAAGATTTCAATAAAGGAAATTATGATAACTCCTTTATCAAATATAAGGTAGAATAGATAAGTTTTTCAACATTATCTATTTCATTTTGAATAAAAGATTCCTTTATTGCTTTTCGTTTTTCCGCTACTATTTTTAAAACTTTCTCAAAGTAAGCAATAACTTGCTCTTTTGAAGCATATTGTTCTAATCCAACAATATTTTTGTATTTTATAATACCATATTTTCCTTGCCACGCTTCCGCAATACCATCCATTACTCCAACAATAGAATCATAGTATTCGTTTAAAGCCTTATGTTCTGCAAATGATTTTGTTTGCAAATGAAATACATGTGCCTGTGTTCTACTATGTAATAATACTGATAAAATATCTTCCATTTAAAATTTTTTAATACTCTTATAAATATTACTTTTCTATTAAAAACGAATTAGGGAATATATGAACTCTATCTTTAGATATACCTTCTCTCTCAATTAACTCATTCATAGCTTTCAAAACTGATGGATATGCATCTATATCATCTCCTCCTAAAAATCCCCCATCTTTAACTCTACTCCACCAATTATCCATATCTAATTTTACCACTTCATAGTTATGGTCACCATCTATATAAACAAATTTTAGAGATTTTTCCTCATACCATTTCCACAACCATCTACTATCTCCAATCATAAGATTAATATATTCCTCTACACCACATAGTCGGTAATGAGCCTTTATTAATTCATCAATTGGAATATTAGTAAGTTCTTTTGAAAATCGATAATCATAAAAAGATTTTGGATGGTCTCCTCTTCTCACATCAGCATCAATTTGCCAAAGAGAATCTATTGTATCAAATTTAATTCTCTTTCCACTTTTTTTGATTAGGGATGCCATATAAATTGTAGATTGGCCAAAAAATGTACCAATTTCTACAATTGAATCACCATCGGATAATTCTTCGATTATTATATTATAGATATCTTCCGCACATCCTATCCATCCCGGAACGTCTTCATAAGTCTTAATCTTCCCGATTTCGTACTTATCCTTTATTGTATGTAACCTCATACTTTTAAATATAAAAAAGACATAAAAAAGGGGATGATTTCTCACCCCCTAATTTTATTCAAATCATATTATTGATTCAGAAAACTATATTACAAGTTTTGTAAATCTTTAACATAAATCTTACCATAGAACTCAGGTCTTACGATTTTCTTAGCGTATCTTGTCATAACACCTCTTCTTGGAGTGAAGTTATCTGGGTCATACACTAATGGAGTCATAATCAATGGTACATATGGAGCATATACCGCACCAGTTTCTAAGAAGTTAGAACCTTTGAATCCTAATAAAATTTGATTAGAAGTCATGTAAGGGTTCTTATAAACTGTGTATCTGTTAGAGATTGAACCTACTACTGATACTCCAGCAGCAAATTGCAATGCATCTTTCTCAGCATTCACGTGGAATCCTGGAATTGATTCTAAAATTGTAGCTACGTCAGGAGAACATACAATGAAGTTTGCTCCACCTCTCATAGTTAATTGGTGAATCTTATTAGATACTTTGTTTAACTTAACTCCTAAAGTCTGGAACCAAGTAGCTTTTTGGTATGCTAATGAAGAAGAACCTGCAGTCCAAGTTCCAGTAGAAGCATTGTACTCTTCACCTACATTAGTCGACCAGTAATCAGTTGTCAATGCATTAACTTGTAACATATCTAAGATTTCTAAGTCGATTTCTAAAGAGATGTATTCAGATAACATTGATGTTAATTCTGCTTCTGCATCGATTGAGTGGTAAGCGTTTAAGTCTTGTGCCAACTCTGGAGTCCATACTGCTTTCAACTTACGAGTCTTAGCAACGATAGATTCACTCTTCAATTCCAAATCAACTTCTGGAATGTTTAAGTTAGTTCCACCACCTGGGTTAGAGATTGGGTCTCTATCTTCGAAATCACCTCTGTCGTAAGCAACAGGTTGTGTTTGGAATGAAGCAGAGTTTAAAGTTACACTTGTAGAAGCAGTGATAGCGTTCTTAACTTTCGCTAAGATAGTTACGATATCAGACTTGTAGTTGTGAGTGTAATATGTTGGGTATTCAGTATCAATGTTAGTAGCATCTACTAAATCGATAAATTTAACCGCTTCAACATCTAAGTTAGCAAATGCAGATGCAGATACTTGTAATTTCTTAAAGTATGCTGAAGTTGTTGCATTTGTGTTGAAAGATGCAGATAAATCATTTGCAAATCCGAAATCAGCCCAAGAAGCTGAAGAGATAGCAGCAGTGATTGTGTTTGCAGATGCAGTTGGTGCTAAAGTGTAGCCATATTTAGCCTCACCATATAAACCACCAGTTGCAGCATCAGTTCTACCGAATCTTGCACCTGTACCACCATATAATGATTGGTCAGCAGTTTGACCACCTTTTGTATTACCATATTTGAAATCCATGAAGAAAATCAAACCTGAAGGTAAGTTCATTGGTTGTACTGAAACGAATTCCTTCGCTGCAATCTCACCAAAGATTCTTCTTACTAATGGTAATGCAACACCAGACCACTCTTCTGAACCAGCTGTTTGGCTAGTAGCGTTAGCTTCTGATAATAATTGTTGTGCTTGGTTTTCTAAAAGCACCGCCATTGAATGTTGATCTCTTTCTTTTAAGCCTTCTAACAATCCAGTCTTAGACCATTTTGTTTTCAAACCTCTAGTTTGCTCCAACATTACGGCTTGAGGATTTTTCGCCTCTAATAATGATTTAACATTAAAGTTTGCCATTTGTTATTTTGTTTTAATTTCGTTAATTACTTAATAATTCCAGCTAATTTTTGGAATCTTGCTGCTCCATTATCTTCTGCGATAATTTGTTTTGGTGCAGTTGATGCCGCTGGTTTTGATGCGTAACTTTCAGTAAGTTTAGTTGTAGTTTTCTTAGCTACATTTGAACCAAATTTAAATGATTCAGCAATAGTAGTATAAACTAATTTTACTTCTCTTACATTTTTAGTTCTATCTAAAGTTTCAACAACCTTAGTTTTTTGTTCGTTTGTTAAGTTATATCCTCTGAATAATTTATTCACATATAATAACTTAGCGTTTAAAAGATTTACTTCGTTAATTGTCTTCTTTAAAGATTTGATTACTGAGTATGCTTCTTCTAATTCAGCTTCTTTCGCAGCCATTTCAGCAGTTGCATCATCTGCATCCGCATCTTCGTTCTCTGTTACTGGTGCCTCTTCTTCGTCATCTCCGTATCCCATTTCTCTCAAGATTTCATCTAAATCGATTTCATCTTCTTCTGCAATTGGTTCTTCTGAATATGATTCAGCAGCTACTTCAGCTTCTTCTTCTTCACCTTCTGTTGCCATTGGTGCTTCTTCTTCAGCTTCTTCGCCATCCGCTTGCATTTCTAATTCTCTGATGATTTCTTCGATATCTAAATCGTCTTCATCAGCATCTTCGTTTTCATTCATTGCTGAATCAGGAGTTGCTCCTGTTACATCTTCTTCATCTTCGTCACTGTTTTCAGTTAAGTCAGATACCTTTTCAACATTTTCATCTTCTTCACCTACTGAAGCAGTTTCCTTATCAACATCTGCTGCTGATAATTCATCTGATTCTGCTGCTGAATCGAATGCTTTTGCCGCTGGCATCTTAGTACCATCACCAGTACCGATTTCAGAAGAAACATCGTTCTCTTGAGTCATTTCAACTTCCTCATCTTCATCGCCTTCTATTTCTTCTTGTAATTTCTTAGAAAGCATAGATTGTAATTTCGGAGTGAAAGCTTCTTCAAGAGCAATTTTTGCGTTAGCCAATGCAGTTTCTCTAACAGCTTTAGCGTCTGCGATTGCTTCTTTTAATAATTTGCTATTCATCTTATTTTCTGAATTTGCTTAGGCTAATGAGTTGTGCCTAAATGAGATTACTTGATTATAGTGTGATTCCATATAAGAGATGGAATATTCGAATCAATTACAAATAAATATGTAAATAATTTAGAAAACTAAAGAAAATATATAAAAATTATAAAAAATATTTATTTTTCTTTACCGCTTTCTCCTTTTGTAATCTTTTTTTAACCGATGGCTTAGAAAATTCTTGTCTTTCTCTAAGTTCTTGAACAATTTTTAATTTAAAAACTTTGTTCTTATATTCTCTAAGAGCCTTCTCTAAGTTTCTATTACTTTCTTCTTGAGAAGCACCCTTAGCAACATTTATTTTAATTCTAACTGGCATATTATGATAACTCTTCGATTATTTCTCTAATCAAATGTTGTGTTTTACACCACTCACCACAAACATCAGTACCGATACTTTCGTTTAATTGGTGTTTAACTGATTCGTTTAATGATTCCATAAATGCTCCTTGAGTAGATGGATTGGAAACGAAATCCCAACCGATTAATTCAAAATCTTCTCCTACTCTAACTTTATTACCACCAATAGATTCTACTGAACCCATACCTCTTGATGATATTCCTAAACGGATACCCGCTCTTAATAATTCTTTTAATATATTTCCGGATGGTGTTGGTAAGATTTCTACAACTCCTACTACATCATTACCATTCCAAGAACACTCTCTTATGTTATGAGAAACATTTTTCAAACTAACCACCGATGATTCTGGATGGTCTAATTCTCCCAATGCTCTTTTCTCTTTAATCATTTGTTGATATTTCTCAACTTCTCTTTCTAAGATTTCTTTGGGATATACTCTACCATTTTGGTTTTGTGCATCAGCTCTTTGTAATACACCCTTAACCAAAACTACTCCGTTTTCGTCTTCGTTAATCTTTCCCTCAAATAAGTTCGTTTCTATTAAAAGTGATTTCATTATTATTTTACTTTTTTGATACTATACATATTACCCTTACCACTCTTAACCAAAGTTTCATCTTCTCTACTAACAATTTGTGTAGATGGAACTTGCTCTTCCTCTCCCTCTGCTTTTTGACCAGCTCTTAATTTAGCCAAATCATCAGCTTCGATTTTACCATCACCATCAATATCTAATTGTTGTTGTTTAGCAGTTAATTCAGCTTCTCTAATGTTTTTTAATCTTTCAGATACACCTTTCCAAGCTGAATCTACTTTATTAAAGAATTCTTTTTTCTCATCATCTGATTGTAATTGAGCCGGTGATTCTATACCATGCTTTTTTAACATTGCTTTGAAAAAAGATTGATAATCCTTCTCTTCTTGAAGAACTTCACCTACTATTGATTTTAATTGCTCACGAGTTATTTTCATATTATAATTTATTTTTTAAGATAGGTTATGTTTTTTCCTATGTTAGATAACCTTTCTCTCATTCTATAAATATGACGATTTGTTCGTTTCCAAAAATTTTCGCCCTTCATAGAGTTTTCTTTCTTTATTCTACCATACCATTCTAAGAATTTTTCGATTTCATCAACCTTTCTTCTTATCTCTCTAACCCCCAATCCAATCTTTTGGTTTGGTGTCATAGTTTGGTCTAATCTTAATTTGTGTAATCTATTTTCAGTAAGTGTCCAATTCCCTGCTGCTTTAGCCATTTTTTTATGGAAAGCATCTCTCTCCGATTGAGAAGGACCTGAAAATGCTCTAGGAGTATCGTACCCAGCTATATTACCTGTTGCCGTTACTTCTTTTTTAAGTTCATTCTCCTCTTCTTCTTTTTGAATTTCGGATACTAATTCTTTAATCTTACTTTTTAAGGCCTCTAGCTGTTTTGACATTCTTTATTTCCTTTAATAATTCATAAGTAAGCATTAATACTGAAACTTGCTTATCTTGATTCTCCTTTAAAAAACTATTAGATTTATAAAGTTTCACCATTTCAGAAATCTTAATCTTAGTAACCTTATCAGTAATATTCTTTGATTCTGATATCAAAGATGTTAATACCTTTTTAGTTTCTTCCTCAATAAATTTAGGGAATGTAGATGTGTTTGATACATTATTGATGAACTCTCTTAAAAGATTTTTTTGAGATTCATTTAAATTTGAATACTTCTTATTGAAGTTTTCAATCAATAATTTGTAAGTAAGTAATCTTAAATCTTCCGATTGTTGTTTGAAAGATTCATATAATTTATCCTGTGGTTTGGATGAAATCTTTTTATTAGTAATATGCTCTAATATAGTGTTATTAGAATCGATATAATCTCTTATTTCAACCTTTCTACCCTGAGTTTTAGTTTCAAATACTTTGTATATAGAAGCTAATACTTTATAGTTTTGTAAATTTGAAGAAAGGAATTTATCCAAATCATATGATTCTTTTATGGTCTTTACCAAATTATATTTTTCTTTGGCAAGTTTAGTTTCATCGATTTTCTTTCTTTCCGCAATTATTTCTTCTAAGAATAACTTAGCATCATCAACTGATGTATATCTTTCCTTAGTAAGTTGATTATATAGTTTAAGTTCTTTTGCCAATTCTTTATTTGAATTGAAAAACTCCTTTATAATCTTTTCGGATATGTTTTTGTTAGAATTTGATAATACTTCTTGAGTAATTTGCTTAACAAGCAATTCAAACAAAATAGCCGTATTTTTAAACTTTGAGTGTTTAACTTTCATTACAAACGTCTGTTTTACTATTATATATGTAAATATTTACTTCTATAAATATTAAATAACTTTAGATTACCTAAATTATTAGATATCTGTCAATATATTTTTATCATCTAATAAGGAACCCGTATCACTTTGGTCAAAATCAATACCCTCATTTAACCTCTGCTTACCCTTTTTAACTTCATTTTTTGCTTCAATTCTTTTTCTGATACTATCCTTTATAATTTTTTCTTTCTCAGAAATAGATTTTAATTTAGTAGCAATTCGTTCTCTTCTAGTCTCTCTTCCGAAATTACGAGTGATATCATCCTTTCCTAATGGGTCTCTTCCAAAAGCATTTTCATCAGTACCATTATCACCGGTCATTTGAGGTCTTCCACCTTCTTTTCCATTTTCTGCACTTGTATCAGCTTTATCTTTAACAACTGCTTCCTCATCTGATGGTTCTTGCATCATACCACCTTCTTCAGGTTGTTCCTGTGGTTGTTCCGGTTGAGGTTGTTCGTTTGATTCCTCATACGGATCAACTCCTTCCATTTCTATTTTCGTTAATCGGTTTAAATCAAATGTATCTAATACCACCTCTTCTCTTAACATATCAATTTCATCATCTGATACTTTGAATATGTTTTTATAAATCCAATCGTTAGATAACATCTTCAATCCCTTCATATCAGTTGCTAATCTAACTTTCTCAGCCCATAAGTTAATCTTCTCTTGCTCATAGATTGTAGATGGGTTAGTTAATTCCAATTTGAAATCAATTACTTCACTACCTTCAAATCCATTAGCAATTAAGTGAGCGATTGCCACCTGAGTTAATTCAGATACAACCACTTTTTGGATTCTTTCGATTGTTCTTGCAAAACGAATATCTTCCGCTGCTAATGTTGCTTTACCATTTACATCTTCTTCATATCCTAAGAAAGCCTTTGGAACTTTAAGTGCCGCAAATAGTTTAGCTTTTAAGTAATCAATATCTTCTACTGCCGAATAATTCAATCCACTTAATGTATCTATTTGAGTACCACTATCTCCACCACGAACTGGCATAAAGAAATCTTCGGTGATATTCATCATATTATATTTAAGATTGTAATCACCTGTCTTTTGATCCTGGAAAGGTGTTTTCTTAATCTTATTTATAATTTTCTGCATATAGTTATCTACCTCAGTTGGGGGTATATTACCTATATCAATTTTAAATATTCTTTTTTCTGGAGCTCTCATAATACGATGTATCATCATCGCATCTTCCATAAGAGTAATTTGTTTCCATAATCTTCTACCATTTTCAATCATTGATTTACCATATGGAAGATAGTTAGTATCAGAATACAAACGGAAGTGAGCCATTTCATAGTTATCATATTCCTTCTTACCTAAATAATCAGGATCAACTGTGAATTTAATACCTTCTTGATGTCTATTAACTCTGGTAGGGTCATGAGGAGATTCAGTTCTAGTTACATGATAAACCGATTGTGGGAATACATTAACAACACCTTCTCCTTCTACAATTTCTAATACTAAAAAGAAATCACCATACTTACACATATTACGAACCCACGGCCATAAGTTGAACTCAATGTTCATTATATCATAAAATAAGTTATGTAAAACTTCTTTTACTTCCTGATTTGATGATTTAATCGTTAATACATCTCCAAACTCATCCTTTGTTGTAGATTCATCCGCATAAATATCCAACGCAGATGCAATAATAGGGTCATTATCCATTGCATCATAATCCAAAAATAACTCTCTTCTGATTGTTTGATAAGAAAGTTGTGTTTGTAATGCATTATATTGATATCCTGTTTGTAATTTGTAGAATCTATCTCTAATTGATTTTAAATTAGAATGAGATTGACTCTGTTCAGTATCAACAACTTTCGTTTTTCCATCTTCTCTCTTAATGATAACATTCGTAGAGAAGAGTTTCCTCATTCTTTCAAAAAACGAATTATTAATTTGTTCTGCCATTTTAGTTTTTATTTATTTCGATAATTTTGATGATTAAATTATCTCTACCTTTTAATAATCTATGAAACTTATGATTTGTTATTTCAATTTCTTCACCAACATTCATATCAATTGGTAGTTCATCATCAAACTGAATTTTCCAACCAATTCCAGATATAACCAATACTTTTCTATCGCATTGATCCTGATGCCACATTAATTCTCCAGCATCGATATCTTTTTTAAATAACCTATATCGTTTGGTATCGGTTATTCTAATATCATAATATTTTTCTTCCAACATAACAAAATTAAGAATAAATAGTCAAATTTCCAACTTATTCTACCAATATTTGTAAGCAGGTTCGGATAATCCTAATTGTTTAGCATATTTTGGTAAATTACACGCCCACCATCCTGGTTCAGTTTTATCCTTTTTAGTATCACATTGATGCCTAGCAGCAAAGTTTTTACTAGCTTCTAAATCATTTATTTTAACTTTCAAACCAGTCGTATCACCCCAACTAACTTTTTTTATGGAATCACCATCTTTTACATAAACATAAAACTTTTTAGGCCCTCCTTTTTTAGGTTTATTGAGTTCTTTTTTCTCCTCTTCCATAATAGGAAAATCTAAATAAACTTCATTACCTTCATAAATTCCAGTTTCTCCTAAATCGGTATTCTCCAAAAACCACTTATCTTGAGCATTTTCAATTATCAATTTATTTTCATTGTATAATTTTTTTGCTTCTTTAAACATTTCGAAGTACTTTGTAGAACCATAACGATATATGGATTCATGAATAGGTGTTCCCATATTTTCATGATACCTCAATCCTTCGTTTATAGATGTTTTATTTTCTGATATTATTTTCATACATATAAATATTAGATTAGCCATCTTATATCTTCTTTATCACCACCTAAATCCATTTCGTATGGGTTTCTTCTAAATCTATCATTAGCAGAACCCATTGAGAACCCAGTTGTTGATATAGAATTAATAGCCTGTTTGGTCATATCCATTCTTTCTTGTCTTAAACGAAGTGCAGTATCTCTTACCCATAGACCAATCGAAAATGCCATAGTTAAGTCATCATTATATCCTCTCATCGCTTCTGCTCTACTTCCTAACCATAAGAATGTAAATAATTCATCAATTAATCTAACGGATTGAACTACAACTGATTTTTGTCTGAAGTATTCATCTAATTTAGATATCATCAATGGACGGGTTTTAGCAGATGTTGTGAATCCTGCTACCTGCCTTCTTTCTTCAGCATTAAATTTATTGGTATATTGTCTTTCGGTATCAATATATTTGTAATCTGAAGTTTGGTAATAAAGATTTTGGTATCCTCTATCGATTACTTGTTGAATAACGGCCCAACCAATATTTGCATTCTCTATTACTAATAAAGCATTATTCCATTCAGTTCCAACTGCTACTAAGAAGTTACCATAATCAATGGTTTCCATTTTACCTCTATATTCAGCAACTTGAACATTACTTTCTATATCCATTACATGAAATGCAGAATAATCACCGCCATCACCTCTCGCCACGTCGGCTACAACCATATAAGATTTTTTGTAATCCGGATATTCCCATTTCCAATAATTTCCATCAAATCCTGTTTTCTCAATTGGTGGTTTAACAAATGTTTCTTTGTACCATATTAAAAGTTCTGCAGGAATAACAGTATCACCGGAAGATATAAAGTCACAATCACATTCTTGTGCTGCCAACTTCTCCCCCAATACTTTTGTTTGTTCATCCCTCCATCTTTGGTCTCTCTCAGGATGTACTGTCCAATGGAGATAGATGGGATTAAATTCGTTTGTACCTTCTTCTGCACCTACCCATTGTTGATGAAACCAGTTACCCACACCATTAGGTGTAGAAAGTGCTATACAACTACCACCCGTTGATAAGGCAGGAGTTGCAGATGCCCAAATTTCTACGATATCAGGAACGAATGCCGCCTCATCCACTACTAAAAGGGATAGGGCTTCAGAACGACCTGCATCTGGAGAAGATGGAATTGCTTTTACCTGAGAACCATTTACTAATCTAAGTGATAGTTTGTTATCTTCCGCAGATGCTACTTTTAACCAACTCGGTAAGTTATCATACATAACCCTTACCTTCGTTACTAAGTTCTTAGCAACCTCTTGCTTAATCGCAATAACAAGCACATTATAATCCTGATTGAATATCATCTTCCACAAAGAATAACCAGCGGTTAATGTGGAGATACCCGTTTGACGGGATTTAAGAACCAAATTATATCGATTCTCTTTAAACTGAATTAAAGTTTTTTCTTGATACGGAAATAGTTCAAATCTTAACTTTCCTCTTGTAGGGTGTTGGATTTTACAATATTTACGCATGAAATATACGGGATCACCCGCACATTTCTTATATTCTTCTTTGATTACATCTTTTAATGTTAATCCTCTATCTTGCATCAAATATTTTATTTATAATCGGATTATCTAATTTTCTCAGAACTTCCTCATATATAACTATATCCTCTTCCAATTCTAATAATCCTTTATCAATATTAGCAATTTCCAGCTCCATATCAGCTTTCATTTCATCCATTGGTTTTGGTAAATGCCAAACTTCAATTTGACCATTTTCTAATACATGCTCATATTGTGGTTTAAGTTCTTTTATACCATCTTCAATTTGCATTCTAGCTTCTTTAGCTCTATCAATTGCTCTTCTAAATAACCTAAAATTTTTATACTCTTCGAATACTCCGTTTTGGGTAGCTACTGAATCCATTTCTAAATTACAATCAATACAAAACCCAGTTTGTGCAATTAAAAGTTTATCATTATGTCCATACTTTTCTTTTGTACAAGAATGGTTTGAACATTTTTCTTTTTCTTTTAAAAAATCTCTAGCTGATTGAAATGCTTCGTGGTTTTTTCCGGTTTTCAGAACGAATCCCTCTTTTTGTTCGTATTGATAATACTCATCTTCCCATTTTTCACCAATCTCTCTCTTAATATGAGGATTGGATTTTTCATATCCAAATGATTTTGATGGGTCTTCCCCTCTAAACACAAAATCCACCAATTCACGGCGGGTTTTATGCATTAAATTTTTCTTAAATTCTTTTGCCATAACCTGTTTTATATATGTATATATATTAAGTAAAAATAGATTAAGATACTTTTTTCACCTCAATCTTAATCTTTGGAGTGTATCCTTCTGGTAATTCAGTTTTTATACCAAAAAATTCATCTACTTTGTTTTCAAAATATGTTAATTGAAATATTTTATCAGTTAAATTCAATACTAATTGAGATGATGTACTCATTTTCTTAGTATCTCTTTTCATATTAAGAGGAGAATCATTTTTGTAGAAATTAGCTCTCATAAGAGGAGCAATTAAGTTCCAATCATCAGCTTTATCCATTTGCTTTTCGGCACTTATTTTTCTGATTATTGAACTTTTATAATCCGGACCATTTGTATATCCAGCATCACTATAATAGTGTCCATGATTAGTTCTAACTAACGGATGTTCTCTATTAACTAAATTTATATTAGGATTATGCTTAGATGTAGTTTCAATTGAAATAGTAGTTTTAGGAGAACTTACTAATGTATGCCCCTTAATACCACCTTCATATTGAACCGCTAATTTAATAGCATCTTTTAAATTATTAGATGATAATACTTTTCGTATTTTAGCACCATCTTTTGAAGGTTTCCCTTTTTTCTTTACAATTTTTTTCTCTTCTTCATCATATCCAACCATCAAAGCCGTATTAACAACTCCGATACCGAATTCATTCATTCCCTCACTCCAATCCGTAATTGTATCTCTTAAATAAACAACTTCAACTCCATCTACAATAGTATGTATAATTTCCAATGATGGGTTATATGCTCTATCTCTATTCTTAGCTAAAATATATTTATCACCTATCTCTTTGGATACGATAATACATTCACCTAATATAATTTTATCTGCCACGTTGTTGATTTTGGAATATTACTATAATAAATATTGTAATCTCAAAGTGTTATACAAAAATATTCTCTTTTGTGAAGTTTTTTTCTAATATTTCAGTAAAATTATCAAAATTATACTTTATATCAAATAAAAATGCCACTCTAGTCGTATCCCCTCCATTAATAACTGTATGTTCTATTTTCTGAGAATCGAACCAATGTATAGTTCCATCGGTAAATCTCATAGAATGTTCCACCTCATCAATCTTAAAATGATTTATACATTTTTCATTTGATACTATTGGAAATATAAATCTTCTATATTCATGCCCACCATCTTTATGCCAATACAAACCTCCGGTTGGTTGTGCAAAGAAAAGAAATATGTTATCAATTTCAGCACCTTCAAATGTAGGTAAAACTTCTTTATTGAAGTACTCCATTCTATCAAATTGAGTTCTCATACCATGATAATTCTCCATTTTTAAATTATCATTTGATACCGAACTCGTATCAAAATGTAGATTAATTTCTTTTATTAATCTATCAGTATCGAAACTTAAATTAGATTTATATAACTCCATTATCTACTAAATGTGAATATTCCTAAAATTTGGTTTAATGGTGCAAATGCTCCTGTCAATTTAAATGTATTACCTTTATAATTGAATACAATACCTTCATTAGGTACAATCTTATCAAATCCACCTAATGCCTCTATTCTACTTAATTCGATATTTAATTTATCTAAATTCTTAGCATCACCGGTTGCTTTGATAGAATCGATTGCAGTTTGTAATCTACCCACCATTTGTTGTTTAGCTGCATCTGGATTAACCGTCAATACTGATGTCATAAATGATAATACTTCTGCACCTACTCCTAAGAATATAGTTTCAAATTTAAGAAGATTATCTTTAGTTATCTTTTGTTGATCCTGTTTTTCTATTTTCTCAGCCCAATCTCTATTCTTTTGGTCTTTAATATCTTTGATACGAAATCCTTTATCACCAAATGCCCATCTCTTAACCAATCCAATTTTATGTTGTTCATCCAAACCAGTTGTATTCTTATTAACAAAATTCATCCACCACGCTTGATGATAATCAGCAACTCCACTCTTATCAGTTAAACCAAACTCAGTTTGAAGTGCCTGGATTTTTGATAAAAATGCTCCTTGCTTAGCTTTTAAATCTTTATTAACAGGTAATTTTTGAATCGGAGGCCCTTGCAATTTAAATTTAGATTGAACATCTGCATTTACTTTCTTAACCATTGTAGCCAATTGGTTTCCAGTTTCAGCATTTTGTCCAATTGCGTTTCCAGCTTCATCATATTCCATTGTTCCATGAAATACTAATAACGATTGTCCATAAGGAATCACATTTGTATTCTCCGGATAAATAATTTCACAATTCATAAAACATTTACCATCTTTGAATATTTTCTTTTTACTCGCTTCAGGCAATCCTTTTATTGCAGATTCTAAATCTTTAATTGCAAAACTGAAAGCATCTGATACCGAACCTCTTCCTGCAAATTTACTAATTACATCTTGCACACTCATCGCATCTTTACCTTTATTTTTAAGATGTGATTTATTTCTAGCTGCTACCAATCTTCCATTTACCCAACTAATAGCCAATGCCTGTCCATCAGTTTTCTCTCTTGCCAATTCTAACTTACCACTTAATGCCTGTTTTACAATTCTCTTTAAATCTCCAAATGTAAGATTCATTTGAATATCAAATGGGTGATTCATATGCCCATATGCTCCACCTTCTAATATTAAAGATTCATTTATCGATTCATGAAAATCAAAACCATTAGGATATACACCAAATATTCGTATTCCTATTTCTCTAGCTTCATCTGCTATCTTATTAACAATATCTTTATCAACACCATATAAACTCACCATTCCCTTTCTTTCGTATTTGTATCCATTTGAAGTAGAACCAAATCCTCTTACTTGATGAGATGCAGTATATGTTGCAGGTTTAATATTATATTTTTTAAATATATTATTTAATTTTTTCTTTGAATCGCTAATTTCGTTTATTGATTCAACAGATATAGATGGTTGATTATTGTAATCACATTTGTGGCAAGTATAAACATCATCCCCACCATCTTCAATTTTCCATTCCCATCCACATTTATCACAAATTATTTTATTTCCTACTACCGATTCATTGAATGTATTATGTTTAACTTTATACCATCCACCACCAGGTGTTCTAAATATTCTAGCTGGTATTCTAAACTCAGAACCTATTGGTAATTTGTTAAAATACTTACTATCTATATGAACTACTTTTGTGATGAACTCTTTCGTTCTATTATCAGCACCAATTAAATCAACTTCAATTTTTACGGGTGTTCCACCAATCTTAATTGTACCCGCATATATTCCTTTTACAGGCCCTTCGGAAACAAAAATAGGAGTTGATGATTTGAAGTTAGGCTTTCTCATAATTGTTTTAGCAATTAATCGGTTAGCCACTTTCATAAATGGTATATTAATATTTGTTCTCTTATCCAATACAACAAATTCTTTGTATTTGTTTAAAAACTCTATAAATTGTTTTTTATGCTTTGCCAATCTTTTAAAGAACCCCGTCAATT
>JACCEC011865632.1_pt1 | contig 18702 bp, 10 predicted proteins | sample 7450121 | NCBI WGS metagenome assembly JACCEC01 (sample SAMN15323455, study PRJNA562643) | freshwater metagenome | isolation source: river surface water | place: USA:Blue River Watershed | collected 2017-08-18 | reverse complement strand
GTCTAAAATAGAATTATTTAAAATTGCATTATATAAATTTGCATCATTAAATAATAAATTTAAAGTACTATTTGTTGATATTTTTGAATAATTTATATATTTATTTCTAAATTTAGCTAAATAAGTTTTAATTAAAAATTCATCATTTTGTTGTGAATATACATTTTCCAAAGTATCAAATGCGATAGCATCCAAATTTCTTAAATCACTTTTTTTTTTATTAAATTTTTTATATAATTTTGTTCTATCATTTTCATAATCATTACTTTTTATTAAAGAATTATAATTGTTCATAAAAGTATTTTTAAAGACTTCATTTTTAAAATTAAAATATTTATCAATTTTAACAACATAAGGTGCTAATTTAACAATATTATTATTTAATTGAATTACAAAATATGAATAAAAGTATTCAGAATGGTTATCATTTGGTAATATGCTTTTAGTATCACTTTCTTCTTTTTTATCTTTCGCAAGATAAATTTTATATAAATATAATGATAATAAATCTTGTAATGAAGCACTACTACATGTTTCTTCTTCTTCTTTTTTAATATCGTGATTTATTTCCATCATATCAGGTTGTTGATTTAAAATATTAAAAAGAGATTCAGGTAATTCATCATTATCATTTAAAGTAGTATCAGCTCTAAAGATAGGATTTACCATTAATTTATTAAAAATATGAATACTTTTTATAATATTTTCTTCATCTTCTGATTCTATAGATTCTACTTCTTCTAAATCTAATTCTTCTAAATCTAATTTTTCTAAATCTAATTCTTTTAAATCTAATTTTGATTCTTCTTTAGAAAAATTATTTTTAGCAATCATGGGTAAAGATGTGTAAAGAGAATTATGTTGGTTATTTCCATGTAAAATAGATTTAGAAGCTTTAGTTCTATAAAATTTATATTTATTTTTATTATATTCTTTTTTGTATTGTTTTTGTAAATTTAAATGATTTACAAAATGAGCAAATTTCATTTTCTTTTCTTGTGTACTAATAATATTACTGATGAATTGATTATAATTTTCTTCATAAATAAAATCATTTTTATAATTTACAAAAAAGTTTGTTAAAAAGATTTTAGCATCTACATTTAAATGTTTATGTTCACGAATTTCTTTTAATAACTCATTTTTCATTATCTTTTTACCTTTATTTTCTTCTTTTGTTTCAACTGATTTAACTTCTGTTTTAACTTCTTCTATTTGTTTAACAGACTCAACATTTTTTTTTGATTTCCGTATTTTTTTCTCTTTTATTTCTTCTACTTGTTGAATAATTTCAACATTTTTTTGAACTGTTGCGATTTTTCTATTTTTAGGCGACATAATGTATACACGATTTTTTGTTTTTTCTATACATTTTTCTTATACATTTTCTTTTAAATTTAAACGCACTTATACATTTTATAAACTTTTTATATTTTTGTTAATAAAATATATTTTGTTAACAAAAATAGTAATAAAATTATGAATTAATTTATAAAATGTATAATACATATTATAATAATGTATACATTATATTATACATTTCCTTATACATTTTCCTTATACATTTTTCCTTATAATTTTTTAATATATTTCTATATACATTTTTAATTTTTTATAAAATCATTTATTTATAAAATATTGATATTTATAATAAAATAATGTATATAAAGATAAGTGTATTATAATAGAGTATAATAAATACTATATTATAAAATGGAAATTCCAATTGAAGATATAAAATTTTTTCATATATCAAAAATGATATTTGAAAAATATCAAAATAATTATAAATGGCATAATAAGTGGTTTTATAAAAATGAAAATAATGAATATATTGAAGATAATGAAAAAGTTATTCATATGCTTAAAAATCATATTTTAATCTATGTTTGTGAAAAATATATGGATAAAATGTATGAAAATAATAAAAATATACATAATGAAAATAATCTAAAAGAAAATATTCAAATTGCGCATTTAATAAAAAAATTATATACAAAAACATTTCAAAATAAGATTATTAAAGAATGTATTGAATTTTATTATGATCATAATATGAAGACATTAGTACAATAATAAAATTTATAACATATTATTATGATGTAAATTTCGCGTGCTAATTTATAACATATTATTATAAATTTCATTTGCCAAAGTATTTACAGGAGTTTCAAAATTAACATGCATACCATATTTAAAGGCTACAGGGCGTTTACTTAAAATAAAGAATTTAGCATCAGATACAGACAAATTAATATTATTTTCTTTTTTATGAAAATATATTAAAAAAAGGAGAACTAATGCGGCGCTTCGTTGCATTCCGGCAAAGCAATGAATTAAAATTGTTTTTCCTTCTTTATATTCTTTATATAAAATGGGAATTAATGATTTGGCGCAAAAATAAAAAGCGTGTAATTCTTCCATTTGTAAATTATCTTCAATCGGAACTCTATAATACTTTATTTCAGGAATAGTATCATAGAAATTAGGAATATCTTTTGTAGCATTAACGATAACATTAATATTTTTATCAATAATAAAAGTTTTATTATAAGCGCTTAAACGGTCGCCTAAATATAAACGATCTAAAATGCGTGACATATTTATTTTATATATTTATAATAAATATTAATTCTTTTATATTTATTTATAATTTATATTAAATAAAAATATAAAAAACGAATGAAAAATTAAACTTTTTTTTTTCGCCCTCTTTTTTTAACTTCTATATTTTCAATATTTTCTTCTTTTTTTAGTTTTATTTCTTCTTCTTTATAAATTATGTTTTCTTCTTCTTTATTACTTGTTTGTTTTTCTTTATGAATTATTTTTTGGTCTTCTTTATGAATTATTTTTTGATCTTCTTTATGAATTATTTTTTGATCTTCTTTATGAATTATTTTTTGATCTTCTTTATGAATTATTTTTTGATCTTCTTTATAAATTATTTTTTGATCTTCTTTATGAATTATTTTTTGGTCTTCTTTTTTATGAAAAAGAATATGTTTTAAAATATATACAATATACATTTCCATAAAAATAACATCTTTATTTGATATTTTCATTTTATACTCAATAAAGGATAATTTTTCAGTTAAATCATTTAAAATATGAAAAGAATTGTGATAATATTCAACGGCACAAGAATACAAATATTTTAAAACCATAGATGAATCAATATTATTAACATAAAGTTCAAGTAATAATTCGCGTATAATATTCATATTTTCAAAAAAAGTATTTTGTGTAATATTAAATATAATATTTTTAAGTTTAATACATTTTTTAATATATATAGGAGTATAAATATTTTTGTACATGTATGGATTTTTAAATGATGAAATATAAATGGCCATATTACCGAAAATATCTTTTAAATTATAAAATATTTGTACAGGTTTATAAGTAAAATTATTTAAATGACTATTTAAAATCATTTGATTTATAACTGTTTCTTTTTCATTTTGTAATAATTGTATATGATCAATATGATTATCAATAATATTTAAATGATTTTGAATAATATATTTATCATAAACATTATATAATGATTTTTTTACTTGGTCATATGATGGTATTTTACAATATAATGTAAAAAAACGACTAATAATCGCAGGATTAAGATTATTTAAATTATTAATTTCAAGAATAAATCGTACATTACTTGAAGATTTTTCAATAATTCTTAAAAAAAATTTTTGAATTTCAATAGAAGATTTATCAAAATCACTAATGTATAATAATTTAGGAATATTAAATCCCATATTAGGTGTGCTAACAATATTTCGAATAAATTTAATATTTTGATTATCATCAATAATATCATTATTTTTAAAATTTTTAATAGAAAATTGAATATGAAAAGGTGAATATTTATAGCGAAATCCTTCAACATTATTTTTAAGATTATAAATCGAACGAGTATTTAAAAGGGAAGCAATAAAAGCAAATATTTGAGTTGTTTTACAAGAACCACGTGGTCCAGTAATAATAATATTTTGTAAATTATAAATCGATTTTAAATCATAATTTTCGATATCATTATTATTATTTATTTGATCATTATTTCTATGCTCTAAAATGGAATATAAATATTTTTCAATATAATGTGATTTAAAATCAAGTTCATGATAAAATGGTTTTTCATCAAAAAAAGACAAATACATTTTTTATATTAAATAAATTGTTATTTAATAAAAATATTCTTTTAAGTACATTTTTATATTCCATTTTTTATATTTCATTTTTTATATTTCATTTTTATATTTCATTTTTTATATTCCATTTTTATATTCTATTTTTAATTATATTTTTACATATTTTTTAATTTTATATTTTTTAATTTTATATTTTTTTAATTTTATATTTTTTTAATTTTATATTTTTTTAATTTTTATGATTACTTTAGTATATAAATAACAAATAAAACATTTAGTGCTATTAACACATAGTCTATTAAGTTTAATCTATACTAAAAGAGCGGTGTGTTAGACCATTCTAATATTTCATATTATTACCGCGTTTAATGATAAGCTGTTATCAGCTTATTGGTAATCAATACTACTTTACTATTTTTGATAGTATATTTTAAAATATTTGATAACGCTATATAAAATCGATTAACGTATCGATATTTATATGATTCTATTCTTCTAAAAGAATGAGTCGTTACTTCGTTCATATTTTAAATTAAATATTACAATTTTATATACTTTTCATTACTTTTTCATTTATTTACCAATTATATGATTTAAAATCATTATTGGTATAAATTACTTTTCATTACTTACGTATATAATAAATATAATATAGAATGTAATATATTTTTTGATAGAATTTCAAATCATATCAAAATATATTCATTTATTTATTTATTTACCGGCCTGCTCACAAAAATGTATGTATACAGACCTAATATATTTTGCTTATCATCAAATTATTAGGATGATAACAACACGAAAATATACTAATCTATGCGCCAATTGCGTGATACGCATTGCGTGATACGCATAAACCTTGAAACTAAATAGTTCCCAATCAATTATTATGATTTAAATAATCATAATAATTTTATTGTCATTTTTTTTATAAAAAATTGGTTATCTACGATACATTAAAATATATTATTTATAATTTATAAAAAATTGGTTATTTACGTTCCTTTACTTTTAATATCAATAATAGTGGAAATTTGGGACATTAGTTTTTCCATATATTTATCATCATCAAATTGTGTAATATGATCTTGATTAATTAAGAATTGATCAATATTTCCATTATAATGTTCTAATTCATTAACAACAATATAGCTTTTTTCATAAATTTTAGCTAATACACTTTTAATATAAATACCATTTAAATCCTCAATCCATAAATCATTACGTTTTACTTGATAATTTTTTCCACCTAAAAATCGTACAATTTGTTGGTCTTTAGGAATATTTTTAATAAAAAGACGTCTAAAAAGACGAATATCACCAGTAATATCACATTTTTCTAAACATTCTCGAACAAATTCAGGTTCAATACCTTCAATTTGAAAAATATCAGTAATTTCAAAATGTTCAATTTTTTTCTTTTTAACATTTTTATCAATATCATCATAACTAACAGCACGAGCTCTTTGTTTTTTAATAGAATCAACTTTTGTAAGTGAAATAGTTTCAGAAATGTCATTTTCATCTTGGCATTTATTAACTTCTTGAATAACAGGTGGTTTAAAGAATCGGTCAAATGAAGATATTTTTTTAGAAAGATCTTTTACTTCTTTTTCTTTTTTTTCTTTCTTTTTACCATTATTTTCATCTCCGGTTTCTACATCATCATCATCATTGCGTTCAGCACGTACTTTTCGCTCACGTTTTTGTTTATTAGGTAATTTAATTTGTGTTTTTAATAAATCCCAAAGTTCATCTTGATAATTTTCAATTTCTTCATTAGCTTTATCAATTAATTCCATTAATTCGTGAATTCTTTTAACTCGCTTTTCTGTTTCTAATCTTTTTAATTCGCTTTTTGATAAATTATTTTTATCCATTTCTTTTGATTCTTCATTATCGATTGTGTTTGATTGTTCTGAAACCACTTCTTTAAATTCTTCTACTTGTTCCATTTTATATTTTTAATAATGATTATAATTATATACTTATATAATTATAAATAAACTTCTTTATATTAAAAAAATATAAAAATAAAAAAATAAAAAATATTTTTTTTTAGGTAAATGCGATTGTTTTTTTATAAAAAAAATTTAATTTGTTTCAACACGAAATTTTAAGTAAATCGAAAAAATGAGTATATAAGGTAAAAATATTTTAAAAACGTGATTAAAATGGATGCTATTTTCTTTCATTTTATCATATGAATGATTATTTTGTAATTGAAGTACATTATTTGTTTCCAAATGTTTAAGTAAAATTCGTAATTCATATAATTGTTCTTTTAAATTATTTTGAATAACACATAAATGTTGATTTGCTAAATGTATTGTTTTAGGATCAATATGTTCATTATTTATGATTTTATCTTTTTCATTTTCTAATGATTTTAAAATATTTGTTATTTTATGGCTTTCATTTAAAATATTTTGAAATTCTTCATTCTTAAATTCTTGAATTGAACTATTTAAATCAAAAATTTTAGAAATTTGAATTTCATCTATATTATTTTCATTTGTATACTTACTTTCAAAACTATTCATTTACCTTTTTAAAAATATTTTTCATTCTATATTATTTATATAATCATTTTTTTTATATCCAAATATTATGTTTATAAATCAAATTTTTGTTAATAAAACTTTTTTTGTTAACAAATTAAAAATAAAAATAAAAATAAAAATTCGTTCAAAAAGCAAAAATAATTTTCTTTAAAATATAGAATTCATATATTAAATATAAAATGAGTGTAAAAGAATCTAAAGGAAAGTGTAAATATTGTCATTTAGCAGGACATGTTATTGATAAATGCCCAACAATAATATGTAAACATTGTAAAGCAATTGGTCATCCAAATTGGTTATGTAAAAGCAATCCAAATGCTGAAAATGTAAAAAGCCCATTAAGCCCAAATTTAAGAAATAAAAAGAGTATATATGCTTTTGATTCAACAAATAGTTTATCAAAATCGCAATCACAAAATTTTGATTCAACAAATAGTTTATCAAAATCGCAATCACAAAATTTTGATCCAATAAATTTAGAATCAGAAGGAATAAATGAAACAGTTCTTTTAATAAATAATTTAGAAAATAATCATTCTTTTAAAACATCTTTATTAAAAGAAAATAAAAATGAAATTAAGAATGAAATTAAGAATGTATATGTAGGATTTAAGGAAGATTTTAAACAAAAAGTTGAATCAACGAAAGTTGAAACACCAATTCTTAATTTACAATATTATCATAAAATAATAAATTGTAAATGGGGTGATTTAATTGATACATTATAAAATATATTTATTCATTATATCTTTGATCTCTACGACTGTGAGATTGAGTATGTAATTGATCATAATGAGGTTGATTATGTTGAGTACGAGATCTCGGATTTGGTCGACGAGTACCAGTTATACTAGTAGTATTAAAATTTGTTTTACACGATTTTTTAATAATATTTTTATTTATATTTGTTATATTTAAATTTTGAGTAGGAATTTTTAATAATTTATTTTTATAATAATGTAAGGTTTTAACGCAAGATTCATTTTTTTCTTTTTTATTTACATATTTAATATGTTTAACAATATTATTATATATATTTTTTGTAAACTTTGTATTTTTATTTAAAATATTTTGTGTTAAATTAAAAGTATTTGATTTAAATAATTGATGATTTGTATATAATTTTAATTTAGTAATTAAATCATTTTGATTATTTATATTTACATTTTTATTAGAATTATTTAAAGTAAAATTAGAAGGTAATTTATTTTTAGATATTTCTTTTACAAAATTTGTTAAAGTTACTTCGTTTTTAATGTATCTTAATACAATATTTTTAAAATCTATATTTGTTAATTTATCCAAATAAAAGAATTCTAATAATAATTCATCATTTGTAAATATATTAGAAGGATTTGTAATATTAACATTAAAATCATAATGTTTAAATAATGTTATATTTTCAATTTGTTTACATATACTAATAATTTGGTTAAAAAAATCAACATTTGTATCAAATAAAATTTTAAACATTTTATATAATTTATTAACTTGATATTTTTTATATAAAAATATAACTGAAATTATATTTAAAAATAATTTTTCTTCATCTATTTTTTGAGAATGATTTCCAAAAATAATATTAAGATTATTATCATAAACTGTAATATTATTTTTAATGTTTGTAAATAATACTTCATCTATATTTTGATAACGATAATGAAATATTAAATTTTTATAATTTTCAATACTTCTTATATTTTTATTATTAATCAATAATAATCTATTTATATTATTATTTAAATTTTCTGTTTTTGGATTATATTTTTTACTTTTGATTTTATTATTAATTTTTATAACTAAATTATCTCTTAAATTACTTAAACTTTGACGAGGTGGAGGTTGAGGTGGATATAGACTTGTAGAATTATTATAATAATTGCTTGTACTACCACCTCCTCCTCCATTAAATGAAGGCATTTTTTCACGTGCTCTACTTGCTCCACTTCTTTCTTCATGTGCTCTACTTGCTCTACTTCTTTCTTCATGTGCTCTACTTGCTCCACTTCTTTCTTCATGTGCTCTACTTGCTCTACTTCTTTCTTCTTGTGCTCTACTTGCTCTACTTCTTTCTTCATGTGCTCTTCTTTCTTCTATTATGTTTCCTTCTTCAATATTTTTATAATCGTGAATAAAAGATAAATATTCATTTGAAGATATAATTTTATAAGATGTATTATGATTTTTAGAAAATTTAAATATATAAAATGATTGAGGAACAAAATTATCTGTAAACTTTCCATACATATTACTTAAAAATATTGTTTTATTAAAAAGTGTAAAATAATTAAAAATATTTTTAAACATATTACCATTAATAATATCATAAAAAGTAAATCCAAAAGTATCTATCTTTATATTATTTGGTTCAACATTTTTAATAATAGATCGATCTATATCTATTACTTGTAATATATTTGATTCTTTTTCAGTAGCTTCTTCAGTAGCTTCTTCGTGTACATGAGATATAGAAACCTTAGTACTAATTTTAGGATGTATAATAATATTTTGAATTGATTTTTTATTTTTTTGAATGAAAGATAAATATTTTTTAAGTATATTATCAATATTATTATAAACATTTTCTAAAACAACCTTATTTTCAGCTTGATTCATAGCTTCATTTATAGATTTATTTTCAGCTTTATTTTCAGCTTTATTAGTAGCTTTATTTCTAGATTTATTTTGAGGTTTATTTTCAGGCTCATTCATAGCTTCATTTGTAGCTTTATTTCTAGATTTATTTTGAGGTTTATTTTCAGACTGATTCATAGCTTCATTTCTGCCACTATATGTTGATTGATTTCTGGTATGATGATTATTTATATTAAAATTTGTTGTAATATTTTCAAAATATAATTCTTTATTATAATTTCCAATTTTTCTAGCTAAATATTTAATTAATTGAGAATCTAAATAATAAAGTGTATTTTGAATATGTAATATACTATTATTTTTTAAATATTTATATAATTGAGATAAGTTTGTAAATTCTTTATTAATATAAAAGTCAATATTATGTGTAATATTTACTTTTCGTAATCTAAATATTCCTTGAGCAACTTCTGTTAATTTATTTTTTTCATCAATTAATACTAAACCTTTCATATTTAATGGTTGTTTAAAATCAATACCAATAATATGTTTATTATCATAATAAATAAATAATTCATCACTTTTATGAATATGATTATCATAAGTAATGATATTTTCATCACCATCATAAATTAATTTATCTCCATTATCATTAACATAATAAATTTTTTTATTTTGTTCGAAATAATTGTAAATGTATTTAACCATTTGTTCAACAGATGTATTTAAAATATATCCACCAACATCAATTAATGAATTATAATTTCGAATATTATTTTGAATAAATAAAAATTTAAATAATTCCGTTTCTTTTGTATTAATTTTTTCAATATTAATTTCTAATTGTGCTAAATTAGTAGATGGTATATTAGAAGTACTATTACTATTAAATATTTTAGGAATAACTTTTTGTAATTTTCCAAGAATAGAAGATTTAATTGATCCATTTGAATAAGTATCTTTATCAATAAAATTACATATTGAAAGCATATATTTTTTAATATCATTATTTATATTCATTCTTCTATTTAAATTTTCATGATTTATACTAAATTGAGGTAATATATGATTAAAAGCATTTAATGGTAATTCAAAATCAACAGTACCTGTAAACATTATTTTATTTTTAGCCATTTCCATAATATCAATAAATGAAATATTATTATGACTTTTATCAACATTTATAAATAATGGAATAATAATTTTACTCAAATATGTTTTTAATAATTCTTTTTTATCCATATCATTCATACTTCTATATTTAGTCATATATTTAGTAGTATAAATTTCTTTCAAAACGTCAATATTATTCATATTATAGTATGAAATAATATTTTGTAAATCATTTGTATCTTCATTATTTAAAAAATTAAATATTTCAGTATAATAATATTGAGCAATTGAAATATTGAATACAGATGATAATTGTATACTTTCTTTATTTTTATGATTATATCTATCAATCATTAATAAGAAATCAGTAAATCTTATATTATATTTCCATTCTTGAATATAACTATATATTGTTCCACAAATTGTTAATTCAATATCACTAAATTTAGAAGAATTAATAGGGTCATAATTATTTAAATAAGGTACACAAATAAAATGATTAAAATTTTTATGAATTGGTACATTTTTTAAATAATCAAAATTACCAAAACCATATCCATTATTACCATTATAATTTTTACTTTTAATAAAATCAATACTATTATGAATTATATTATGAATATGTGTTTTTCGATTCACATTATTAAAATAATTATGTTGATTTGCGCTAGGTAATATAAAATAATTCCAGTAAATATCAAAAATAGTATTAATATTATCTAATTGAGTACCGATTCCATTAATAATATTTAAGTTACTTTTTAATGGATCAATCATACTATCAATTTCATCCATAATAATAAAATTATTTCTAAAAAATGATTCAATAATATTTATTTTTTCAATATTTGCTAACACATAACTTTTCATATAATTATCACTAATAATATTAATATAATTTTGGTCAATCATTTGGAGTATATAATGACTATTTTCTTTTTTAGATTCACTCATTAATATATTTAAATCATTTAATTTGCGTATTGTAAAATTATCCAAATATTTAATATATGAAATAAATGTTTTATAACTTTGATTAACTAATGATTCAGGTAATATTATCGAATATTTCTGATATGATTTTTTATATATATTGTTTAATAAAATAAGAGGTGTAATAAGATTTGTTTTACCTCGTCCCATAAGAAGTTGATATGCTATTTCAGAACCAATATTTGGATTTTGTTGATTAAGATATAATTTATTAATAAACTCTTTTTGTTCTTGACGAATATAATATCCGTTTTCAATTTCAAAAATAATTTCTTCAATATTTTTTAATATTACGTTTCCATTCGAATTTTTATAATTATAGTTGTGACTTAGTATTACATTTGTATCAATTGGCTTATAAATTTCACCTAATAAAGAATTATTATTTAATAAAATACCATTATTTGTATTCATAATTAATAATAATTCATTTGAAATATTTAATAATTGATTTAAATAAAGTTTAAAATATAAATAATTACAATTTTGTAAAATAATATTATTTAATGAATATAATTTTAAATATTTATTAAATATATTATTTTTAACTTGCGCATTTTCTCTGGCTCCAGCATTTTCTCTGGCTCCAGCATTTTCTCTAGTAGCAGCATTTTCTCTGGCTCCAGCATTTTCTCTAGTAGCAGCATTTTCTCTGGCTCCGGCATTTTCAGTAGCTTCATTATTATAAGAATTTATTTTAAATATATAATTAAAAACATTTGTGTGATAATTTGTTTCATAATGTAACATAGGTTTTATAAAATCAATATTTAACATACTTTTTTCTTTTTTAAAAAGTAAATTAAATTCATTTAACATTTTTGTTTTAAAATTAGAATTTGTTAATAATCTTTTTTTATTTGAATTATTTGATGAAAAATATAATATACTTTTAATAAAAATATTTAAATTAGTTAATTTTTGTACGTTTGATAATAAAGTAGTTTGATTATTCGATGTAATACGTAATTGATTAAAATAATTATCAATTATAGTATGATATTCGTGTAAAAAAATATTAAAATGATTATCATAATTATTAACAATATCTTCAATATTATATATATTTTCATAATTATATAAAATCTTTTTTCGTACAAAAGTAATAATTTTATCATGATAATCCATATTTTTATTTTTTGATAAATCCATTAATGTAAACCAATATGGAATATCAATAAGATCATTATCAATTAAATGTGAAACCAATGATAATAAATTATATTCTTTTGAATTATTTGGATGATTATTTAAATAAACTTGTTTAAAAGTATTTAATAAAAAATTAGTGTATGTAATATTTTTTGAAAAACAAAATGTTAAAGTTAAAAGTAATAAAGAATATAAATCATTATTTTTAAAAAATAAATATGAATTATGTAATTGAAATATTTGAATATCACTTTCAATATTATTTATTAAATATAATGTTTTTTGAACAATTTTTTGATGTTTAATATTATCATTATTAATATTTTTATTAATATAATATGGTTTACCTTGAATATATAATGATTTATTTAATTCATTTTTTAATATATTTTTATTTATAAATAATAATAAAAAGTAATTTTCGAAATCATCTTTTAATAAAAATCCATTATTAATACCAGATAAAAGTATTTGTAATATAGATTTATTATCTAAATTATTTATAATTTGGTAATCTTTATTTTTAATATGATCGTGTAATAAAATGAATGATGAATCAAAATGAATATAATAATTAGAATGATTTAAAAATATAATTTTTGTTTTATTTGTTAAATTATTATGTAAAATTAAATATTTTTCATTGATTGAATTTAATATATTTTTAACAAAATAAATATTATTTATAAGAGCTTGATTTGTATGTATATTAAAAAATGTATTATGTATATCATCTATTACAAAATAATTTATACTATTTATATCATATGTTAAATAATTATTACTTGTATTAAACATAATAAGTTGATTAAATTCATTTATATAATAAATATGTTCATCTTTTTTTAATAAAAATAAAAGATTATAAGTATCTACAAATAAATTTTTATATTTACTAATTAAAGGATTTGTAAAATATAATATTTCAAATTCAGAATTATATTTTTGAATTACATTATCATTATCAATATCATTTAATAAAGGAATATATAAATATTCTTCTAAAGTATTTGATTCATTATTTAAAATATTTAAATAAATATTATATGGTATTTTATTATATGTATTTTGATATACTTCATTTATAAATTGAACATAATCTTTCTTTAAAAAATATTGAATATATTTACTATTTACTTTTAAAAATACTTTTTCAAAAAATCCATCATATGCTTCTATTTTTTCTTTATTATATTTAACAACATAATTAAATATTTCAATAAATGTATAACCATAAGTATCACAAATATATGGTATTTGTTGAATAAATAAATCAAGATTAATATTTGAGAAAGATTTTAATGCGTGATCTAATGAAATATTTTTATCAAAAATATTAAAATAATTAAAAATAATATTTTTTTTTAAGTTAGATGATGTATTTGAATAAATTGAAAAATGTATATTATTTAAATTATTTGGATTTTGTGCCATAAAAGAAATGAAATTGGAATAATGATATAAAATAAAATCATGATTAAAAACCATATAATTAATAAAAGATGGTACCCATTTTTCAATAGGACCTACTTTATTTTTAATATATAATTTTTTATCTTCAATATAATTTATATATTGTGGAAAATTTAAAACATATTCTCTATTATTAATATTTAATTTACCGTAATTTTGTAATTTATTTTCATTAATAAGATTAATAAAAGAATCTAAATTAGTACTATTTTTTAAATAACTTTTATAATAAGATAATTGATTATTTAAATAATCATCAATATTTTCTCTTTCATTTAAAGGTTTAATATCATCTGTAAAATTATAAATTAAACTTGTAATTCTTCTAGGTAATAGTTGTCTATGTTTTGAATAAAAAAATGCTCCAAATAATAAAGATTTATATATAATATTTAATGGAATATTTAATAGTTGATTCGATATAAATAATGTATTTACAAAATAAAATTTATTACTATCTGTATTATATCCAATTATTATTTTTTTTAAATTTTGAATGTTATTATTACTAAATAATTTACGTATAATTTGTTTATTTAAAATGGATTCATTTATATTATTTATATTTTTATTAAAGGCATCATAAAATAAAGATTTTGAATTTGAAATAATTAAAAATAATAAAAAATTTAATTCAAAAGAATTATTAAATTTTATAATGGAATAATTATAATTTAATAAATTATTTTTATCAAAATCTAATATTTGATATGATTTATTTGATTTAAATATATGTTTTACAAAATCGTATATTAATATATGTATAAAATTTTTTATTTTATTTGATTTTTTTAAATTTGATGTTTTTGGTGAATTATAATTTTGTGATATTAATTTAATATTATTTAAATCAATAATACTATTTTCATCAAATCTTTTAATTAATAATTTATAAGTTGTATAAATTTCTGAAATACTTGTATATTCTTGATTTATAATATGAATTGGTTTATATATTTTATTTATAGATTTTTGATAAATTTCTGACAAACAATTTTTAAGTTTTTCTTTTAATGAATCACTAATATTTTTATCTCTAAATAATAAATTACAATTATTAATATATATATTATAATCATCTTTATTTAAAATATCATAAATATGAAAAGTTTGATTTCTTGAATTTTGTATTGGTAAAACTAATTTTAAATGAGCAATAATTTGTGAAGTTATATAATTTTTTATATAAGTATAAAAATTATGAAAAAGCTCATTATGATCATTTCCATTTATTAAATGATTAGATCTTCTTTTATTTTTATATTCAAATTTCATCATAAAATATTTAATAAAATATAAAAGTGAAAAAAATGAACACGATCCTGAAAATTGTTTGTAATCAATAAATAACGGTTTAAAAGTATTTTGTGGTACAATATCAAATATTAAAGTATAAAAATCAATTGCTGGATTACTATTTTTAGGAACAAAATCACCATTTAAATGGTTTAATCTAAATTCATTTACTTTAAAATCATCTAAAAATCCAGTAGGTACACGCTTAGCTTCTAATATTGCTTTATATATATCAATATTTCCATTATTTATTTCAATATTATCTGTATTAATTATGTTTGAATCAATATTAATTTTATATACATTTTCTAAATATCTATTTAAAGAATTAAGATTTGATATATTTTTTTTTTGAATATGTAAAATTTTAATAATATCTTCACGAGAAATATTTTGTGATTCAATAATAATGTTTGATTTAAGATTTTCATCTAAATAAGAGTCATTATTTTGAAAATTACTATTTTTATAATTACGATCAAAATTATGATAATTTGATCCTAATCCGGAATTAATAATTTGTAAATTATATGTATTATCACGATTTTTAGATATATATAAAGATAATGCATGTGCGGATTGATAAGCCCATCCTCCAAAAAGAAGAATTTCATTATTTTCTTCAATATATTGTAAAATATCAGTATAATATTTTATAAAATATCCATTATTATCTCTTGAAAGTTGATTTTGATAAATTGTAAAAGCATTTTTTATTAAATGATTTAATTTATTTAATTGAGATACTAAAATATTTCTTTCAGGATTTATTTCTTCAATAAATTTTTCTAAAATATGTGAAAATACACTTGATACTTGTGACATATTATTACCATCACCATCTTTTAAATAAATATCAAAAAACAAATGTTTTACAAAATTTGAATGAAAAATAGAAATATCATAATTATTATTATCATCTTTATTTAATATAATTTTATCAAACTGATTACTTTTAACATAATTATTTATAGATGTTTGAATATTTTGTGGTAACATTATTATATTATTATCTACTAATAATAATATATATTTATTTATTTTTTAACATATATTTTTTTTATAAAAAGCTCCAAATTTCATTATCTTTAGGAATTGAAATATCACATGGAGATACTTTCATAAATTGTTTATTAAAACCTACTTTAAAACAATCATTACCATTCATACAATCTGGTAAACCAGTTGTTAATACTTGTGATTCAACAGATCCTAAAGTTAAACATTTTGGTGACGGTGTTCCCATAGTATCTTGTAATAAAATGCGATTATATTTATCCATTTGAACTTTTAATGAAGCATTGTCATTACAATTTGTCATATATACTTTTTCTTTATCACCTGATGATGGATTGTAAGCAACACAACTTTGGTCAAAATTGCTAACTAATTTATTATTTGAATCAATTGTCCATTTTTGATATGTTACAAAAGGATTAAAAGTATCTAAAAATGAAAGTGACGCTTTAGGATCATTACCTGAAGCACGCGTTATTACACGATTTGGATTCGCATATACTTTATTTGTACTATCATATGAAGATACTTTATTTATTAAATACCCTTGAGTAACAAAATTACCACCACTTAAACCAGTAGGTCCCATTGCTCCAGTAGGACCACGAAGTATATTTTTATTAGCGTTTACATATTCACTAACACTTTTTGGAACCATATTGTTAAAAATAGTTTGTACTTCACTTTTTTGAGTTTCTGATAATTTAAGGGCATCAGCTTTTTGAGCTTCAACATTTTTATCATAATCTTCATAACTTTCAATAATACTTTGAACATTAGATCTATATTTATGAATTTGATAACCAAGATAAATTAAGCATATTAATAAAAATAATCCTAAAAATTCTTTAATTTTACAAAGTGATATATTATATTTCATATTATATATTTATGATTATACTAATAATACTATTTATAATATTTATTTTTTATAAAAAATTATCTAAAAAAAATATTTATTTTTTATTTAGATTTTTTGTTTTTTTGTTTTTTGTTTTATTTTTGTTTATATTATTTTTACATTATTTACATAAAGCAATTAATATTTATTGAATATCATTTGGGTTAAATGTTACAAATGGATTAGATAGATAATATAAATTATTTCTTCCACGTGTAATATGTCCAAATTGATTTTCATCAAGCTTCATCATATAAAAATCAAATTTAATATAATTTGAATTTTGATCTGAAGTTTGTTCAACATTAAAATGATTACGTTTAACATCATTTTCATTCATATTATTTACATCAAAGTTAATTGTGTAAAGTCCAATATCGTGAAAATAATCACAATTATTTGGAAGAACTCCGTGTTGTTTGTAATGATCACGAATCTTGGGAATCTTAATGTATTTAGGATTATATAAAAATAATCCTACTTCAAAAGATGTTCCATTTTCCACAACAAATGAAAAATCAAGGTCACGCATATAACTTCCACTAATGGAATCGGTGTCATGATTAATCATCATTGGTTTTGATGGAAAAGCCGAAAATGACTTTCCACTTCCATCAGCATTACGTGAGGTATATATACCTAGCGCAAAATTATCGTAAGCAAAGTTAGCCTGACTAATTTGGAATGTTGGTAGCATTTTAATTGAATGTATTTCTTTTAAACAAAATGAAACTGTTTTATAATCTCTTTATAATAAAATATCTTCTTAAATATTATTTATTCAATTTTTTTATATAAAAAAATTAAATAGTAACGTAAATAAAGTTATACAAAAAAATAATTTATATACAAAAATAATTTATAAAAATGATAGATAAATTATATCATAATATTTTTATATTTTATTTATTCTATATTCCTTGGTTTAGGTTAAAATGCCTGAACACGAGGATACCGGTAAGCGTTGGTGCTATACCATTGCGATTGACAAGGGTCTTATTGGACTCCCTATTGCTGCTGTTGCTGCTGCTCTTCATATTACAGCTCTTCCTGCTACTACTGCTTATGCGGCGGTTACTGGAAAAACCGAGCTTTTAGAGAAGAATTTTGAGAGAGCTATCCTCAACACATTTTACCCACTTACATGGGCTTGCTCCGCATTTACGTGCGGTGAGTTTGGCTCATATGCTGTAGTGGAAACACTTTACGCGAACGGTCTTGTCTCAAAGGATGAGCACCGTAAGGTGATGTGGTGAAGCTTTATACTATACTATATACTTAAAAAAAGAATAAAAAGTAAAATATAAAAGAAAACCCAAAAAAAATTATAAAATAACTACGTATTAAAAGAGTTTGCCCAAAATATTTTAAGCTCCAGTAGGTTTTTGTTCAATAACTGGTTCAAAAATAGAGTCATATAATGTATATGGAGTCTCAAATG
>JACCEC010122392.1_pt1 | contig 18706 bp, 20 predicted proteins | sample 7450121 | NCBI WGS metagenome assembly JACCEC01 (sample SAMN15323455, study PRJNA562643) | freshwater metagenome | isolation source: river surface water | place: USA:Blue River Watershed | collected 2017-08-18 | reverse complement strand
TCGATCGGATAGGTCACGCGCTGCTCGGCTTCCAGCGGCGAGTAGCCGGGCGCCTGTGTATTGATCTGCACCTGCACATTCGTGATGTCAGGCACCGCGTCGATCGGCAGGCGCTGATAACTGTAGATGCCGGCGATCGCGACGCCGATCGCGCCGAACAGCACCAGCATCCGCTGCGCGATGGAAAAACGTATCAGTCTCTCGAACATGATCAGGTCATCCCGCTCAGTAGCCGTCTTCCGACGCGAGCTTGGACAGCTCGGACTTCAGGATGTAACTGCCTTTGCCGGCATAGCGCGTGCCGGCCGGCAGTCCTTCGATGACTTCGATGCTGCGGCCATCGGTCATGCCCAGCTTCACCGGCTGCGGCACAAAGTGTTCGTCCTTGCGCACGAACACGACCGGCTGGGTGCCGAGTGTCTGTATCGCCTCGGAGTCGATCGCCACCGGCACCTGAACATCCGTCGCATTCACTTCGACCGTCACGAACAGGCCGGGACGCCACGCGCCCTTGGGATTGGCCAGCAGGATGCGCGCCTTGGCCATGCGCGTCTGTTCGCCGACCAGTGCGCCGACAAAGGCCACGGTGCCCGTGGCCTTCGCATCGAAGGCGGTCGCCCGCACGGTCAGCTGTCCGCCGACGCGCACATACGGCAAATCTTTCGCAGGAATATGCACCTCGGCCCACACCGTCGACAGATCCGAGATCGTGAATATCGGCGTGTCTTCCTTTACCGATTCGCCGATGCTGAGGTTGCGCTCCACGACCAGACCGTCATACGGCGCGCGCAGCTCGAAACGGTTCAGCCCGCGCTCGCTCACACCGGCTCCGACCGCCGCCAGCTTCTGCCGCGCATTTTCCAGCTCGAGCTCGGCCTCCTGCACCGAATGCTGCGCCTGAAGATAATCCTGCTCGGCGCTGATCTTTTGTTCCCACAGGCGTTTTTCGCGTGCGAAGATCGACTGCGCATGTTCGAGCCTGCGTTCGGCGGCTTTCAGCGCCGCACGCTGCTCGGAGATCATCTGGCTGGACAGCACAGCGAGCAACTGGCCTTTCTTCACCGTCTGCCCGGTCGCCACCAGCACCGACTCGGCCACACCCGGCACGCGCGGCACGACATGCACGGTGCGGTCGTCATTGAGCTGTATCTCGCCGGGGAACTGCAGCACCGTCGCGATACGCGCAGGACTGGCGGTGCCGATCTCGATGGCGGCTGCCTTCACCTGTTCGTCGTCCATCACGACCTTTGCCTGCTCGCGCTGAGCGGGTGAGCCCGTCACCTGCTCGCCGGGGCCATCATCATCAAACGGATTGTTGTCCGCACGCTTGTCCGACAGCAGGATCAGCGCAGCCAGCACGGCGCCACCGATGACGATCACGATGATAGCCAGCCACTGAGCTCTGCTGATGCCTTTGCTGTTCATACTGCCCCGTTCATTGAAGGTCATGGTCATTCTTTCGATGTTGAGGTCGCCGGCTCGGTAGCGGCCTGCCCGAGCAGACTTTCCAGTTCGGTCTGCGCGCGATGAAAGGCAGCCAGCGCGCTCAGATACTGCGACTTGGCACTGAAAAAAGTGCGCTGCGCATCGAGCACTTCAAGAAAGCTGAATTTGCCATTCTCAAAGCCGATGGTCGCCGCCTCATAGGCCGACTGCGCGCCGGGCACCAGATCGCGGCGCAAGAGCTCGGCCTCGTCGCGGCGGGCATTCAGACGTTCGAGCGCCTGCAGCGCCTCGCTGGAAAGGTTCACGCGCACTGCACGCAATTCTTCGCGCGCCTTGTCTTCGCGCCGCAGGGCTTCGAGCAGATTGCCCTGATTGCGGTTAAACAGCGGCAGCGGGACTTTGACGCCGACCAGCATCTGTTCACCGCTGAGATTTTCCTGTCGCTTCATGCCGAGACTGACGCTGACATCCGGCACCGCGCGTCTTTGCTCCAACCCGACCAGCGATCGGCGGCGCTCCAGCTCTCGCTGCGCGCGCTCCAACAGCGGCGACGCTGCCAGTCGCTGTCGGACGACATCGATTGCGGGTGACTCCTGCAGGCGATCGAGCTCGCCGGTGGCTTCGGTGAAATTCGGTTCCGGATTGCCCCACAGACCGGACAAACGATGGCGCGCATTTTTCAGCTGGCTTTCCGCCTGCATCAGCGACACGCGCACACCGGCCTCGGCGACGCGCGCGCGGGTCTCTTCAACCGGCGACACTTTGCCCGCGATGACCCGCTTGGCCGCGATGTCGGTCGCGCGCTGCGCAAGCTTGACGGTCTCGCGCGCCAGTGACGTCAGTTCCTGCGCGGCGAGCACATCAAAAAAAGCGGCCGTGACCGCCGCGCGCAGCCGCAGCTGCACGCTGCCAAGATCCGACACCGCCACACTGCGGCCCCGCTCGGCGGCCTCGATGCGGGCCTCGCGCTTGCCGGCAGTCTCGATCGGCAGATCGAATTGTGCGGTGCTGGTGCGCGACACATTGCGCGTGTCGTCGGCCACATAGGCGATATCGGGATTGGGACGCAGCGAGCCCTGCAGTATCTGTCCCTCGGTCGCCTCGATCTCGTGACGGGCCGCCGCGACTGACGGGCTGTGATCGAGCGCGAGACGGACCGCGGACTCGAGCGTCAGCAGCGCCGCAGGTTCAAGGTAAGGCTGAACGGTGGGCGGATCTTTGACCGCTGTCACCTGCTGCGCCAGCACCGGCACGGTGATGCAGGGCATCGTCATGACGATGGCGGCAGCCAGTGGCAGCAGCGGCGATTTGATGAATGATCTGAATTGATATACCGGTCTGAGCATCCTGCACTCCAGTCACTTCATGATTTGACGCGGCCAGCACGGGCGTTACCCGCTTCAGATCAGCGAAGAGCATGCTTGCGGGATGAGGCGCGATGCCGCGCAAGCCCGAACGCGTCTGCTGTGGCCGGAGAGATGGCCGTCAGGACCAGTTGGGGCGTTCAGGCAGGTCGAGCGGCGCGGCGGGTGGCCGCCGGAGCACCGGTTCGGCGGAACCGGTGACGCTCAGCATGGCCAGAGACAGAGCGGGCTCGATCATCAGTGCGGTCAGAAAGCCCGCCTGACACAGACCGCAGTCGGCATCGGCCAGCGTGGCACCGGACTGCACGGCTTTGTGCGATTCATGCTGGTGCTCGTGGTGACCGAAGTGAGCGGCCTTGATTTCCTGCTCATGCTGGCAATAGCCAGCCACCGCCGCCCAGGACGTCTGGAGCGTGATCAGGGACAGCAGGAGAATGGCGACGAGCTTGCGCATGCCGCCGATTTTATCAGCCCGCCGCTGCGCCCGTCAGACGACGCCGGACATCCTCTGCCGTCGCCACCTTGCGGCCCGAGGCATCGATCTTTTTGCGCGCTGCCCTGACCTGATCGATGTTGCTCACGCTGTGCCCGAACGGCGCATCTTCCAGACCCACGCGCACATGGCCGCCACGCCGGAGCGCCGGCTCGATCAGGGCATCGATCTCGACACCCAGCCCGGCCACCATCCACGGCGCGGACGGGCATTCCTCGGCCAGCAGCGACAGATAAGCGTCCAGCGCCCACTCGCGCGGCGGGAAGCCAAAGGTCAGGTGCTGAGAAAACATCATCCGGAACACCGGTACCGGCGCGGCGGGGTAGGCGCGGTACAGCGCCGCGCCAAGGCGCATGAAGCCGGGCTCGTAGATCGCATACGAGGGTGTGATGCCGTAGTTCTGCGCCAGCGTCAGTCCGTGGCGCACATGACTTTCCGGGTTGGTGTAGATGAAGCCCTCTTTGCCGGAAGGGATCTCTTCATAGCGGCTGATATTGGTCGAGCCGGGATCGACGACAGACCATTCGATCAGCCCGGCGCGCACCAGCTTGTCAACCGCCGTATAGCGCTGCGCCGGCGTCATCGGATTCGGCGCATCCATGTCCCCCGTGAAGGGCAGCGTGCCGTAGCAGATCACGTCGGCCTTCGCGCGGATGCGCTCGATGATGGGCGCATAAATATCGTAATCGTCGCGCTGCTTGCCGGTGACCGGATCATACGCATGGAAGTGAATGATGGACGCGCCCTCGTCCGCGCAGGCCAGTGCCTCGTTGACGATCTCGTCAGCGGTGACGGGAATCCCGGGCTGGCGCTGACGCGACCACGGGCCGTTGACGGCGACTTCCAGCCATGCGGGCTCATTGAATGACATGGATCCTCCTTGTTTTTGTTGTTTTGCGGGGTTGTTCTGCGGGAGTGGCCACTCAAGAATTCCGGGCTCGCTGCCGATTATAACGAGTCTGATAATGTCTCCGCCCGATGAGGATGCCATGCGAGCCCTGCTGCTGCCATTTGCCTTGCTGCTGACCCTGACACACCTGCCTGTGCGCGCCGACGCTCGCCCCGAAATACGCAGGATGTGCGAATCGGTCGCATCGAATGCCGAAGCTTTTGCCTACGAGCGCAAGAAGGGCTATACGAAAAACCAGATCAAGGACAATGCGCGTCAGATCGCCAACCAGCGCGAGCTGGAACAGCCTGCGCTTGACGCCTGGTATGCAGAGATAGACTGGCTGTTCAAGTACCCGAATCTGCGTTTCGGGCCGGTGGGCTTGAAAGACCGGCGCTTTGAAGAATGCATGAAGCAGCACTACCCGAAGTAAGCCCGTCGCAAGTCGGGATCCACCGACTTGCGACGAACCGGGGTCGCGATCCAGACACCCCCTGCTCAATCGTCAGGGCTTGAATCCGCACAGATAAACAAACAGCTTCTCCGTCGGCGAGTTCGGCAGCGGGAACACCGGGTCCCCCGGATGTTTGTCGTTGAAGAGTACCTTGCCTTGCAGGTAGCGCTTCTCGTAACCGATGCGCGACAACGCACGCACCCGCCGCTTCTCGCAATCGGCCTCCCACACCACCTTGTTCGACATGCGCGTCTCGCGGCTGCGGCCGTTGAGCAGCGTCGTCACGCGCGGTTTCTTGCCACGGGTCTTGGTGGCCGGATCGACATAATAGGTATCCTCCGCCGCCGTGACGATCAGCAGCCGCCATTCTGCGCACGCGGGTAGCGCAGTCAGCGACATCAGAAGGAGAAGAAGTCGTTTCACTGGGGTGAAGATGAGGCAGATAGGGCAATCCGGTGAGGATTATCGACACGAAGCGGGTCGATGTTGAGCGCGACGATTCAATGCGAAAATGGAAACCGGCTTGACGCCGGTCTACACTGATCAACATGTCCGAATTTATTTTACAATCAGTAGCGAGAGAGGCTCGCCCTTTTCGGTATTCCGTCATGGACAAGATCGCCAGCTCAGCCACGACCGCTTCCACCACGAGCCGGATTGCCTACGCGCCGCCGGCCTCCAACCGACCGGCGACCAGCACCACGAACCCGGTGCGCCCGGAGCCCGGTTTCGACGCCGCGCGCCAGCGAGCACAGGAACGTACCACGCTGGATATTCCGCGCGACTCGTCGTACCAGCCGGATCGCAGCAATCGCGAGCAAACTTTTGGCGCGCGCTTCGGGCAGGTGGGCGTGACACTCGACATCAAAGCCTGACGAATGTGTGTCAATTAACCGGGCCTGCCCGCGGCGCTGATTGCGTTGACCCGATCCGGCTATTGCCCGGAGGGCCTCCATTCAGGCAGTACCACGCCGAAGGCTTTACTGATCTGGCGCCATTGACCGAATATCATGTCAGCGTACGGCTCCTCTGGCGGATTTAACTGATGAAGCTGCTGCTGAGTCAGCAGCCCTAGCGTCAGATGTTCCAGCCTGCGAGTTTCTACAAGTATTTTCATATTTTCTATCAGCTTATATTTCGTCGCTTCCTCGAGCTGCTGCGCCTCTGGTTGAATTAACTGCAGTGGTTGCTCTGGTTGCCCTAGCGCTTCCTGAGCACCCGCCCTCGCAAGCTCCAGAGCGTACTCCGTTTGATTTTTTTCAATATCAAAAACGGCTTGCAAATCCTGCTCCAGGTCGACTTCTGAATCATTCTCGGTGAACTGCCCGAAACTCGGCACACGCAATGTGATGGGCGTCTTCATGACCATCTCCAGGCCCTGGGTAAATCCGGGAAGTGTGGGGTCATCAGACGAATCAGCGATGGTCGTCCTCAATTCATCCGACAAGCTGTCCATCAGCTGTTGTCCGATCAGTTGAACGGTCTGGCCGACATCCTCTGCCGTAGCCACTCCCAGAGGTTTGCGACGCGCCGCGTCCAGCGCCTTACCCACCAGCACGGTCAGGCGATCTGCATTGACCCGGTACAGGCCAAAGTGCTTGCATAAGGCCTTACTGAAAGCTTTCGAATCAAAGCGCCCGGTAATCTTGAGATATTTTTCACAAAGCCGCGTGAGTTGAGCGATAAAGTCGGATTGCTCCAAAGGCAGGACTTCAGTCAGAGACAACAGCAGACTGTCGAGTCCTCGAGCAAGCACTTCGTTCATACGGGTCGCCTGCTCAGGGGAAAGACACTTACTCGAAAAAACCTCAGCAAGTCTTGAAGAATTTTTCAGCGATTTCAGCACAAATAAAATCATGTTCTGGCCTTGTGCCAGCGGCACTACGTTCCCCTTGCCGGCCAGCGCAGTCGACAGCAGATCAAATTTTCGATTACCCAGATCGAGCTCGAGGAATGCATTGATCACGTAGGATAGCGCCGACTTCTTGATATCCAATAACTCACGTCGGGCCCACACCTGCGTGCAACGAAGGGCAAATTCCTGGCGATCTGGTTTTGCCGAATCGGATAACCAGTCCTCTGCAGCCAACGATTCACCTGATTGCAAATAGTCATAATTTTGATACAGGTCCAAAATTGCCGCACGGTCCAAGAACAAAAGACAGTCACCTGGAAAAAGCTCAACGCCGTACCTCTGTTTTAATGAGATCAACACCTGATATTGCCCGTCCATCGCTGCTGCTTCAGCAATGATTCGCAATGACGTCGTACTCCGACTCCGATCAAAAAAATTATCAACACCGTACTGAAGCAGCGAATCAACGATGCCCCAGTTTCTCCCGAAAAACGCCCGCACGATAGGTGTGACCCCATGAACATTGGGTTTGTCGGGTGGAACGCCTTGCTTGAGCAGCCAATTGACAACCTCTGAATGATTCTGAATAACGGCCCATGCCAAACAGGTATTACCCTCAGTGTCTTTCGCTGCGAGATCGGCGCCACGAGCCACCAGCAGCCTGACCATCGCGAGATGACCTGCCATACATGCACACATCAATGCCGTGTTCCCTGTGTTGTTCGGCTCATCGATACTGATGCGCTGCTGCAGAAGCCATTGCACCACGTCTAAGCTGTTCGCCGCGACTGCCGGTAGCAGACAAATGTCTCCCGCTGAAGATTTAGCCGAGAGATTGGCACCCAGCTCAACCAGACATTTGCAGGCCTCTAACTGGTTGGCATTGGCTGCATAAAACAAGGCGGAATGATCATAAAATGCGACATGGACCGCATTGACATCTGCTCCCTTGCGATGCAATTGTCGGATCACCTCGGTCTGGCCGGCCTGCGCTGCGAACATCAGTGGGGTCGCCCCATTACTTGCTCGCGCATCGACCTCCGCCCCCATTTGCAGCAACAGGTTCACGATATCGCGCTGGCCATGGCGGGCAGCCCTGCACAGCAGTGTCTCGCCATCGTCATCCAGATACTTCTCGTTAATTAACGCAGGATAGCGGCTCAGCAAAGACTGCAATGTCGTGATGTCGCCCGCATCAATTGCATGAAAAATCGCGATCTCCGGAGGCTGCGGCGGAGCAGATGGTTCGGTCCGCGCCTGCTTGAGGAGTGGCTCGGTCGATGGCTCGCGGTTGTCCGCATTACTGTCTTCGCGGTCACGCTTGCGGCCGCGAGGGTCGCTGCCCGGTGACAGGTTGCGCAGTTGCGGGGAAGACGGTGGAGCGCCCTCGCCGGGCCGGGCGCCCGGTGGTGGTGCGTCCGGCGCGGGTGGTTGAACGGGTGGTTGAACGGTAATACGCGCAGTATCGCCCGTCGTGGGTGCTGTACTCATGAAGAAGACCTCGGCGTGGGTTGAACGATGCCCCGCGCTGATCGACTTCAAACCGGCGGCGGCGACCGTGTGTGGCCATCTGGCCCGCCGGGTTCAGCAAATAAGGATTATTTCACCGTGACTTCAATCGTCTTGCGGTAGTTCGCGCCGTAGGAGCGATGCGCGCCATCGGCAAACTGCATCGTGAGTTTGTGCTTGCCCGGCGGCAGAGTGATCTGCGTTTCGGTCTGACCTTTGCCGAAGTGACGATGCTGGTCATCCATCGGTATCACGGTGTTCTCTTCAATGTCGGCGGCATTGATCAGCAGGTGATGATGGCCGGTGCCGGCGGTCATGTCACCGGCAGGCGCGACGCTCATGCCGTCGACGGCGAAACGCACGGTGAAGGTCGATGGCACGGTATCGCCATTCTTCGGTTCGACAAAATCCACGTACTGCGCGAAGGCGGCGCTGACCGAAAACATCATGGCTGCGCCGAGAATCAGAGAACGACGTTTCATGCAGACTCCCTGTTGATGATGGATGATTGCGGGTCGCCCGCCCGACCGGGCCGGCGACGACCGCATTATCAACCACATCGGGTGTCTGTGCAGCCAAACCGTCGGGTCAGGTAACGAGATGTTGTGGCTTGCCAGCGACGCAAGCCTCGATGTTATCGATCAGCTGATCGGCGAGGAATTGCATCGCGCCATCAGACGCCCAGGCCACGTGCGGCGTGAGGATGAAATTCGGCATGCGAAGTTCAAGCAGCGGATTACCCTCTTTCGGCGGCTCTCTGGTCAGCACGTCAAAGCCTGCGCCGGCGATCAGCCCGGTTTCCAGCGCTGTCTTCAGCGCCTGCTCATCGACGAGCCCGCCGCGCGCGGTGTTGATCAGGATCGCGCTGCGCTTCATTTTTTTGAACTGTTCGATACCGATGAAATTGCGCGATGCCGGCGTCAGCGGACAGTGCAGCGAGATGATGTCCGACTCGGCAAAAACCGTCTCAGGATCCGTGAATTCAACGCCGGGTGCCTTCGGCGGCGGATGGTCGGCAAACAGCACGCGCATGCCCAGCGCACGAGCAATCGCCGCAGTCGCCTGTCCGAGCGCACCTTCGCCGAAAATGCCGAGCGTGCTGCCGTGCAGATCCTGTATCGGATGATCGAAAAAACAGAACTGATCCTGTGCCTGCCAGCGACCGCGCAGCACATCCTCGCGATAGGCGATCAGGTTGCGGCGCAGCGCGAAGATCATCGCGAACGTGTGCTCGGGCACGGTGTGCACCGCATAGTTGCGGATATTTGCCACCGCGATACCGCGTTCGCGACAGGCATCGATGTCGATCACATCGTAGCCGGTCGCCGCCACAGCGATCATCTTCAGGTGAGGCAGACGCTCCAGCGTGGCGCGACGGACAGGCACCTTGTTGGTGATCGCGATCGTCGCGTCCGCCAGCCGTGCGGCGACCTCCGCCTCCGGTGTCTGTTCATGCTCTTCCCACTGGTGCGGGAAGTCCGGGCGGCGGACATCAGCCTTTAACGACTGCCGATCGAGAAAGACTATGCGTTGCATGCGTATCCTTGTTGTCATGGAAAGCGTCGCGCGCGAGCAGGCCGGACGGTGCAGCATGATGGCGCCAGTACTCGCTGGCGGCCGCCGCGCCACTGCCCGGCGTGACCTGAATGCCGCAATCGAGCATCGCCATCTCGGCACCGGCAATCGCTGCCATCAGGTGCACTTCGTTCATATCGCCCAGATGACCGATGCGGAACAGCTTACCGGCCACCTTGGACAAGCCGGCACCCAGCGACACGTTGTAGCGATTGAACGCATGCGCAATGACGTCTGCGCCATTCACGCCTTCGGGCACCATCACGGCTGACACCGTGTCGGAGTACCACTTCGCTTCTTTCGCGCACAGCTTCAGTCCCCAGCCCTTGGTCACCGCAGCACGGACACCCTCGGCCAGATAGTGATGACGGGCGATGATATTGTCGAGACCTTCTTCTTCGATCATCTTCAGCGATTCGATCAGGCCATACATCAGCGACAGCGCCGGGGTATACGGGAAGTAGCCGGTGGCGTTCGCATTGATCATGTCGTTCAGATCGAAGTAGCAGCGCTTCAGTTGCGCGGTGTGGCGCATCTCCAGAGCCTTCGGGCTGGCGCACAGTATGCCCAGACCGGCGGGCAGCATCAGACCCTTTTGCGAACCGGACACGGCCATGTCCACGCCCCAGTCATCGAAGCGGAAATCGATCGAGCCCAGCGAGGATACGGCGTCGACGAATAGCAATGCGGGGTGCCTGGCCTCGTCCAGCGCCTCGCGCACGCCGGCGATGTCCGAGGTCACGCCGGTCGCCGTCTCGTTATGGCAGGCCAGCACGGCCTTGATGCGATGCTCGGTATCGGCCTTCAGAATGTCGGCATACTGCTGCAGCGGCACACCGGTGCCCCAGTCGCAATCAATGATCTGAACATCCAGTCCGAGGCGGGTGCACATATCGATCCACAGGTGGCTGAACTGTCCGAACCGCGCGGCCAGCACACGATCGCCAGGCGACAATGTATTGGTGACCGCCGCTTCCCAGCAACCGGTGCCGGACGACGGAAACACGAACGGCGTGCCATGCTCGGTGCGGAAGACCTTTTTCAGGCCCGGCATGATCTCGCGCGTCAGCGCAGGGAATTTGGGTGAGCGATGATCTTCCATCGACACCATCATCGCGCGCAGCACGCGGTCGGGAATATTGGTCGGTCCGGGGACAAACAGAAAATTACGTCCAGCCATGAGGTGCTCCTTCCATCTCGATTCAAAGAAAAGAAATAATCGTGGCCGCCCCTTCTCCGGCGGCGTGGGGGAATGCCGCAGGTTTAATTCGGATACACCGGAAAAGCGTGAGTGAGCTTCTTCACTTCGGCCTTCACGCGCTCGATGTTGGCCGCGTCATGCGGGTTGTCGAGCACGTCGGCGATCAGATGGCCGACCTTTGCCGCTTCCGCTTCCTTGAAGCCGCGCGTGGTCATCGCCGGGCTGCCCAGACGAATGCCGGAAGTCACAAAAGGCTTCTCAGGATCGTTCGGGATGCCGTTCTTGTTGCAGGTGATGTGCGCGGAGCCGAGAATCGCTTCGGCCTCTTTGCCGGTCAGTTTCTTCGGACGCAGATCGACCAGCATCACATGCGATTCGGTGCGGCCCGACACGATGCGCAGGCCGCGCTCGATCAGCGCCTTCGCCAGTGCATCGGCATTCTTCACTACCTGCTGCTGGTAGACCTTGAACTCGGGTGTCAGTGCCTCCTTGAAGGCCACCGCTTTGGCCGCGATCACATGCATCAGCGGGCCGCCCTGAAGACCCGGGAAGATCGTGCTGTTGATCTTCTTGGCGATCTCTTCATCATTCATCAGAATGATGCCGCCGCGCGGGCCGCGCAGGCTCTTGTGGGTGGTGGAGGTCACGATATGTGCATGTGGCACTGGGTTCGGATAGACACCACCCGCGATCAGGCCCGAGTAGTGCGCCATGTCGACCATCAGGTAAGCGCCGATGTCGTTCGCGACTTTGGCAAAGCGCGCCCAGTCGATCTTCAGCGCGAAGGCTGAAGCGCCGGCGATGATGAGCTTGGGTTTCTTTTCATGCGCGAGCTTTTCCATCTGCGCGTAGTCGATATCCTCATTCGCATCAAGACCATACGAGATCACATTGAACCATTTGCCGGACATGTTCAGCGCCATGCCATGCGTGAGGTGCCCGCCTTCGGCCAGCGACATGCCCAGGATGGTATCGCCGGGATTCAGCAGCGCGAGGAACACGGCCTGATTCGCCTGCGAACCGGAATTGGCCTGAACGTTGGCAAACTTGGCATCGTAGAGTTCTTTCAGGCGATCGATCGCCAGCTGCTCGGCGATGTCGACGAATTCGCAGCCACCGTAGTAGCGCTTGCCCGGATATCCTTCCGCATATTTGTTGGTCAGCTGCGAGCCCTGCGCTTCCATCACGGCGGGCGATGCATAATTCTCGGACGCGATCAGTTCGATGTGATCCTGCTGACGCCGGTTTTCTTTCTGGATGGCCGTCCACAGTTCGGGATCGATGCGGGCAATGGTGTGGTCTTTGGAAAACATCAAAAATACTCCTGTCACTCAGCGATGCGAGTCAGTCAATAAGAGCCCGGCAGCAGGGACACGGGCAGCCTCGGTTCAATCCATCGGGCTGCCCAGGCGTACGGCGGTGGAAAATCTCGCGCTTCACGGTGGTGTCCCACCCCTCCGGCCAGTCACAGGCCCGAAGTTTCGCCAGTCACGCGAGACGAAATGGTAAGAAATTTTAGAGGACGCGCGCTCTTTGGGCAAGAACGGCGAGCGAGGACCGGTGGAGGTTTCCGCTAAAATGCAGCAGTCCTGCGTCAGCGCGTGGTCAGCGCACGCTTCTCATTTCAGAAAGAGTCCGATGATCGTATTAATAACCGGCGCCAGCTCCGGATTCGGCGCCGACATGGCCCGCAAGTTCGTCTCCCACGGTCACCGCGTGATCGCAGCGGCGCGCAGGACAGACCGGCTGGCGGCGCTGGCGCAGGAGCTCGGCAATCACCTGTTGCCGGTCGAACTGGATGTAACCAGCAAAGCCTCGATCGATCGCGCGCTGGGCTCGCTGCCCGCCGACTGGCGGGACATCGATGTCCTGGTGAATAACGCCGGCCTCGCGCTCGGACTGGAGCCCGCGCACCGGGCAGATCTGCAAGACTGGGACACCATGATCGCGACCAATTGTCAGGGGCTGGTCACCATCACCCGCGCGATCCTGCCGCAGATGGTCGAGCGTGGCTCCGGGCTGGTCATTAATATCGGCTCGGTCGCCGGCACCTACCCCTACCCCGGCGGCAATGTCTACGGCGCGACCAAGGCCTTCGTCGACCAGTTCACGCTGAATTTGCGCGCGGATCTGGTGGGCACCGGCGTGCGCGCAACGAACATCGCCCCCGGCATGGCGGGCGGCACCGAATTTTCGAACGTGCGTTTCAAGGGCGACGACGCCGCTGCCGCAAAGGTCTATCAGGGCGCGGTGACGCTCAGCGGCGCCGATGTCGCCGAGGCAGCTTACTGGGTCAGCACCCTGCCCGCACATGTGAACATCAACGGTATCGAGATGATGGCCACCAGCCAGGGTTTTGCGCCTTTCGTGATCAAGCGCGATCTCTGATGCGCGGGCATTTCCGCTGGCCGGTGCGGGTGTATTACGAAGATACCGATACGGGTGGCGTCGTCTACTACGCGAACTACCTGAGGTTCTTCGAGCGCGCGCGCACCGAATGGCTGCGCAGCGCGGGCATCAGCCAGCAGCTGATGAGTCAGCAAGAAAATGTAATGTTTGTGGTCAAAAGCACGGCCATCGATTACCATGCGCCAGCAAAACTCGACGACCCTCTGGAGATCAGCGTGACAGTCGAAAAAATCGGGCGTGCGTCGGTGAATTTTTCGCAAGAAGCCCGGCGCATCAGCGACTCCGGCTCCGAGCTGTTATGCAGCGGCCAGATACGCGTGGGCTGCATCGATGCCGCATCATTTCGCCCCGCAGCCATACCAATTGCCGTTCTGGAAAAAATCAAGCGTCTGCATGCGAAAGCGGAATAAAAGCGGAACACAGGCTGAATACAGACCAGGCCCATGTCCTCGCAAAGGCGAGTACCCAATTTCTGATGATTGATCCTTTACGCGATCTTTTAGCGCCATGACAGTGACTCAAGACCTCTCGTTTGTTTCGATGATCAGTAACGCCTCGCTGCTGGTGCAGCTGGTGATGGCGCTGCTGATGCTGGTCTCGGCGATGAGCTGGACCTACATCTTCCGGAAGATGTTCACTATCCGCAGCGCGATCTTGCAGACCACCGAGTTCGAGAACATCTTCTGGTCCGGCGCGAACCTGAATGCGCTGTATGAGGAAGTCACCTCGTCCCGCCGTCAGCGCAGCAATCATTCGGGCGCGCTGGAGCGCATCTTCGAAGCGGGGATGGAGGAATACCGCAAGGCCCGCCAGACCTTCACCGGCAAGGATATCGACACCAGTGCGCTGCTGGACGGCGCTCGCCGCGCGATGCGCGCTGCGTACCAGCGCGAGATGGATGCGCTTGAATCGCATCTCGCGTTCCTGGCCTCGGTGGGCTCGGTGTCGCCGTATGTCGGCCTGTTCGGCACGGTGTGGGGCATCATGAATTCGTTCCGTGGGCTGGCCAACGTGCAGCAGGCAACGCTGGCCTCCGTCGCGCCCGGTATTGCCGAGGCGCTGGTCGCGACTGCCATCGGCCTGTTCGCGGCAATTCCGGCCGTGGTCGCCTACAACCGCTATTCGCATGACATCGACCGGCTGTCGATACGTTTCGAAAGCTTCATCGAAGAGTTCTCCAACATTCTCAACCGGCAGGCACGCTGATGGCCAACGTCTCGTCGATGCGCGGCGGGAGAAGCCGCAAGTTCAAGTCCGAGATCAACGTCGTTCCCTATATCGACGTGATGCTCGTGCTGCTGGTGATCTTCATGGTGGTCGCGCCGCTGTCCACACCGAGCATGATCAACCTGCCCAAGGCCGGCAAGTCCAATCAGCCGCCGACCGAATATCTGGAAATCGAGCTCAAACCCGATGGCTCGGCGACGGTGGGCGTGCACGGCAAGAAAACCATCTCGACCAAAAAACGCGATGAGCTGGGCAAGCGGCTCGAGGAGCTGCATGCGAAGCATCCGGACCTGCCACTGATGATCTCCGCCGACAAGGACATCAAGTACGACGAAGTCGTGCAGACCATCTCACAGGCCAACAAGACCGGGATTGCCCGGGTGGGTCTGTCCACTCGCTGAGCCTGCGTTGAAAGAAGCAAGCCACCATTATCAGATACCGGCAGAGCCGGGCCGCCTGCGCGCGCTCAGTCTCGCGCTGCTGGTTCACCTGCTGCTGCTGGGCTTTCTGTGGTTTGGCGTGTCATGGCAAAGCGACACGCCCGTGGCCGTGGAAGCGGAAATCTGGAATCCGGTGGCGCGTGAGGCGGCGCCGCTGCCTCCTCCCCCGCCGCCACCGCCCGAGCCGGCACCCGAACCGCCCAAACCGGTCGCAGTGGTCGAGCCACCGAAGCCCGCGCCCGTTGCCGAGCCGGTGAAGGCCAAACTGCCGGATCCGGATATCGCGCTCGAGAAAGAAAAAAAACGCAAACAGGAAAAAGAAGACGCCGAGCGCAAGAAGAAAGAGCTGCTCGCCGAGAAAAAGGCTCTCGAAGAAGAAGAGAAACGCAAAAAGCTCGCCGAGGCGCAGGAGAAAGAAAGGGAAAAGAAAAAACTCGCCGAGCTTGAAAAGCAGAAGCAAGCCGAAGAACAAAAACGCAAGGAACAAGCTGCCGCGGAAGAAAAGAAACGCCTTGCCGAAGATCAGCAACGCAAGCAGGAGGAAGCGGCTGCCGAGCAGCGCGCGAAGAAACGGCGCGAGGAGGACCTGCGCCGGCAGATGCAGCTTGCGGGCGATGGCGGATCCGGGGATGCAGAAAAGTCTCAGGGCCCCCGCAGCGATGGCGGCTATGCGCGCAAGGTTGCGGGTTTAATAAAATCGCATACAATCCTGCCGCAGACGGACATACCCGGAAATCCTGCTGCCGAATTCACAGTCGAATTGCTGCCCGACGGAAGCTTGCGAGGTGAACCAAAGATGACACGCTCATCGGGAATAACGGCATTTGACCAGGCTGTGCGCCGCGCGATCGAGAAAACTGCGCCCTTTCCTCCCGATCCGGCGACCGGCAAGGTACCATCCAGCATCAGCATTTCTCATCGACCGAAAGACAGCGACCACCGATGAAAAGATCTTTCCTGAAGCTAATCGCACTGCTTGGCCTGTCGGCTGCCCTGCCACTCGCGCAAGCGCAGCTGAAGGTCGATATTTCCGGCGTCGGCGCCAACCAGATACCGGTCAGCATCGCGGGCTTCGTCAACGAATCGGCCGGCGGGCAACCAGTCAGCAGCATCATTCGCGCCGATCTTGAGCGCAGCGGCATGTTCCGGCTGATCGACACTCAGGAAACCATCGCCGAAAGTGCTCAGGTCGACCTGGCCGACTGGAAGAGCAAGGGCGCAGATGCGCTGGCGACCGGCAGTGTCGTGAAACTCTCGGATGGCAGGATAGAAATTCGCTACAAGCTGATCGATACCGTCAGAGGCGCGAGCCTGACCGCGCAGAGCCTGGTCGTGCAGCCCCAATTCGCACGGCTGGGAGCGCATCGCGTTGCCGACGATATCTTCGAGAAGCTGACCGGCATCCGTGGCGCGTTCGCCACCCGTATCGCCTACGTCAGCCGCTCGGGCGGCGAATACCGGCTGGAGATCGCCGACTCCGACGGCGAGAATGCCTTCGTTGCGCTGCGCTCCTCTGAGCCCATCATTTCGCCGACCTGGTCGCCCGACGGCAGCAAGCTGGCCTACGTCTCTTTCGAAAGCAAGAAGCCTGTGGTGTACGTGCAGGAGCTGGCCAGCCGCAAGCGCGTGATCGCAGCCAATTTTAAAGGCAGCAACTCCGCGCCGGCATGGTCACCGGACGGTCGCCGGCTGGCAATCGCGCTGTCGCGCGAGGGCCTGACACAGATTTACAGCGTCAGCGCCGACGGCAGCGACCTGCGCAAGCTCACGCATTCCAATGGCATCGATACCGAGCCCTGCTACTCGCAAGATGGCCAGAGCATCTATTTCACCAGCGATCGCAGCGGCGGCCCGCAAATCTACCGGATGAACGCCGATGGCGGCGATCTGAAGCGGGTCACGTATGCCGGAAGTTACAACATCAGCCCATCCGTCTCGCCTGACGGTAAAATGCTGGCCTATATTTCGCGGCGCGAGGGAAGATTCCAGCTGCATGTGCTTGATCTCGCATCGTCGCGGGAGATGCGTCTATCCGACACAGCGCACGACGAATCGCCGAGCTTTGCGCCGAATGGCCGCTACATCCTGTATGCGACCGAGGCCGGTGGACGCGGCACGCTGGCCGTAGCCTCAGTCGATGGCAGCGCGAAATACTCGCTCTCGGCACGTGGTTCGAATATCCGCGAACCGGCCTGGGGGCCGTTCACCAAATAAGTTTTATCATTAACAAATAAACAAAAACTAAAACAGTGGGCCGGATTGTGCAGGGTTCGTTTGCGATTTTTTTGAGTCATCAGGGGGAAACCAACATGCAAGGAAAGAAACTCATTGCTGCAGCCGCCGCACTGGCTGTACTGCTGTCGGCATGCTCGACCGTGAAGCTCGACGAGGCAGCGCCCGTCGAAGACCGCGCCGGCAAGGATGTGCCGCAAGTCACGGCGCCAATCAGCAGCAGCAGCAGCGCGCCCTCGTCGTCCGGCGACACCACGTCGTCGGCCATCAACGACCCGCTGAACGATCCCTCCAGCGTTCTGGCCAAGCGCAGCATCTATTTTGATCTGGACAGCTATGTGATCAAAGACGAGTTCAAGCCCGTGATCGACGCGCACGCGAAATACCTGGTGTCACGCAAGGACCGCAAGATCATCATCCAGGGGAACACCGATGAGCGCGGCGGCAGCGAATACAACCTCGCACTGGGCCAGAAACGCGCGGAAGCCGTGCGCCGCTCGCTGCAGGCGCTGGGCGTGCCGGATTCGCAAATGGAAGCCATCTCTTTCGGCAAAGAGAAGCCCAAGGCACAAGGCAGTAACGAAGCGGCCTGGGCTGAGAACCGCCGCGCCGACATCGCTTACTGATACGGCTCATGAAGCGATATCGTTCCTCGTTAGGCGCCGCCGTCGTGGCGGCGCTTTTCATTGGCCTGCCTATGCAGGCCCATGCGCTGTTCGAAGACACGGATGCTCGTCGCGAGATCATCAAGCTGCGCAAGCAGATCGAGGACGTCAGCGCCAAGCTGGAAAGCCGCCTGCCTCAGCTGGAACAGAAAGCCGACAAGAAAGGCCTGATCGACCTGATCGGTGAAATCGAGAAGCTGCGCTCGGAGATTGCCACGCTCAGAGGTCAGGTCGAGGTGCTGTCAAATGAACTGGGCAATGCACAACGACGACAGAAAGACTTCTACAACGACCTCGATCAGCGGCTGCGCAAGCTCGAACCGCAGCGCCTTTCCATCGATGGCCGCGAAGTAGAGGTCGACAAGGCCGAGCAATCGGCGTTTGACAAGGGACTGGCGGAGTTCAAGGCCGGCAACCATACAGCGGCCAATCAGAGCTTTACTGCTTTCCTGCAGCGTTATCCGGAATCCGGTTATCTGCCCCAAGCATACTTCTGGCTTGGCAGCACGCATTTCGCTCAGCAGGAGTGCTCGAAAGCGATTCCCGCGTACCAGACTGTCGCCACCCGTTTTCCCAACAGCCAGAAAGCACCCGAAGCCTTGCTGAACATCGCAAGCTGCCAGCTTGAGGTCAAAGACAAAGCCGGCGCGCGCGAGACGCTGGAGCAATTGCTGAAGAAGTATCCGTCATCCGCTGCCGCAGGCATGGGCAAAGAGCGGCTCGCTGAGCTAAAATAGCAATAAATGCAGTCGTTGACGCGAACACAAGATGTAGTTGAGAACTTGTTTGCGTTTGACAAATGTTGTTCTGACTGCGTATAATTTCGGTCTTTCGGGTCGTTAGCTCAGCTGGTAGAGCAGCGGACTTTTAATCCGTTGGTCGCAAGTTCGAATCTTGCACGACCTACCAAATAAAAAAACGCCGCAGTGTTCGCACTGCGGCGTTTT
>JACCEC010128324.1_pt1 | contig 18707 bp, 11 predicted proteins | sample 7450121 | NCBI WGS metagenome assembly JACCEC01 (sample SAMN15323455, study PRJNA562643) | freshwater metagenome | isolation source: river surface water | place: USA:Blue River Watershed | collected 2017-08-18 | reverse complement strand
TGGTCACCCTGGCCATCAAGTCCTTCATTGAATGGCGTCATGCCCAAGAAATGCAAGCCTCGGCCAACACCCCGCCCGAGCAGCCTGTCCACTGACTTCACCTTGAGATACTGGTTTGAAACATGAGCATCGAAATCCGCAACGTCCACAAACAGTTTGGTGACTTCACCGCGCTGAACAAGGTCAGCCTTGACATCGAGTCGGGCGAACTCGTCGCCTTGCTCGGGCCATCGGGCTGCGGCAAAACCACGCTGCTGCGCATCATCGCGGGACTGGAAACAGCCGACCAGGGCACCATCGCCTTCAGTGGCGAAGACACCACCCATGTGCATGTGCGCGAACGCCAGGTGGGTTTTGTGTTCCAGCACTACGCGCTGTTCCGCCACATGACGGTGTTCGAAAACGTGGCCTTTGGCCTGCGCGTCAAGCCGCGCAACCAACGCCCGAGCGAATCCGAAATCAAACGCAAGGTGCATGAGCTTTTGGGCTTGGTGCAACTCGACTGGTTGGCCGACCGTTACCCCTCGCAGTTGTCGGGCGGTCAACGCCAACGCATTGCGCTGGCACGTGCGCTGGCGGTTGAGCCCAAGGTGCTGCTGCTGGACGAGCCCTTTGGCGCGCTCGACGCCAAGGTGCGCAAGGAACTGCGCCGCTGGCTGCGCCGCCTGCACGACGAGTTGCATGTGACCAGCATCTTTGTCACGCACGACCAGGAAGAAGCCCTGGAAGTGGCCGACCGCGTGGTGCTGATGAACAAGGGCAACATCGAGCAGATCGGTTCACCCCAACAGGTGTGGGACCAACCGGCCAGCCCCTTTGTGTATGGTTTTTTGGGCGATGTGAACCTGTTTCATGGCCGCGCCCACGAAGGCGAGATGCTGATTGGCGCCGACCAACACGCCATCCGCCTGGAGAGTCCCGAGCATGGCCAAGTGCAAGACGCCAAAGCCTTTGCCTATGTGCGCCCGCACGACCTGGATGTGACACGTTACGCAGCGGGCACGGCCCACACCGGCATCGTGGCCAAGCTGACCCGCGCCATCGTGGTGGGGCCCGTGGCACGGCTGGAGTTGGAGCCGGTGGAAGCGGGCCTGTTTGGCAAGGACGCGGTCATCGAAGCGCAGTTGTCGGCATCGCAGTACCGCCAGCAAGACTTCAAGGAAGGGGAGACGCTGGTGCTCACGCCCCGAAAGGCGCGGGTGTTTGTGGAGGGCTGAAGTCTCTTGGGGTAAGCTTTGCAGACCTCTTTACAAGGAACTGCCATGAGTGACCCTTCTGCTTTCGGGTTTGGCCAATTTGTGCCGGGTTTTGATTTTTTGCAAAACCTCTCCAAAACCGCATCGACCGCCCAGCCCACCGCAGCGGCCGGCATGCCTGGGATGGCCAGCTGGGTGGCGCCCACGCTCAGCGTTGAAGACATCGACAAGCGGATTCAAGAACTCAAATCGGTGCTGTTCTGGCTTGAGCAAAACACCACGGCGCTCAAGGCGAGCATCCAGGCCATGGAAGTCCAGAAGATGACCTTGACCACCTTGCAAAGCATGAACGTGAACATGGCCGATCTGGCCAAGGCGTTCACGGCCAGGCCACCCAGCACAAGCGCTGAAGCCACCGGCACTGCCTCCAGCACGGCGTCATCGGCCAGCGCTGGCTCGCCCCCCAAAGCCTCGCTCTTCACGCCCAAAGCCGAGGCCCCAAGCCCCAGCACGCCGCCTTCGACTGCGCAAGCCTCGGCCCATGCATCAGCCGACCCCACCCAAGCCGAGCCTGCTCAAGACAGCAGCAAAGTCGCGGTGGACCCCATGCAATGGTGGGGCGCCTTGACACAACAGTTTCAGGGCATTGCCGCTGCCGCCCTCAAAGACGTGGCCGGCGAAGCCTTGAAGGCAGGGGTCAAAACACCCAGCGCCAAAGCACGCAAAGCATCAACGGGCACCCGCAAGCGGACCGCCCAGGCCCGCAGCCCAGCCGCCGCCAAAACGAGCGCGGCCTCACGCTCTGCCGCCAAAGCCAACAAATCCACGAGCGCCAGGTCCAAGCCCGGTCCAAGCGCTGGACGCAAGACCCCGTCAAAATCAATTCCATGAAGCTGTTTCCTTGTGGGCATGCCACCCATCCCCAGTGGCGCATGGCGGCCAACCTGGTGCTGGCCCAGCTGCAGGCCCAAATGGCTTTGCCAGACCACGCCAGCCAGCCGCGCTTGGGGCTGCTGTACATCACCGACCACTTCGCCTCAGACGCTCAGGACTTGCTCGACCACTTGCGCCAAGCCCTGCCGGGCGTGACCGATTGGGCTGGCACGGTTGGCATTGGCGTGGCCGTGAACAACGCCGAGTACTTTGACGAGCCCGCCATGGCCCTCATGTTGTGTGATGTGTCACCCACGCAATACCGGGTGTTTTCTGGCGTGTCACCGCTGCCTGCCGGTTGGGCCGATGCCGCCCTGGTGCATGCCGACCCGCACACCCCCGAGCTGACCGAATTGATCAGCGAAATGGCAGCGCGCACCCAGCAGGGGTATTTGTTTGGCGGACTCAGCGCCAGCCGTTCGCGCAGCATGCAGTTTGCGGTGCGGGCCGATGACGCCGGTGGTCCGCAGGTGCATGGCGGTGTGCTTGAAGGAGGCTTGAGCGGCGTCGCTTTTTCGCCCCAAGTGAAGCTGATGTCACGGGTCACGCAAGGCTGCCAGCCCATTGCCCCCGAGCGCGAAATCACCCAAGCCGAAGGCCATGTGGTGTTGCAACTCGGATGCGAACCCGCCCTCGATGTGATGCTGGCCGATTTGGGCATCAGCCTGAGCGAGCCCCAAAAAGCCATCGCGGTGGTGCGCTCGACCTTGGTGGGGCTGAGCGCAGCAGGGCAAACCGGTGTGGGCCGCACAGGCCACCTGGGCCACGATGTGCGTGTGCGCCACATCATTGGCCTGGACCCGCTGCGTCACGGTGTGGCCATTGCCGAACATCTGCAAGCAGGCATGCGCCTGGCTTTTTGTCGCCGTGATGTGCAGGCTGCGCGCGCCGACTTGGTGCGTGTGTGTGCCGAAATTCGTGAGGAACTCGAGCCGGAGTCGCTGTCCATCGAGGCCATCAATGCCTTGAGCGATGACCCTTTGCCCACCACGCCCCCTGCGGGCCGGCGCATCGCTGGCGCGGTGTATGTGAGCTGCACAGGCCGCGGTGGCCCACACTTTGGCGGGCCCAATGCCGAATTGCACATCATCCGGCACGCGCTGGGTGATGTGCCCTTGGTGGGCTTTTTTGCAGCCGGTGAAATCGCGCGCCAACAACTGTACGGCTACACCGGGGTGTTGACGGTTTTCACCACCGATTGACAGGCCGCTTTTGCAGCCCGCCACGGGCCATCAAGCCTGCGGCCATTTGCGCCGCCCAACTTCGTGGATCATGTGCTTCTTGAAGGCCAAGGCCAGAGGCGACAGCCTTTTGCTGGCCGGGTGGACGATGTGCCAGGCCGATGACACCGGGAAGCCTTCCATGTCGATCACGCTCACGCCGTTTTCCTTTTTGAGCCCGTGCAGGGCGTGGCGAGACACCACGCCCAAACCCAGACCACCGGCGACCGACTCCTTGACGGCTTCGTTGCTGCCCAACTCCAGCCGCACATCCGGGCGAAATTTCATTTTTCGGAAAAATTGATCGGCCGCCATGCGCGTGCCGGAGCCTTTTTCGCGAACGATGAAACGGCGCTGCGCCAATTCGTGCAAGGGCACCTGGGTGCGTTTGGCCAAAGGGTCGGCGCTGGGCGCAATCAACACAATTGGATTGGGCATGAAAGCCTCGTCTCCCAAATCCATGTCTTTGGGGGGCATGGACATGATGTACAGGTCGTCGAGGTTTTCGCGCAAGCGTTGCACCACCCCGTCGCGGTTGAGGATTTCGAGCGACACATCTATGGCTGGGTGCTTGGTACAAAAACTGCCAATCAGGTGCGGCATGAAATATTTGGCCGTGCTCACCACCGCCACCCGCAACTTGCCCCGGGACAATCCTTTGGCCGCATCGACGTTTTGCTCAAAGGCGTCCCAAGTCTGGGCCACCGCACGGGCCGTGACGGCCAGCTCTTTGCCCACATCGGTGAGGTAAATCCTTTTGCCGACCACTTCATACAAAGCCAGCCCCACCGACAAGCTCATTTCCTTGAGTTGCATGGAGGCCGTGGGTTGGGTCACATGCATCACCTTGGCCGCAGCACTCACGCTGCCGGTTTCGGCCAAAGCCAAAAACAAACGCAACTGGCGAAAAGTCACATTCATAGATATTTACCTATACATGCATATTGAAGAATCGATTTTACAAGATTGATACAAATTTTTATGATCGGCAAAAGGAATAAGAAATGCAAAACCTGATCGATCCCGCCATCCTCTTTTTCATCTTTGGTGTGCTGGCCGGCACCGTCAAATCGAACCTGGAAATCCCCCCGGCCATTTCCCGCTTCTTGTCGCTGTACCTGCTGATGGCCTTGGGCCTGAAGGGCGGCTTTGCGCTGTCCCAGTCGGGTCTGACCGCCAGCGTGGGCATCAGCTTGGCCGCCGCCGTCGGCCTGGCCATCGTCATCCCCTTGATCGGCTACACCCTCTTGCGGCGCTTTGTGTCGGGCTTTGATGCGGCTGCGGTGGCAGCCACCTATGGCTCCGTGAGCGCGGTGACCTTTGTGACGGCCGTGCAATACCTCGAAAACCAGGACATCGCCTATGGAGGTCACATGGCCGCTGCCATGGCTTTGATGGAGTCACCCGCCATCATTTTGGCGGTGGTGTTTGCCAATTCGTTGCGACAAAAGGCGGCCAAAGGCACGCAGCTGGCGAGCGATGGCGCGGCTGCGCCCAAAACGGGCGTATCGGTGGGCAAAATCCTGCATGAATCCTTCACCGATGGGGCGCAATTGCTCCTCTTGGGCGCCATGGCGATTGGCATGATCACGGGCGATGCCGGCAAGTCGGCGATGCAGCCTTTCTCGGTCGATTTGTTCAAGGGCATGTTGGCCTTCTTCTTGCTGGACATGGGTTTGATGGCCGCGCGCAACCTGCCGCAGGTCAAGGGCAAGTCCCCGGTCTTGATTGCCTACGCGGTCATCGGCCCCATGGCACATGCCTCCTTGGCTTTGGGGCTGGCATTTCTGCTAAATTTGTCGGCTGGCAATGGTGCCTTGCTCATGGTGTTGGCCGCGAGTGCTTCCTATATTGCGGTCCCGGCTGTGCTGCGCTATGCGCTGCCCGAAGCCAACCCTTCGCTGTATTTCGGTTTGAGCCTGGGCATCACCTTCCCTTTGAACATTGTGTTCGGAATCCCCATCTATGTGGCGATCGCCCAGGGGGTCCTGATGTAAGGCTTGCATGGACAGATCGGATCGAAACGCAGGACAAGCACGCCGTGTGGCGTTTCTCACGCAACACGGCAAACAGGATTTGGTTCGCGGCCCTCTGGAGGCCGCTTTGGGGTGTGAGCTGGTGCACACCGATGCCTACGACACCGACCAACTGGGCACCTACACCCGCGAAGTCGCGCGCCCTGGCTCACAACTGGATGCGGCCCGACGCAAAGCCCAAATCGGGATGCGCTTGACGGATGCACCGATCGGCATCGCCAGCGAAGGCTCCTTCGGCTCAGACCCCTTTGGGGGCTTCATGCCCTGGAACACCGAATTGCTGCTTTGGGTCGACCCCAGTCAGAACCTGGAAGTCACCGGATTCGCTCACGGCCCCGCTCAAAGCCTGCACAGGAACGTCAAGACCCTGGACGAGTTGATGGCGTTTGCCCAAGAGGCCCGCTTCCCCGAACACCACCTGGTGATGCGCCCGGGTCATGAGGACCACCCCCACATCATCAAGAACATCCACGATGAGTCCACGTTGCGGCAAGCCTTTGCCCAGCTTCAGGGCGAGTCAGGCAGTGGCTTGGTTTTCGTGGAAAACGACCTGCGGGCCTTTTGCAACCCCACCAGACAAGGCGTCATCCGCCAAGCTTGCGAGGACCTGATTCGCAAATTGCAGTCCACCTGCCCACAGTGCCAAAGTCCTGGGTTCTGGGTGAAGTCGCGCGTCGCAGGGCTGCCGTGCCGGGTCTGCGGTCAAAAGACACGCCTGCCCATTGGCGAGATTTGGCACTGCGCGCAATGCCAGCACGAAGAACAACGCGCCACACCCACACAAGCCTGGGCCGACCCCAGCCGCTGCGACTTTTGCAACCCCTGAGTGGGCTGCAGTCGGTCCGGGGCCCGCTCAAACGGAGCGCATGAGCCCCCCATCGATGCGGATGTTTTGGCCCGTGATGTAGGCCCCGCCCTCTGAAGCCAAAAAAGCAATGGTGGCCGCCACTTCTTCGCTGGTGCCATAGCGCTGCATGGGCACACTTTGGCGGCGCTGCTCCTGGGCCGGCAAACTGTCGATCCAACCGGGCAACACATTGTTCATGCGCACTTGGTGGACCGCATGCTCGTCGGCAAAGAGCTTGGTGAAGGCAGCCAGCCCAGCGCGCGCCACCGCCGAGGTGGGAAACATCGCACTGGGCTCATCCACCCATGCACTGGAGATGTTGACGATGGCGCCGGATTTTTGCTGAACCATGATGGGGGCCACCAGCCGCACGGCGCGCACCACATTCAAGAAATACATGTCCAAGCCCAAATGCCACTGCGCATCGGTCAACTCCAGCACCGGGCCTTTGGGGCCATGGCCCGCACTGTTGACCAGCACATCGATGCGGCCCCAGCGCGCCATGGTTTGGTCAACCAGCTTTTGCAGGTCTTCGGATGATTGGTTCGAGCCCGTCAGCCCCAAACCGCCCAACTCAAGGCCCAAAGCCTCGCCTTTGCCAGACGAGGACAACACCGCCACCTGGTAACCGTCTTGCGCCAATTTGCGGGCCGCCGCAGCGCCGATGCCACTGCCTCCGCCCACCACCATTGCGACTTTGTTGCTCATGCATGTCTCCTTGCTTGTGTGAGTTTTCTGTACATACGGCCTGACCACTGGCCCAAATCGTCCAGGTAGGTGAAGACCACCGGGATCACCAACAGGCTGAGCACGGTGCTGGTCATCAGGCCGCCGATGACGGCAATGGCCATGGGCGAGCGAAAGCTCGCGTCGGCCGCGCCCCAACCCACGGCAATGGGCAGCATGCCAGCGCCCATGGCAATCGTCGTCATGACGATGGGCCTGGCACGCTTGTGGCAAGCGTCCATCAGCGCGTCCCAGCGGTTCATGCCGGGCACAGCGGGACGATCGCCCTCGGCGGGTTTGCCGCGCCGCGCCTCGATGGCATATTCAACCAGCAAGATCGAGTTTTTGGTGGCGATGCCCATGAGCATGATCAGGCCAATCAATGAGGGCATGGAAAAGCTCTTTTGCGCGATCAACAGGCCCACAAACGCACCGCCCAGCGACAGGGGCAATGCAGCCAGAATCGTCACAGGATGCAAGAAGCCCTTGAACAACAACACCAGCACGATGTAAATGCACAGCACGCCGATCGTCATGGCCAAACCAAAGCTGGCAAAGAGTTCGCCCATGACTTCGGCATCGCCAATTTCCACGACCTTCACCCCTGGTGGCAGGCTTTGCAAGGCAGGCAACTGTTGCACCGCCTGGGTCACATCACCCAGCGGCATGCCGGACAACTCGATCTCGAAGTTGATGTTGCGTTGCCGGTCATAGCGGTCGATCACAGCAGGGCCACCCGCCACCTCGATGCTGGCCACCTGGCTCAACATGACCGGGCCTCGGCTGCCGGGCACCATCAAACGCTCCAAGGTGCCCAGGTCATGGCGCGCATCGGCGCCCAGCTTGACCACAATGGGCACCTGCCGTTCAGACAGATTGAGCTTGGGCAGCGCCGCGTCGTAGTCACCCAGTGTGGCCACACGCAAGGTATCGCTGATGGCTGCGCTCGTCACGCCCAGATCGGCGGCCTTGGCAAAGTCAGGCCGCACCGCGATTTCGGGGCGCACCAGGCTGGCCGTGGAGGCGATGGAGCCCAGCCCAGGGATGGTGCGCAGGTCACGCTCCACCGCCATGGCGGCGCTTTGCAGGGCCTGCGGGTCTTCACCGGTGAGCACCAACACGTACTTTTCACCCGAGCCGCCCAAACCCACCTTGGTGCGCACGCCCGGCAATGGTTGCAGCGCTGTGCGGATGTCGTTTTCAATGGCTTGTTTGCGCGGGCGCGTGCCGCGTTCGCTCAGCTGGATGGTGAGCGTGGCCTTGCGCACTTCAGCGGCACCGCCAGCGGCAAACGGGTCAGAGCCCGCGCTGCCGCCTCCTATCGTGGTGTAAACACTCTGAACCGTTGGCACCTGCATCACCAACTGGCGGGCGTGGTCTGCGCTGGCCTGGGTTTGCGCGAGTGTGGCACCGGGCGGCAATTCCACATAGACCTGGGTTTGCGAATTGTCATCGGGCGGAATGAAGCCCTTGGGCAAAAGCGGCACCAACATCAAGGAGCCGATGAAAAAAAGCGTGGCCATGAGCATGGTCTTGCCCCGGTGCCGCATGCACCAGGCCACCCACACCATGTAGTGTTGCAACCATTTCGGTTCTCGCTCGGCCGTCACAATGGGCTTCATCAAATAAGCCGCCATCATGGGCGTGAGCACTCGCGCCACCACCAAAGAGGCGAACACCGCCAGTGAGGCGGTCCAGCCAAACTGCTTGAAAAACTTGCCCGGAATGCCGCTCATGAAAGCGGTGGGCAAAAACACCGCAATCAAGGTGAAGGTGGTGGCGATCACGGCCAGGCCAATCTCGTCAGCGGCTTCCATGGCGGCTTGGTAAGGTGTTTTGCCCATGCGCAAATGGCGCACGATGTTTTCCACCTCGACAATCGCATCGTCCACCAAAATGCCGATCACCAGCGACAGCGCGAGCAAGGTCACCACGTTGATGGAAAACCCCAAATAAGCCATGCCGATGAAGGCCGGGATGACCGACAAGGGCAGCGCCACCGCCGAGACAAAGGTGGCCCGAAAGTCGCGCAAGAACAGCCACACCACCAGCACCGCCAGCGCCGCGCCCTCATAGAGCAAAACCAAAGAGCCGTTGTATTCCTCTTCCACCGGGGTCACAAAGTCAAAGGCTTCGGTGATCTCGATGTCGGGGTTTTGCAGTCGGTATTCGGCCAAGGCCTGGCGCACCAGCTGTCCCACGGCCACTTCGCTTTCACCCCGGCTGCGCACCACCTCAAAACCCACCACCGGCGCGCCGTTCAGGCTGGCCGCCGAGCGCGGATCGGCCAGCGTGTCGCTGACCATGGCCACCTGGTTCAGGCGAATGCTGCCGCCACGGGCGGTGGCCAACTCGATCTGCCCCACCTCATGCGCGCTTTTGACGGTGGCCAGGGTGCGCACAGCTTGCTCGCCCACACCCAACTCCATGCGTCCACCCGAGCCCTCTTGCTGCACCTGTTTGAGTTGACGTGACACCTCAGCGGCCGTGATGCCCAGCGCCTGCAGGCGATTCACGTCGAGGGCCACGCGCACCTCGCGCGTCACGCCACCCACGCGGTTGACGGCACCCACACCGCGCAGTGACAAGAGCTTGCGCGTGATGTCCTTGTCCACCAGCCAGGACAAGGCCTCGTCGTCCATGCGTGTCGAGCGCACGGTGTAGGCCAACACGGGCGTGCCCGCCAGGTTGAGCTTTTTGACCACCGGGTCGCGCAGGTCACTGGGCAGGTCGGCACGCACGCCTTGAATGGCCGAGCGCACATCGTCCACCGCTTCCTGCACCGGCTTTTCCATGCGGAATTCGGCGGTGATCGACACCACACCGTCCTGCACTTTGGTGGTGATGTGCTTCAAGCCCTGCAGCGGGGCCAACGCGTTTTCGAGCTTGCGCGCCACATCGGTTTCCAGCTGTGAGGGTGCTGCACCCGGCAAAGTCGCTGTCACCGTGATGGTAGGCAAATCCAAATCGGGAAAGTTTTGCACCTTCATCGAACCGAAAGCGATGAAGCCTGCCACCGTCAGCAGCACAAACAGCATGAGGGCAGGAATGGGGTTGCGGATCGACCACGACGAGACGTTGAGCATGGCGTCCCTTTATTTGACGGCAGTGGCAGCGGGTACAGCAGGAGCAGCTGGCGTGTCCACCACACGCACTGTGTCACCGTGGTTCAAAAACGCACCCCCGCTGGCCACCACGCGGGCATCGGCTTTGAGGCCGCTGGTCACCTCGACGCGGTCGCCGCTTTGGCGTCCGGTTTGCACTTTGAGCTGGCTGACTTTCTGGTCGGCGCCCACGGTGTAAACGTAACTGAAACCGTCGCGCACCACCACGGCCGTTTGTGGCACGGTGAGTGCCTGACTTTGGCCCAGCGCAATCTCGCCCTGCGCGTACATGCCTGCGCGGGCGCTGCCCGTGGCGAGGGGCAAGTCCACGTACACGATGGCGTTGCGGGTTTGGGCATCGACCGAGGGTGCGACCATGCGCACTTTGCCTTGCAGCTGCTGGCCGCTGGCGGCCTTGATTTGGACAGGCGCGCCGACCTGAATGCGGCCAATCTCGGCGGCTGTGACTTCAGCGCGCCACTCGATGCGGCCTTGCCGGATCAGCCGGAACAACTCGGTGCCCGCGCCCACCACGCTGCCCACCGTGGCCTGCCGCGCCGAAATCACGCCCGCATCGGGCGCGCGCACCTGGGTTTGCGACAGGCGCACGTTTTGCAGCTGGACCAAGGCGCGGGCCGACTGCACACGCGCCTGTGCCGACGCATCGGCGGCCAGGGTCTGGCTCAGTTGCGCGTTGCTGAAAAAGCCCTGCTGCTGCAAGCTGCGGGCGCGTTCCGATTGGGCTTTGGCCTCTTGCGCGTTGGCCGTGGCTTCGGCCAAGGCCGCTTCAGCCTGCGCCAGCTCCGCGCGCAAAGTGTCGCTTTGTAAAGTGGCCAGCACATCGCCACGCTGCACCCGGTCACCCACATTGACACGGACTTCCGTGACCTTCAGGCCATGGGCTTCGGCCCCGATGATGGCCTCTTGCCAAGCGGCCAAAGAACCATTGGCCAACAAACTGCGGGTTAAATTTTGACTTTGGGGCTGGGTCGTGGTCACCGTCAAACTGGGCTTTGCGGTGGCAGCAGCTTGTCCCTCTGTTGCTGAAAAAACAAGCCCATTGCTCAGGCTCAATAAGCCGGCCACAACCCATGATCTGATTTTTTTCACAACTCGCCCTTGATGTTTCCGCACCCCTGCGGCATCAAGGAAGTTTAACGAGGGCACAAAGAAATTCCGCCAAAGAGGGCATAAATACCAACCCCATTCATTGGAATCGCCTTCAGAGGTCAAAAGCGGTGCGTCAATGACAAGTTGACGGTACGCCCCCACACGTTGGACAGCATGGGGTTGGTGCCATAGTTGAAGCTGGATGTGTACGCAAAACTCAAGGGCGCACGCCGGTTCAAGGCGTTCTCGATGCCCAACCGGACATTCGTCCGGGGTTTCCACTGGTGCATCACCATCAAGTCCAGGGTCAACCACGATGAAACCCGGCGACGATCAACATCGACCGCCTGTCCCGTGTCAGCCTGGATGGGCCTGACCCCGCTCGCGCGGCTGCCGCCGTCGTCGTAGCTGCCCACGTGGTTCATCACCGCCATCCACTGCCAATCAGGTCTCTGAAGGCCCGCATGCCAACGGGTTTTAAGTTTTGGCACCACCCAATTGTTGTAGTCCGAATAGGTGTTCAGGTCGCTGACAAACGGCTGGCCGTCTGCCAGCTGGTATTTGGAGGTGAAGATCCGCGTGCCGCTGAACCCCAGCTGCAATTGGCCCCAATCGGTGGCTTGGCGAAAGGCCCATGAAAAATCCACGCCAGAGGTCGCGGTTTTGCCTATGTTGATCATGGGCGAAAAAATCTGCAAATTCCCGCTGGCGTTGCGTTCCAAATTGCCGATGTACTGCAGCGGGTTGGCCAAGACCAAGGTGTGGTTGACCCTGTTGATCACGTCGTCCACTTCCACGCGCCAGTAATCCAAAGACCATGTGTTGTTGCGGCTTGGAGAGAAACGCATGCCCAAGTTCGTCTGGGTGGAAAGCTCCGGCTTCAGCTGCGATGAGCCTTGCGAGAAAACCGTGTAGGTATTGTTTGGCGAACACCTGCTTCCCAAGCGGCTGGCGGCCTCTTGCAAATCAGCCGAACAACCATAAGAAACATTGGACACGGCCACCTTGCCCGTTTCTTGCATTTGGGCAACCGCCGGAGCGCGAAACCCTGTGCCCCAGGCACCACGGAACAACCATTTGTCATGGGGCGACCATTTGGCCGAAAGCTTGCCATGGGTGGTGTTGCCAAAATCAGAATATTGGTCATTGCGCAAGGAGGCCAAGACCTCGACTTGGCGCGGCAGTGGCACCTGCAATTCGACAAATTGCGCCCAAATCGACCTTTGCCCGTTGTAACTCGGTACACCCGCAAAAACTCGTTCAAATTGCGCTTTTTCTTGTCGCCAGTCGGTGCCCACCGCCAGCAGAACGTCCTGGCCGTCGATTTCCCCCACCACGCGCGAGGCTCTGGCATCCACACCACTGAGGCGATTCACCCCTTGGTTTTGAATCGCCATCGGAAAGACCATACCGTTCATTTGGTCACGCAGCAAGGCTGCTGCCGCGTTATCCCCCATCAATGGCGAGAGCAAGGCCGGATTGGTCAACACCCCTTGCGTGTTCACTCCCAAATTGGGATATGCGTTGATCGTTTCATTCAACAAAGTGGCCTGATTGTCACTGTAGAAGGCGCTGGCATTGAAATTCCAGTCTTGCCATTGCCCTTTGAGTCCACCGACCCAGCGGCGGGTTTGCAAATCAAACCTTCGGCTGGTAGACCCCAGTTGTGAGCCGCTGTAGAGCAGCCAGGCACCTTGGGCAGGATCGAACCCTTGGGCCACCGCCAAATCGTAGCCTGGTGATCCAGGCGTTTGGCCTATTCGCGCGGGATATGCCCCCCACGAATTGAAGGCCCGCCTTTGCTCAATTTGTTGCCAACTCAATTCTGTGTAGGCGGTGAGGTTCGCATGGATTTTCCTCTGCCCTTGGGCGTGTACGCGTGCGGCGTTCAATTCAGGGTACAAACCTTTGTCCTGGTAGGTGTTGTCCAAGCACGCCGTTTTGCCCCAGGCAGGGACTTTGCCGCCGGCGCATGCCCCGTTTTGGTAATCGGCGTTCCACATTTGAGTGTAGGGTGGCAGCCTAGAACTGGCCAAGGTGGGGCTCGTCTGAGAGTTGCTGAGGGCCGTTCCATAAGCCCAAAAATCCTGTCCGTTTTGTGGCAACAGATACCGGCCTGCGGCGGCATATGGCCTGTCGCGGCCCATCAGCTCTTGCTGCTGCGACACATCGGCAGCCACATACCAGCTGTAGCCGTCCTTGGCCAGTTGCCCTCGCCCAAACGACATGTCCACCCGGCTGCCCAGTCCTTTTTGCCCATCCGGAATGCGTTGGTCCACGGTGATTTCAAAACCTGGTCGGTCGCTGCGGGTGATGATGTTGATCACCCCGCTTTGCGCGTCTGTTCCGTAAACACTGGAAGCCCCATCGGTCAAGATCTCCACCCGCTCAATCGCCGACAGTGGCAGGGCATTGAGGTCAACCCCCCCATTGTCCGTCCCCGAACTGGTTTGCCTCCCGTAATTGGCCAATCTGCGCCCGTTCACCAGCACCAATGTCCCGGTTTGCAAGCCATGGACAGCACCACCGCTGAACCCGGACCTTACGGCTCCCAGTGCTTCGGGCGAAAACCCGTTGGACATGACCGGCAGTGTGTGCAGGTAATCTGCAACCGAGTGCTTGCCACTTCTTTGAATCTCTGCACGCGTGACAATCTGGACGGGCAAGGTTTGGGTCTGCTCTTTGCGAATGATGGACGATCCAGTGATCTCAACCCTTTCAAATTGACGGAACTCGACTGGCTGGCTGACCACCTCAACCGTCGACAAAACCGTCACCGGCAAGTCATTGCTTTGCGCCCCAGCGCCTGTCGCGGCACAAACGGCCAACCACAGTGATGTGCGTTGCACCTGCTTGTGCGATCCCTGTCTTTTCATCTTCGACCTCCCCGTCGATTTGTCACTGCTGGCGCAGTCAACCGTTCAAGTTTTTGTTGCTGCCGCGCTGCCAGCGACAACCCGGAACGGTGAGGAAGGTCTGCCTGACCCGCTCGGCGGTTTTGTTCGCCACCTGGATGCCCTTGGCACAGCCGCACTTGCATTCAACCTGCGCGACCACGCCCAGCCCACCATCACTGGATTCATCTTAGTTGGGCTTTGCTTCTAATTTAGAATTAAAAATTATTAAAAAAATACTATTTTTGTATACAAATGCTACATTCAATTTGTAGGCATTTATTTCTGATTTTTTTCAAAAAAGCAACACGTACATATGAAATCAAAGCCCATTTCACCTTGGGTGGCTGAGTGGAACATTTGCCCATCTCAGCACATGGCGCCTCAACTGCACAGCCTTGGATGGCCTGAACCCAATCCCTTGCTGCGTGTCAGAAAGTGACCCCCTTCTGCTTCTCAAAGTCCGGCCATCGGATCCAGTCTGTTTTAACCTTCAGGAGAAATGCACCATGTCGAAAATCCTCAGAGTCCTGGTCAACACGGGCAAACAAGAAACGCAAAAAATCTACGACATCATTCAAGGTGCCGGCGCCAAGGGCAAACCCACCATCCTCAAGGCTGAGCTGGGGGCACGATATGAACTGCAAGACCCCGCGGCCAAGGATCTGGGGCCTGCCAACATCCAGAGCAAACGGGTTGGCAAAAACAAGCATGTGATTTTCGATGACAGCACGGTGGCTGACCTGATCATTGAAGACTATTACGAAGATGGCATGGGTTCATTTGGCGATTCGGGCTTGTATGGCCGCGCCGAAGACGGCAAGCTTTATGAATACATCGCCAAGGATTCCTTGGCGAATGGATTGCCCGTTGATTTGGTGGATGGCGGTAAGCCCTTGACGCATGTGCTGGGAGGCAGTCCGGCCAATGACGTGATCATGGTCAGTTCATCGCCCGCGGTTGCATTTTCGGGCATCAACACCTTGTTCGCAGCAGCAGGCACGACGGGCGCGGTTGCTGCCGCTGCGGCTTCGGACGGGAACAATGCAACAGATGGCGATGGCGGGGGCGGTGACGGCGATACCACCGCGCCTACAGGTCAAACGGGCGGGCTTGCTGCCGTGAGTGACACAGGCACACGCGGAGACAACATCACCAACAGCACAACGCCCACCATCGACGGGCGAGCCGAGCCAGGCGCTGCCGTAGAAGTGACCCTCAACGGCAAAACCTACTCAACCACCGCCAACGCCACCACAGGGGCTTACAGCGTCAGCGTGCCGCTGGCCGATGCCCTGGGCAACGGCACCTACACGCCCAGCATCCAAGTGACTGACGCCGCAGGCAACACCAGCACGGTGGCTGGGACTGCTATTACCATCGACACTTTTGCACCTACTGGTCAAACGGGTAGGCTGACGGCGACAGCGCCCAACGACAGCGGCACCTTGGGCGACAACATCACCAGCACCACCACACCACAGATCAATGGCACGGCCGAGGCCGGTGCTGCGGTTGAGGTCACCCTCAACGGCAAAACCTATTCCACCACCGCCCACGCCACCACAGGCGCCTACAGCGTCAGCGTTCCACTGGCCGATGCGCTGGGCAATGGCTCCTACACCCCCAGCATCAAGGTCACCGATGCCGCAGGCAACAGCAGCACCGTGAACGGGACAACATTTGCAATAGATGCATTTGCTGTCGCAATCACAAGTGTAGAAACGAATGCCATCAACAATGTTGAGCAGTTTGAAAGCGTCGCCATGTATCCCTCGGGCGGTGTGATCAACACAAGTTACGTGCGCATGACTTATTCCCAAGGGAGCACTCAAACGACCGATCAGCTGACTGGGCAAATTTTTAGCCACCAAACCGTGGACACTGGCAATTCGATCGGCATTGGCAGTTCCAACATTCAGCTTTCCAGTTCAGATTTTTCTTTGTTTGTAGATTTGAACCACTACACATTCACATCGCTGTCTTTCATGTACAAAGATTTGCAACAAGGGGTTTTATATGCGCCAAGCGCTGAAACCACCACGGCGGCAACTGTGCAATTTCTCAATGGATCAGGTGCTGTCATCGGAACACAAGCTTTATTCGCAGTCACTGATAATTCTGTTACACCGACGTTCACCTGGAACAACACGACATCTGCGGTCGCTTCTTCTTTCAGGATTGTGGGTTTGACCAATGATCAGTGGTTCATGGACAAGCTGTCCTTCACCTCTGTTGCAGGCTCGTTGGGCAGCGGCTCCACGACGACAGATACGAGCCCTGTGTTGAATGGCACTTTGGGCACTGCGCTGTCAGGTTCGCAATATGTGGAGATTTTTGATGGTGCAACGAGTCTTGGCCATGCGACTGTGAGCGGCATGACCTGGACATTCAATGTGCCCGCAGCCAGCTACGCCACGCACACTTACACCGCGCAAGTCAAGGACGGCACGCAAGTGCTCAGTACATCCAGCAACTTCACACTCATTGTGGCCGCAACCCCTTTGGTGCTCGATTTGAACGGCGACGGGGTGCAAACCATCAGCGTCTCGGAAGGAACCCAGTTTGATTTGTTGAACACGGGCACCCAACAAAGCGTGGGCTGGGTGGATCAGCACGATGGCTTGTTGGCGATCGATTTGAATGGCGATGGTCACATCAACTCGGGCGCGGAGCTCTTTGGCGATCACATGCAACTGCCCAACGGGTCTTTGGCTAAAGACGGTTGGCATGCTTTGGCTGCCATGGACAGCAACGCAGACGGCCAAATCAATGCACAGGATGAGGGTTTTGACCGCTTGCTGGTGTGGGTCGATGCCAATGGCAATGGCACCAGTGATGCGGGCGAGTTGTCCACCTTGGCAGCAACCCACATTGCCAGCATCGATCTGGCCGCCAACAACCACAGCGTCCAACAAAACGGCAACGTGGTGCAGTTTTTTTCAACTTACACCACTCTGGATGGCCGCACGCATGAAGTCGCCGATGTGGGGTTTCAAGTGAACCCTGCGGTGTTCGCCTCTCACGGAATGGACGCGGGCCAGCTCTTGGTCGATCCAGCCATGCTGAACGCGAGTCGCCCGATGCTTTGAGCAAAACACCACAGATGGCGACTCAACAGTCCATTCATCCACCCATGACCCGGCGCCAGAGCATCAAAAGTGCATCGCGCTCGTCCACCCACAGGGTCATGGGCACATTGGTGGGCTCTTCGTTCAGACGGGCATGGTGCTGAATCCGGCGCATCTCCCGATAAGCGTTGGCTGAAGACTCACCCATGCCCACGGGCAGCAAGCCCGCTTTTTCAGCCCGCTGCAGCAAGGCAATATTGCCCACGTTGTCCGCCAACTCCGGGTGGGCCGCCGTGTGCAACAGCACCAAGTATTGCACCGCAAACTCGGCGTCCACCATGCCACCGGGGCTGTGTTTCACGTCAAAACGGTCCGGCTTGACCGGGTGGCCCTGGCGCACCCGCTCGCGCATGGCCACGATCTCGGCCTTCAGGCTGACCGCGTCACGCGGGGCGCTGATGACGGCGTGGCGCACGGCGTCAAAGCGCGCTGCCAAGCTGGGCCATCCCATGACAAAGCGGGCGCGCGTCATGGCCTGGTGCTCCCAGGTCCAGGCGGTGTTGCTGCCGCGTTGTTGCTGGTAGTCGGCATAGGCCTCAAAACGCGTGACAAGCAGGCCCGAGTTGCCGTTGGGGCGCAACGCAGTGTCGATCTCGTACAAATCTCCGTCGGCGGTTTTCACCGTCATCCAGTTGATGATTTTGCGCACATACGCGGCGTAAATTTCCTGGGCGCGCTCGTCTTCGTCGTCATACACAAACACAATGTCCAGGTCGCTGCCATAGCCCAGCTCCTTGCCGCCCAGCTTGCCGTAGCCAATGATGGCAATGGCCGGTTCTTCGCGGTGGCGGTTTTTCAGGCGGCTCCAACACCAGCGCGACGTCACACGCAACACGGCGTCGGCCAGTGCACTCAGGTCGTCAGCCACTTGCTCCACCGTGAGCACGCCCTCCACATCGCGCGCCAGCGTGCGGAACTGCTCCGCATGGTGTGCACGGCGCAGCAGGTTCATCAGGCTTTCTTCATCGTCTTCACCTGTGCGTTGCAGGGCCAGGCGCCGGGCCTGCAACTCGGCTTCAAATTCAGCCGCATCAAAGCGGGTCTGAAACAAATTGCCCCCGGCCAGCTCATCGATCACGCCTGGGTGTTGCAACAAGTAGCGCGCCGGCCATTTGGCCGCACCCAACAGGCGCAACAGGCGTTCGTAGACCGATGGGCGCTCCAGCATCAAGGCCAGATAACTTTCACGGCGCAGCAAAGGCTCGATCCAATCGGCCATGCGCAACACCGCCACTTCAGTGATGCGGCCCTCGGTCAGCCACTGCGCGGTGCGCTGCAACAACCGTGTGAGTCGCCCGCGCGCGTCTTCGCGCAAGGCCAGCACACGGGGGCTGTCGCCCCACTGCGCCAAACGTTCACGCACCGGCCCCTTGAATTCACCGAGAACGGATTCCAGCTCGGCGTGTTCGCGGCCATTGCCATTTTTTCCATTCTTGCCGTTGCAGGTTTTGCAATCGCGGTCACTGCCGAGCAAGGTGTCGAACTCTTGCGCCACCACTTCGCGGTGCGC
>JACCEC010205430.1_pt1 | contig 18708 bp, 17 predicted proteins | sample 7450121 | NCBI WGS metagenome assembly JACCEC01 (sample SAMN15323455, study PRJNA562643) | freshwater metagenome | isolation source: river surface water | place: USA:Blue River Watershed | collected 2017-08-18 | reverse complement strand
GCACCTCCGGCGTTAGCTGAAATCACCACCATTGCTGCAAATAACAGTCTATCTTCTTGTTTTTGTAATAATTTTCTCGTGAGTGAGATCATCACGATGGTAGCTGTTAAATTATCTAATACAGCACTTAAAAAGAAGGATAGAAATCCTACGATCCATAGCAAAAATGTTAGCTTTTTAGTCTTTATACGAGAGGTTATAACTTCAAAACCATTATGTGCATCAATTACTTCTACTATCGTCATAGCACCAATTAAAAAGAAAACAATTTCAGCCGTAGAAGCTATTGATTCGGATAATTGTTGACCTACAAGTGTATGGTCACCAGTTGCTAATGCATATATGGTCCATAACAATCCTGCACCAAGTAATGCTGTGGCTGATTTATTAATTTTTATGGAGTGTTCAAGGGTAATTGAAGCATATGTAATGACGAAGATAATAATGAGTGCGCTAATCATAATTTTTTATTTTGCTGATTTATTTTTTAAAGAAACATTCTAACATTCTAAATACTTTGATTTGTAAATCATTAAAATTGAAAAAAACTTATGACAGTTAATTTAAAAAAACTTCCTTCCAGATCGATATAACTTCCATGGGATAATGATTAACTTCAGAAAGTATCACTTTGCCATCGAGTTTAGCCTCCAGCCCTAATTGATGTTGAAGTGATCTATATAAGCGGTATGCATCAATGAGTTTTTTTGCTGTTTCAACTTCTATTAAATTTTTTTTACTAAAAAGATTAAGTAGTCCAATATTGCCTATATTGTGAGTGAGTTCTTTATATGAAGCACTAAAAGCCAATACAAAATATTGCACAATAAATTCAATATCAATAATACCGCCACGATCTTGCTTTAAATCAAAATACTGATGATCGACTTTGTGTTTTTCGACCATTTTTTTTCGCATCCCTACTACATCTTTCTTTAACTGATTTATATCTCTTGTAGTATTTAAAATATCAAATCGAATCTTTTCAAATTGATGACCTATTTCTCTATCTCCAGCACAAAATCTAGCGCGTGTGATCGCTTGATGCTCCCAGGTCCATGCCCTCTTTGATTGATAATCTCGAAAAGCATTAATTGAACTCACTAAAAGCCCACTAGCACCATCAGGTCTTAATGCGAGATCAATTTCATAAAGTACACCTGAGGATGTATAAGTATTTAGCCAACTATTAATACGCTGTGCAAATCTTGCATATTTTTCGGCCATACCATCTCTATCATCATCATAGATAAATACAACATCTAAATCTGACGTATAGCTCATTTCTTTACCACCAAATTTTCCATAGGCAATTACTGCAAACTTAGGTAAATCATTTTGCTCTGAATACATATGATTCCAAACCAAATATAATGTTTCTTCAATCAATAAATCAGCAAGCTCAGTTAAATAATCAGAAAGATTTTCAACTGATACATCTCCTATCACCTCGAGCGCTGCTAATTTAAAAATCGTGGCATGCTTAATATTCCGCATCACATTCATTTGCTGTTCAATATCACCTTGAGCATCCAGTAAATCTTTTTGAAGTCTCGCTTTTATTTCAGCAAAATCTGGTTTTGTATAAAAATGATTAATATCAAGAAGCTCATCAATTAAAATTGGATGCTGAATGAGGTATTGAGAAAGCCAAGGGCCTGCTTCAGATAATTTAATAAGTATCTTTAGCGCACTTGGATTTTCTGTGAGCATCGCAAGATAACTTGCGCGCCGACATATGCTCTCTAAAACTGAGATCATTCTTATTAATGTTCCATAAGATGCCGACGTGAAAGAGACTTCATTTATAATTAAAGGCATTAGTAAATCGAATCGTTGTCGACTAGATTCAGGTAAATGAAGATAGCGTGAACTATGCTTGAGTCCATCAAGCACTTGATAAGTCTCGCTCGGTGATTTAAATCCTAAACCCTCGAGATACAGATGTGCATCCTCTAACTTCAAAGTGTTATGCCAAAGTGCTTTAGCCATATTTAATTGAGGCGAATCCTCATCTTTAATCGCTTCTTTAAAGACTTCATCAAAATAAAATTCTATCTTTGCTCTATGAATTTCAAGATCTCGATAAAACAAATTCCAATCCTCATAGTGCATAGATTTTGCGACTCTTAATCTCTCTTCATCAGACTTTGGTAGCTCTTGTGTTTGCTTGTCTTCCATATACTGAAGTCTATGCTCAAGATTTCTTAGGAATTGATAAGCTTCAGTTAAAGATTTTACAGCTTCGGCAGATAATAAATTTTTAGTTTCTAGAAGTTTTAGTGTTGGCAAAAGTGATTTCAGCTTTAAAGCTTTGTCTTGACCACCTCTAATTAATTGATAGACTTGCGCAATAAACTCAACCTTACGAATTCCGCCTCGGCCAAGTTTTATATTTTCTTGAATACCTCTTTTTTTGACGTCGTTTTGAATTTGACTTTTTAAGTCGCGCATAGAGTTTAATGCGCCATAATCCAGATACCTGCGATATACGAAAGGGTCAATAATTTTATTAAGCTCTATTTGTGGCCCCGCTATAACACGACCTTTTACCCAGGCATATCTCTCCCATTCTCTTCCGTATTTTTGATAATAGTCCTCTAGCATCTGATAACTGCATGTAATTTGACCCTCAGAGCCAAAAGGTCTTAATTGCATATCTACACGAAATACAAATCCATCTTCTGTGATGTCGTTGAGACTCGATATAATCTTCTTGCTAAGTTTAATAAAAAAGCTTTGATTGCTTATAGCTTCTCTACCTTCGGTATCACCTTCTTCGGGATATGCAAAAATAAGATCAATATCAGATGAAACATTAAGCTCTTCTCCGCCTAATTTACCCATGCCCACAATACTTAATTGCTGCTCTTCACCATTTAAGCCTACGGGCGAGCCATGAATAGTCTTGAGGTTATTGAAATGAAATTGATGCGCATATACGAGAGTGACCTCAGCAAGCGCAGTGACTGATATTAGAATCTCATTCAAATCAGCTAATTTATTAAGATCACGAAGAATGATATTGGCGATAACACATTGACGTAATTTACGAAGCGATTGATTTAAGCTCACTTCATCTGAGATTTGGCGGCTGTCCAACCAGGATTCCATCTCATTACGACTAAAAGGTTGATTTATATGTTCAAGTGATTTTTGTTCAAGATTATGATTGGACTCAAACAATCTTTTGATAAAAGGGGAACAATAAAAGGTATAAGCAAGATTATTACCAATTAATTGACTCATTAATAAATTGTGCTGAATATGCATGCCTAAATGGAAACGGTAAGTTTTCTATACACTAGAAATTACCATAAAAAAACACATGACAGGATTGTTTGAATAGCCTAGTACTAATTAACTTAGACTTAGACTTCGATTAATTATATTTACTTAAGCATGTAAACAATATGGTGATTATCAGGCGTGATTGATTCTAACTTAACCCATTCCTTGTTCTCTTTATACCAAAGCTGAATATTAATCTTAGGAGCTAAAAGCTGATATGAGTCCGCTTCTATATTTTCAGTTTTAACTTTAATAGACTTTTTACCCAAATATTTAATCGACACTTCTGGGTATTCCCCTGTTTGAACATTTAAAAGTCTTTTTTGCTTTAGCATAAGAGGATTCCAATAGCTAAAAGTCATGGGACAATCGGCTACAAATGCTTGTTTAGTCGGCTCTATTAATTTAAAAGTGTTAGCCTCTGTTTTACCTAACACTTTGTAACTATCTCCACCGTCTTGTGTTGAAGATTCAACAGTATGCAAACAATCTTTACTCCAGAGCTCCTGGGATATATGTTTATACTTATAAACTGGGATAGATAAAAGCGTGACTTTAAATTGAGCATTGCTGGTGAGCTGATTAAATTCAGCGTCTTCTTTAAACTGAAAAGTGTGCTCTCCAATTAGTTTGTCATCCATAAAGACATCAAAATTCCAATCTTTTGCAAAAGATATGCTTGGAATAAGGAGCAGGCAGAAAATTAAATTTTTAAAAGCTAAAGATTTCATAAGAAAATTTTAACATACACCATCCCAAGATTTTTCAAGCGATTGAGTATCGTTATTTTTTCCCGGGAAATTCTGGAAATACATGTCAATGAGATATGGAAGCGTTAAAGTAAGTTTTGAGCATGTGCCCTTACTTCTTAACTGCCCTTCATAAATTTTATCGAGTTCAGTACTTTTCATTTTGGGTTTGGCTATATCAATACGAATATAACGCGTAAATAAAGTGTATCTATTAGTATGAGTTTGATAACCTCGGTATCCATACATAGGCATTCCGGGATACATACCCCATGAGTTTAGTGAGTACCCTGTATATCCGATCATACCAAAATCAGGAATGGTGTAGGTTTCGGTTATTTCCTTACCGTTGTCATCTCCATAATCAAAGAACAAAAGTAGTTCAGGTTTTTTAGAGTGATCGACGACAGTAAAGCCTAGCTTCTCTAAACGCTCTTTTAGGATAGCCGAATAATGCTTAAACTCTAAGGAGCCTTTTTGAGATTGATGCCAAGGAACAATCGCAACAGTAGAAGGTTTAAAGTCTTTTGGAAACTCATGAAAAACAGTAAGCTCAGCTTTTAGCGTTAGATTTTTTTGCGAGAGATGCTGGCATCCCTCAAGGCTAGCTAAAGCTATTAAAGTAATGATGGTAAAGATTAATTTCACTCTCATTATGACTAAATATTTCTATATTTGTTCATTTCTTAATTTCAGAAAACTTCTAAGGCTTCAATTCTATATCTGAGCTTTCGGAAGCTTCCCAAATTTCCTTAGCTGCATCCAGATTAATAGCCATAATAAAAAAACCAACAAGTAAATCAGGCCATATCGAATACCAAATAAAGCTTATTAAACCAGCGAAAATAATAGCTATATTGGCTAAGGCATCATTGCGTGCTGAGAGAAACGCAGCCCGAGATAAACTACCCTGATAATTTCTAAATTGCATCAAGACATATACACAACTAAAATTAATCAACAAGGCCCCGACCCCTGTGATAGAAAGCATGGATGGGTCTGGAACCGAAGGCACATAAAATTTTTGCCATGCTGTGTATAAAAAAGCAAAAGCCGGGATAACTAAAATGATCGCTAAGACCTTACCAAGTCTAGCTTTATTTTTTGAAGTCCAATGTAATGCAAGAAAGATAAGCAAATTAATCGAAGCGTCTTCTAAAAAATCAATGCTATCCGCAAAAAGAGAAGTAGCATAGATGTGACGCGCAACAAAAAATTCTACAAAAAAATAACTTAAATTAGCTAAAGCTACCAGTAGGATGGATTTTTTAAATAGCGCTTCTTTGTTGCTAAGCATAAATATATTGGGCTCTACTTAACTTCAATTTGAATTGTCTTACTTAAAGCCTTCCCATACGATCGATGATATCCATCCGCAAATTGAAGCGTTAGTGTGTACAAACCAGGATTTAAGTTAAGCTCTGTTTCTGTTTGTGCTTTCCCAAAGTGCAAATGATTTGAATCTGCAGGAATAACATTACCTTTTTCTATATAAGGCTGATTAATTAATAAATGATGGTGACCGGAGCTCTCTTTAAATTCACCGGCAGGCTCCGTTCGAATACCATTGGCCTTAAATATTACCTTGAAAGGATTGGAAACCTGATCACCATCTTTAAGATTTAAAAAATCAACAGAAGATTCAGGCGCTGGCATATCATTTCTTGGATAGGACAAAATATGGGTTGAGAACCATAAGGCAAATAACCCTATAAGAAAAAATGCTTTAATTTTCATTGGTAGTAGATTTTTATAATGACTCTTGGATAATACAATAAACCCATCAAAATAATACGTCTCATTTACATGAAATATTTTTATTATTTTTTAGCAATGATTGCACTTCTCCAACCCTTAGAGATAATGGCAGAATCAGAAAAAAATACATTAAAAATTGCTGTTCTTTATGATGATGAATTTCTCCTTCATAATACCGGACACAGTCATCCTGAAAATCCAAGTCGCATTACTCATGCCATTAACTTTCTTAAAAAAGAATATCAATTTAAATCTCATTTAATATGGCCCTCTTTTGGTTATGCGCCCATAGATGTAATAAGCCTTGTTCATTCGGAAAAATATATTAATCTTGTAAAACGAGAGTCGGAAAGACTTAATAAATCTATAGCAACACTCTCCACAGGCGATACAGTTATTTCTGATAGATCTTATCAAGTCGCAAGAAAGTCTGTCGGCGCAATGATTGAAGGTATTGATCATATTATGCAAGGAAAAGTATCGAGTGCATTTGCATTCACAAGACCTCCTGGACACCATGCATCAAGAGATAAAGGTATGGGATTCTGTATATTTAATAATGTAGCTATTGCAGCTAAGTATTTACAAAATAAATATGGAATTAAGCATATTTTAATTGTGGATTTTGATATTCATCACGGCAATGGAACGCAAGATATTTTTTATAGTGATAATTCAGTATTTTATTTTAGCATTCATCAACATCCTTTTTATCCTGGCACGGGACGTCAAAGTGAGCGAGGTATTGGTGATGGATATGGTTTTACGTTAAATATCGATTTACCAAAAGGCTCAGGAGATAAAGAATTCATTGAAGGTTTAACTCATCAATTAATGCCTGCTATGGACAAGTTTAAACCAGAATTTATTTTAGTCTCTGCTGGATTTGATGCGCATGAAAATGATTTACTTGGACAACTAAAGTACTCAAATGATGGCTACAAAAAAGCTACTGATATTTTATTATCACTTGCAAAAAAATACTCCATGAATCGCATGATGTTTGTCTTAGAAGGTGGCTATGAGCCAACAAATATAAAAGATGCTTCAGAAAGTATTCTGAACGTAATGATATCTAATCATAACAATATATAATTTCAGGGAGTTAATTATGGCTAAAAAAAATACAGAAGAAGAATTGCTAAAAAAAATACATCAAAAACTTTCAGACATTAATACAAATATGCTTAAAGTATTTTGGATTGTCGCTATTTTTGCTTTTCTATACTTTGGCCTCATGCTCTATCTTCTAAATAAATAATTTACGTCTTAAAGGAAGCCTTCTTGATTCTGTCATGTATTGCATACCATGCAGATTTTTCGGGTGGCAATTCAATATATATTTTTTCATATTTTTTATCGTCCATTAATCTTAGTGTCGAGTAAAAAACTTTGCCATATTGGTAGGCATCTTTTGGCATTTGATGAATATGAATATTGTCTTTATTCATATCACTTAAAAGTAATAAGACAGATTTATTTTTTGGCATATCGTTAATTAAATGTTCAATTGCTGATTTCTCATATGGATGAACGGATGCTCTAGGCTGATAATGATTCAATAAATTGCCTGAAATTTTCTCATCAGAATTAGAATGAGGCAGTATTTTTTTATCTAAGACCTCTTCAATATTAGATATAGGCAAACCTCCTGGGCGAAGTATCTTAGGTTGGATTTTCGTTAAATCAATAATGGTAGATTCAAGCCCTACTTCACATTGACCGCCATCAAGAATAGCTGAAATTTTTCCATCAAGATCATCCAAGACATGTTTAGCTGATGTTGGGCTTACACGACCAAATAAATTTGCAGATGGCGCGACAATCCCCTTATGAAGCTTTTTGAGCAGTGAGAGCGTCACAGGATGATTAGGGATTCGAATACAAATTTTGTCTGATCCGCCAGTAATTTCACTAAGCACATCCGGGTGTTTTTTTAATAAGACTGACATGGGTCCAGGCCAAAAATGTTTTGCTAAAGTATTGACCTCACTTGGAATATCAATGGCCCAATCACTCAATTGATCAATGCTTCTAAGATGTAGAATTAAAGGATGTGATTGAGGTCTTTTTTTAACTTCAAAAATCTTATTTATCGCGGATATATTTGACGCATCCGCAGCCAATCCATAAACAGTTTCTGTAGGGATGGCAACCAGCTCGCCATCAGAAAGCAATTGCGATGCCTTATCTATATCGCTGTCATTTGATTTAAGAAGAATAGTTTTCATAAGATTTAAATCATTGTAGTTAAAAAAGTGAATGTTTTTCTTCTTTTATTTTTTTATGGCTTAACTCTATCTTAGTTATGTAAACCGGCAATACTTTGAAACCATAAATTAATATTTTCCTTGATGTTTTAAATGAGAATGATTATCATTTAGGTGTGGAAATACACAATAAATCAACATCTCTCAATAAAACAATAACTTACCTATTTATAGGAAGCTTGCTGCCGGGTATTTCTTTTGCCAACACACCTGAAAATCAAAATTATTATAAAAAAAATGAACGTAATGAAATTCAAATTGTTAAAGACAGTTTAGCTAAAACAAATCTCAAGAAAAGAACGACTGCCTCCACAAAAAAAAATATACAAAGCCGCAACACTCCTCAATTAATCTCTGAGAATACTAATGAAGTATTTTTAAATACCGCTATCAATACGGCGAGATTAAATGCCGTTGAACTAAGCACGATTGATGTGAGGGGGGACTCTAGCATTTTAGGCTCTAAAAACCTTCAGTTTAAATTACCTAGTTCATTCAATAGGATTGAACAAGAAGAGCTGAGGGGTAATCATGTGATGACAACTAATGAGGCTTTAAGAAAAGTGCCAGGTGTAGTTGTAAGAGATGAGGAGGGTTTTGGCATGAGGCCTAACATTAGTATAAGAGGACTAAATCCGACTCGATCAACTAAGGTTATGCTTTTAGAAGATGGGATTCCACTTGCCTATGCACCATATGGTGATAACACTAGTTATTATTATCCAACTGTGGATCGATTTTCTTCAATTGAAGTCCTTAAAGGTGCAGGGCAAATAAAATATGGTCCACAAACGATCGGTGGTGTTATTAATCATATTACGCCTTTACCGCCAGAAAAATTTGCTGGTTTTATAAGTCATACCGTAGGCAATAGAGACTTTCTTAATACAAAGCTAAATGTTGGTGGGAATGGTATGTTATTGGACTATACGTTTAAGAAAGGTGATGGAGCTAGAGATAATACCAATCACAATATTGATGATTTAAATTTCAAGATCATTCGTGACTTAACAGAAAATCAAGCATTAACATTACGTACAAATTATTTTAGTGAAGACTCTCAAGTTAGCTATAGTGGACTCACTAGGGCCGAATATGAAAATTTTGGAGGCCAATACAATCCCTTCAAAAATGACTCTTTTGTAACCAAAAGGTATGGCACCTCAGCAACACACGATTGGCAGGTGAGTCAAAATATGTACCTATTAACAAATATTTATTACAGCTATTTTGATCGAGATTGGTGGCGCCAGCAAAGTAATTCAGCAGCTAGGAATATTGCCTCCGGAACAGGTTGCGATAGTATAGGTTCTGCACGTGTAGCTGGTCAAAGAATCAACAGTGATGATTGTCTTGGAAATCAAGGTCGACTAAGAACTTATGAAACATATGGCATTGAACCGAGTTTAAATATAAATCATCAATTAGGTTTACTTGAATTGAGTATGCGTATTCATCGTGAACAACAAGATAGAAGGCAAGTAAACGGATCTTCGCCAAGAGCGAGAGATGGCACTTTGGTCGAAGACAATTATCGAGAAACTAATGCAATTTCGGGATACATAAGTAATAAATTTGATTTAGGTAAATTTAGTATCACACCTGCGGTGAGGTATGAACATATTGAAAATGAGAGATTAAATAGACTGAATGGAGCTAATGGAAGGAATATCTTACATGCATGGGTGCCAGGGCTCTCTGTTGGCTATACTCCGAATGATCAAATAACATATTTTGCTGGAGTACATAAAGGATTTGCACCTCCTAGAACAGAAGATTTGATAACAAATAATGGTGGAGCAATCGATGTAAATGCAGAGAATTCTACTAACCATGAAATTGGATTTAGGGCAAAACCAAACTCAAAGAGCTATATTGAAACAACTGCATTTTATAACGACTTTAGTAATTTAATTGCTGTTGGTTCAGTAGCGTCAAATTTACCAGCATTAGCGCAAGGTGAAGCACTATTCGCTGGCCTTGAAATGCTTGGTAAATATGACTTTGACAGTGGATTTTATTCTAAAGCTGCTATTACATGGCTGCCTATTGCTAAACAAGAGAGCCAGTTTAGAAGAGTCGATGATAATACAAACGTTGCAAACAGCATGGAAGGAAAAAGACAGCCCTATGCTCCAAAACAGACAATTACAGCTGGTTTAGGATTTCGAAATAATTCGTGGGATGGGTTTTTAGAATTAGTTCACGTGGGAGAGCAATTTGCAGATTTTGCAGAAACTAAAAATGTTGATGATATAGGACAGAATGGCGTAATTAATAGTTATACGATATTTAATGCTGCTGTTAACTATAAATTACCGCAATACAAAACATCATTATTTGCTGTTGGAAAAAATATTTTTGATAATGAATATATAGTTGATAGAACAAGAGGAATTATCACAGGGATGCCAGCATTATTTCAAGTTGGGGCAAGGATTGATTTTTAAATAGAATTAGAAGTCTTGTATTTTCTCATTGGCCTATAAGAATTTATCTATGAAGAGTGGTCAATTAATCTATGCTAAGACAAACAGCATAATTGCGCACTGTTAAAAGCTTAATAATCTCAATGACTATTCACTCCTCAATCTTATCAAATCCTGTAAAATATTTAGAGCTTTCGAGGTTAAAGCAAAAAATTGCATAGCACTTTTACAAAAGGAGCCTAATGATGGATGAAAAGAAAACAAATGAAATCAATAAAGCATTAAATACAATTTTAGAGTTTGAATTGGCTGGCGTTGTAAGGTATACACATTATGCATTGATGGTTTATGGATACAATCGAATACCGATCGTATCTTGGCTTCGAGGCCAAGCCTCAGAGTCTTTAGCACATGCTGACAAAGCGGGTGAACTGATTACGCATTTAGGTGGCCATCCTTCACTCTCAATAGGTCCTCTTCTAGAAACACATAACCATGATATTGGTGATATTTTAAGAGAATCACTTGCTCATGAATTAAACACTCTTAATGCATATAAAAATCTTTTAAATATCGTAACAGATGAGTCAGTAATGCTTGAAGAGTATGCGCGAGAGATGATTTATCAAGAAGAGCTTCATCTAGGAGAGGTCGATAAAATGCTCAGAAAACCAGGTGATTTGTCAAAATTCCACGCATAAATTTTTATTCAACTAACATGCTTAGATAGAAAATGCTTGAATTCATTCTTGATCCAAATACCATCATTGCTTTTTTAACACTTGCAGCTCTGGAAATTGTTTTAGGCATTGATAACATTATTTTAATTGTCGTTATTGTTAATCGCCTTCCATTAGAAATACGTCAATCAGTCCGTCGATTTGGGTTATTCTTCGCGCTAATCTCGCGGGTTTTATTGCTGCTCACTTTAACTTGGGTCATGGGTTTAACAGAGACACTGTTTACTATATATTCGCAAGAAATTTCTGGTAAAGATTTAGTTTTATTCTTCGGGGGCTTATTTCTTTTCTGGCAAGCTTGCACGGAAATTTATCTTGAAGTTGAAGGAAAAGAAGAATCTAAAAATAAAATCAATTCTTCAAACCTTAAATCAAAATCTACTCAGAAGATTTTTTGGGGTGCTATTCTCCAAATTAGTTTTCTTAATATGGTTTTCTCACTAGATAGTGTGATTTCTGCAGTTGGCTTAGTCAATGAAATCTCGATCATGATTGCTGCTATTTTAACGTCTGTTCTTTTTATGCTTTTAGCTGATAGGCCTACCAGTGATTTTATCCATCGCTATCCATCAATTAAAATTTTGGCGCTATCCATGCTAATCATTGTTGGTGTTATTTTGATTGCTGAAAGTTTTGATATCCATATTCCAAAAGAATATGTTGGTTTTGCAGTTGCATTTTCTCTTGGGGTAGAAGGCCTAAATATCAGAGCTCGCCATAAAAAGAAAGCGTCTGACTAACACAATAATTTATCGTTTTGAAGTAACTCTCCAAACACGATTACCTACATCATCAGCAATAAGTAAATTTCCTTTTTTATCAATCACCAATCCCACAGGTCTTCCATACGCTTCATCACCCACCACAAAATTGGTAACAATATCGATTGGTAATCCTTGAGGTTCATTATCTTTAAAAGGTATATAAACGACTTTATAACCACTTCTTGGCTTTCTATTCCAAGAGCCATGCTCACTTATAAATACGCCATAGTTATAGGGCGATTTGAATTGTGAAATATCCGAAAATACTAAGCCCAATGCTGCGACATGCGCGCCTAGCGCATAATCAGGTGAACGAGGATTTAGATTACTTGGCATAGGTTCTTTCACACGAGGATCTTTATGATTTTTATAATATACGTAAGGCCATCCAAAAAAATCGCCATCATGAACAGAGGTTAAATAATCGGGTACTAAATCATTACCTAATGCGTCCCTTTCATTTACTACTGTCCATAATTCACCTGAAGTTGGATGCCATGCAAGGCCATTGGGATTTCTTAAGCCTGATGCGTAAACTCGTTTTTGTTTTGTTTTAAGATCAATTTCTATAATTGAGGCTCTGTCATTTTCTTGATCAAGTCCATGCTCGCCAATATTACTATTAGATCCAACTGTGACATAAAGCTTTGTTCCATCTGGTGATGCAATTATATTTTTCGTCCAATGAGAATTAATCTCGCCTTCTGGTAAATCTACAATTTTTTCTGGGGGGTATTTTTTAGTATCAATGCTTAAATCGCCTAACTCATAATGAAAGCGCAAAATAGCATCAGTATTGGCCACATATAAATCATTGCCAATCAATGCCATGCCAAAAGGTGAATGTAATCGAGTTAAAAAATCATTAGCTAGTTCAGCAACCCCATCATCATTTTTGTCACGAAGTAGTGAAATTTTGTCTGGGCTATCATTACCAGCGCCAGCGCGTTTCATGATGAATCCTGCTATAAGATCCTTTAATCCTTGTGCTTTTTTAGGAGGTTGCTTATTGCTTTGAGCAACAAGAATATCTCCATTAGGTAAAACATATAGCCAACGGGGATGTATGAGTTCCTTTGAATAAAGATTGATCGCAAAATTATCATTAACAACAGGTGTCATGTGTTCTGGCCATTTTGATGCTTTTGCAATATTCACTGTAGGGATGATTGATACGCTTGGCTCAGGCAATTGAGGATGTACTCCTAAACTCGACGGAGGCAAATCTGAAGAGGGAATTGTTTGGCAAGAAAAGAGAATGCCCAACATAAAAATACTTAATATTTTTTTCATGGCCTTATTTTATAGAATTGTTAATGTTTTAGCTCAATCCTTCTCTAGGGTCAGTATATGTCCTCATGACGTCTTAACTTGACACTCGCTAATCTATGTTTGATTTATAATACTTATCACATACTTAAAAAGAATTCATTGGATTTATCACAATAAGAGGCATAAAGTTGATTCATAAAAACTATTTATGAGGCGCTAAAAATGAAATCAAAAAAAGAAATTAAAACTTCGAAGAGTCAAGGAAAAAAGACCGATTTACAAAAAACAAAGGTTTTAAAAAACTTAGATGAAAATATTTATGTATGCAAACAAGATGATAAAGACTGCTGGCATAGATACTCATTTGCAATGGGAGACTGTGTTTAATTAAAAGATAACAAAATAGAGTATTTGATAGGCCCTATTAAACTTTAATGACAACCTCTAGATTCTCAACCATACATAGAAGTTGATATGTGAAAACTATTTCTGCTCGCCAAGTAAATTTGATAGAAAACGATTAATTGCTGGCCAAAACATATGGGAAATTGTAAGGGCCATTAAAATAGAAAAAATGATATTTAAATATTCGATATGTAAATTCTCAAAAAGTACAAAATAAGCAAAAAGAGTAACTGGCAGGGTAAAAATAATTAAAAATAAAAGATCTCGCAAAGAAGTAATTCCTATGTTAATTAGGGCTCTAATGCCATGCAAAAAACAGAAATAAAAAGCAAACCAAAAAAGCGGCTGCAAAAAGCTGGCTAGAATAAGAGTTATTAGAAACTCTAAAAAAAGAAAAATTTTATCTTTTTTTGTAATGACATTACTTATATAAACAAGAAATAGAAAACTAAAGCTAAAGAAAAGTGTAAGTATTTTAAGAACAAGGAATACATTCGCGTTAATTTCAAAATTGACTAACATATCAAAAATTTTTTTAACATCATTTTCAAAAAAAATGACTGGCAGTAATGTCATAGCAAAGCCCCATGATACCTTCATCATTTGAGAAACTTTTTTTAAATATGTAAGATCGCTTTCTCCAAAATGGAAAATAGACATTAAGATTAAGGCAATTAATCCAAGAACAGGACTTTGGAACCAAAAAAGCAAGCCTAAAAAAACTATGGATAAATAAACTAAAAAAGCTATCGCTCTTATTTTAATCTTTGAGTATGCATTCCATATAACAATAGAGTCGGAAGCACCGTGCGAAACACCAAGAGACATGATGATTACAAAAATAAGTGCTAAAGATGAATTGATGTCAGAAAGTTTAAAAAAAGCATTGTGATGATGAAAAAGTATCAAAAAAATAGCTGAAATTAAATATAGAACTTGATGAACTCTTATCTTATTTAACATATAAATTCAGCAAGCCCTTAAGCATACTTATTTTAGGTAATTTCAAAATAATGGCTAAATAATCAATGAATCTTGCTTGATCAGATAAGAATCTTATGACTGAAGCAATAGGCACCCTTGTAAAAAAAATTCGGAATATTTTAGGCGCTTCTTTTGGATTTGATCTTAAGACTGAAAGAAAAATTTTATCTAGCCAATTAGTAAGATAATTTTTTTTATGATTTATCATTTCATTTGAAAATTTATTTTTTACATCTATGTGATTTGCCCACAAAGCAATTCGGGTAAAAGCATATCCAGACGCAGGTCTAGAAGCTCCTCCAAAATTACCAATTTTGAAGTATTGATCATCTTCACTTACTTCAGAATATGGCGACATTGGTAAAACGGCTTTTTCTGTCCTTAATATCTCTTTAATATTGAACTTCTTTAGATTTTTTTTGTGCAGCCTATCTACTTCCTTGAAGTTTATTTCTCCAGAAAAAAAAGTAGTTTCTACTAATGCCCTAGTTTTTGAGAAGGGAAGTATATAGGTAAAAATAACATTTTTTTCAGATTCGAAAAAATCCATTAATGTGACAATATTTTCATTAAATATTTTTGTTTTTGAAACAATCTCAGAACCAATAAACACTTGTTTTAATGAAGGATACTTATCGTCAAACATATTATTTGGTCTGCTATCTGCCACATTTTTTAGTAATATTTTTTTATTATTTAAATTAATTTCCCACTCATCATTAATTTTTTTAATATGCTTAATTAAACATCCCCACTCAACTTTAATACCTTTCGTAACTAATCTTTTATAAAGCTCCTTTAGAACTGATTGAGATTCATAGCATGCATACCGATAATCACCTAAATCAATAATATATGATTCACCTTTTACCTTAATTTCCAGCTGAGACCATTCTTTTTTAATTCTAATATTTAATTTTTTTTTAATATCAAAGAGACCTGGTCCCGACCAAAAACTATAAGTTTTATCATTTTCTAAAGTGCGATTTTTTTCTAACAAAATTAAATTATTAATTTTTTTATTAAGGAGTGAATTCGCTAGAGTTAATCCCGATAGACCAGCGCCAATAATACCAATATCAAATTTCTGTTTCATATATTAAAGATGTGCATCGGGCAGATGATGAATAAATTTGTGAAGATTTTTATTATGAAGCTTCATCTCTTGCTTAAATGAGATCAAGTATTTTGTAATAATCCCTAATGTAATCATAAACTTAGAAAAGTTACTTACATAACACCTTTTTTCTTTACGCTCATATTGAGCATTCATTAGCTGGCATCCGATTTGCTGGTATAAAGCGGAAGCTAATTTCACGGCAAGTGATGCGCCTTTGGGTAAATGGTCAATGGCTCGACTAGCGCTTTCAAAATAGATATTCGCTAATTGAATCATTTTCTTTCGAGCCTCATCTATTTTTCTAGCAGTCTCCATGTTTGGATTTGTAATTTCTTTGGCTCTATATTTCCCAATGAGACTTTCTGGCAAATAAACTCTGTTTCGTAAACTATCCTCATAAATATCTCTCGAAATATTGATTAACTGCATAGCAATTCCTAAATCAATTGCAAAATATCGCATTTTTTTATCTTTTACCCCAAAAATATCACATACCATTAAACCGACAGTACCAGCGACTTGATAACAATAAACAATTAGAGATTTTTGTGATTTAAAGGTAGAAAATTTAATATCTGAAATTTGTCCGTTTAAGAAATTTTTAACGAGTTTTTGGTTAGGCCAGTTTTCTTTTGGAATATCACTCAACAAATTAATTACAGGATGTGATCTACGCTTCTTCCATGCTTCCATAAATATCAAAAGTCTTTTTTTTGCTATGTGAGGAGTTTTGGCTTCATCCACCATATCATCGATTCTTCGGCAGAAGCTATAAATTGAATAAATGGCTTGCATGTTGGACTTATCAAGGAAAAAGGAAGCCCAATAAAAAGTCTTACCATGCTTACGCATGAGTAAATTATTTTTCATGTTTAGGAATAAGCTTATCAATAACTTTAGCAGAGTTCAAAACACCAGGAACACCAGCACCGGGGTGAGTGCCTGCGCCCACATAAAAAAGATTCTGATATAAATCATCTTTATTGTGAGTCCTAAACCATGCGGACTGTCTAAATAGAGGCGCTATAGAGAAACCAGACCCGAAAGGTGTATTGTAATCTTGAAAAAAGTTTTCTGGCGTCATATAAAATGATTCGCAAATGGTTTCACTAAGTTTTGGCATCATTGTTTGTTCTAATGCTTTGATAATTGATTTAATGAATGCGGGCGCTTCATCCTCCCAAACTATATTCCCTTTTAAGTTCGGAACTGGAATCAGGGCATAAAAACTATCGCAACCCATAGGTGCGAAATTAGAATCAGTTGCTGTGGGTCTATGAAGATAGATAGAAAAATCGTCAGCCAATTTGTGATGGTCAAAAATGTCACTTAATAGCTCTTTGTATCTTGGTCCCATCCATATCGTATGATGAGCAATATTTTCATACTTAACTTTTGTTCCAAAGAAAAGGACAAATAAGCCCATTGAATGTTTGGCTGTTTTATTAATAAATTTGTTATGGAGTGAGATTTTATTATTGTCTATTAAATGATTATTTGTATAAATGGGATCTGCATTTGTAATTAAATAGTTAGTTTTATAAAAATCTCCTTTTGAATTTACAATGCCATCGACTTTTTGCTGTGAAGTCACAATCTTATTAATCTCACTATTTAAAAAAATATTAATCCCTTTTCGCTCCATAAGCATTTTTAATTGAGTGACTATTTCCCCGGTGCCACCTTGAGCAAAAAATACTCCCCATTTTTTTTCTAGCGCATGAATCAATGCATATATAGAGGTTGTATTGAAGGGATTACCACCCACGAGTAAGGGTTGAATTGAAAATGCTTGTCTTAAGTTTGGATGCTTTAAATAAGTTGAAACAAACTGGTAAACAGATTGATAGCCTTTTAATTTAATAATGTCGGGGGTATATCGAATCAAACTACTTAGTTTATGAAAAGGTTGGTCAGCAAGCTTAAGGTAGCCTAATTCAAAAATTTTCTCAGCATGCTTAAGCATTTTAAGGTACCCATTCACATCCTTAGGCTCAAAAGCTTTGATTTGCTCTAATAATTCATCTTGATTTGGGCCATAGTTAAAAAATGATCCATCATGAAATCTAAAGCGATACCATGGATCTAAAGGTATGAAATTAATAAAATCATCAATTTCTTCACCAAAAATTTCAAATAACTCTCTAAATAAATAAGGTGCTGTTATAACTGTAGGGCCTGCATCATGAATAAACCCGTTTTGATTGAATTGTCTTGCCCTTCCTCCAAGTTGATCAAGCTTTTCATGTAAATCAACTTCATACCCTTTTGCTCGCATTCTCAAAGCAGCTGCAATACCGCCGAAACCACTTCCAATGACAATAATTTTTTTAGTTTGCATGTGCGAATTGATGGGATCTTTTTTCAATTTCTTCGCTTAAAGAAGAAATAATAGGCCTGATGACAACTGGCATAAGATGTAGGGAATTTTTAATGCCTTGTAGAATATTATCAATTTTAAAAATTAAATCGTCTGCAATATTTGATGATAAAAGATATTGCTTTAACTCGCTCTTATTTTCCTTAAGGAAATTTATTTCTTTTTCGGAGGACTTTTCCTTAAGTAAAACAATAAGTGCATTCACTCTCTCAAATTTAATATCTGTTGGAATTTCATTATGTTGGTTGATTAAAATGTTTTCTATATCATTTACTATTTGGTAAGCAAGCCCGATTTCATCTGTTAATTTTCTTAAGTGCATATAATAAGGCTCTTCTAGCTCTCCACATTTGAACATACCCATAATAGGTAAACAAATAAGTGGTGATGTTTTAGCTGTTGCAAGTTTTATATATTCATCCCAACTTAAGCTTAAAAAATTCGTATTGACGTCTCCCGATTGACCGAATACGATTTCCTTAACAGTTCCTGAAAGTAAGCTAAGTAAAATATTCTGATGCCAACCCTGCTCAATTTCAGTGATTT
>JACCEC011247535.1_pt1 | contig 18713 bp, 17 predicted proteins | sample 7450121 | NCBI WGS metagenome assembly JACCEC01 (sample SAMN15323455, study PRJNA562643) | freshwater metagenome | isolation source: river surface water | place: USA:Blue River Watershed | collected 2017-08-18 | reverse complement strand
TGCCAGAAAGTATACACCGAATATACTTTTGCCAGAAAGTATACACCGAATATACTTTTGCCAGAAAGTATACACCGAATATACTTTTGCCAGAAAGTATACACCGAATATACTTTTGCCAGAAAGTATACACCGACATAAATATTCATAATGTATATATATAATGTCTTCCGCCGTATATAAAATATGTTGGCTTGATAAATCGGGTATATCAAAAGAGTTTAGTATACAACTTCATATTGACGATTCCATTTGTATCATCAAACACAAAATTCTAAATGCCATACCCATCTCCGAAAAAATCTGTTTCGAAGAACTGTATTTATACACAATGGTCAATACCCATTACACCTACGAGGATATTTACAATATATTAAGCAAAAACGGATCTCGCCCTATAACCCGCTCGATTCTCTACACATTTCTAATGAATGTCGACGAGTCATATAGTAAACGCCTGGAAAACGCCGATGTCTATACATTAGAAGACATTCGCGACCTCTTCTTCTCGTCCAAAAAGAAGTCCCATCCCATCCAAATGAAAATCGCCTTAGGACACAAATACACCACCCCCCACAGCGAATTCTTCTACAGTGCCAATCCCTTCGACGCATTAGATTACGACCATAATGTGTTCAACCCTGTAGGACCTGAAAATATAATTGTGACACAAAACGGCGAATTGTTATTCAGGACGTTGGTCGACAACACAATTTATATGACCACCGCCAAAGACGTCTCCGATCATTTTTCTACAGTGTCTGACAATTATATTCGTCTGAATGAAGCCGCCTTTTTCCACATCTATTTCCCTTTTTTGGAGACAAATGAGATTGTAGATGGCGAGAAATTGGAGGCTGAGCGTCCGGCGCTTATTAAAAAATACAACGACAAATATTCGGTATTGGATGATTACAACGCGCAAATCGACTATTTATTGGAAGTAGGCAGTAGCAAAAAAATCAGTTACGACAAAAAGGGTATTTCGAATTTAGGCGTCACCGTAAAATCAAATACGAAGTTCACGTTTCCGATTGAGCATTTATTCAAGACGATTCACAGTCATCCAAATATACCTATTGTCAAATACAATCCGGGGAAAAGGATGGAAAACATTTATCGCATCTACAGTGAAAAACGCGCAACAAATGGCAAGAAAATTCCAATATTACCGAAAGCGGAGATTTTCAAATGGATTAAAGAAATGGGGAAGGAGAGGTCGATTTCGTTTTTGGTTTGGAACGACGACGTCAAAATTGTAAACACGTTTATGGAAAACGGCGATTTGATTATATACGCGCAATTTCCGATGCCAGTATCATCCGAAGAGGCGGAAACCCTCATTCGCAGTAGATGCGAATTGCTGAACGAAAAAGTTCAATCGCAGTTGAATCAGGTGGGGCAACCTATTCCGGCGTTCAATAAGTTGAAGGACGACAATGTAGATGTAAATGAAATTCAATATGTGGCTTACGCCGATATAACGTTCAAAAAACTGGATTTCAAGAAATACGGCGGATGCGTGTCGTCCATTTTTAATGTCATCGACGACGCGAAATTAAGATACAAACGCGTCAATAATTACAATGAGATGGATGCTATTTCGGCGTATATTACTGAAATGTTCCAGATGTCAAATATGCGACTTATTACTACTGAAATCATTGTAGAAGGCATTCAAACGAATTTTGGGTTGTCGAAAGACGACGCCACTAAAAAACTGGCGGATAAAATGAATGAGTTACAAATACAGGCGAATGTGAATGAAAATAAGAAAATGGAGGTGAGACATAATCCTGGATTTCTTACTACAGTGAAATTTCATAATCCGGAAATAAATAGGAAGAACCTGATTATCGAAATATCGAATATTGACAACATTTATTATTTGGACACCATTCCTATATACGTGAACGCCCTTATTTCATTATTTGAGCATAAATTGCCGGTGAACAAAGTCTGTAAAAAAGACGTCAACGTCGATATTGTCCCTGATATTGAATCTACAGTAGATGAATCTGAAGAGGAATCATCAGTAGAAGAAATAAATGAATACGACGACGAAGATGAGGTGCTGGACGAAATCAATGATATATTGGACCAGTTTGATTTGGGAGGAGGGGCAGCGACCGCAAGCGCAGTCGGAGGAGAACGTAAAAAAAAAGACGATTCCGACAAAAAAAAAGGCAAAAAAAAAGGCAAAGACGACGAATCAGGCGACGAAGATACAGAAGAAGAAGATGGAGACGGCGGATTTGAGTTGAAAGAAATAACGGATAAAAAGGATGTCATTGGAGCGTCATTGATAAAACCGAATCCGTTTTTCAAGAAAATGAAGAAACTCGACCCGGTTCTTTTTTTATCAGACGCCGAAATAGAAAAATATCATACCGACAAAAAGTTCAAATCTTATTCTAGAGCGTGTTCATCGTCCGCGCGTCGTCAGCCGGTCATACTTTCCGACGAGGAAAAGGAGCGCATCGACCGTGAATATCCTGGTTCCTATGATAATGGAGTGGAAAATGCGCCTACAGCGGTCAAATTCGGTTCAGACCCGAATAAAAAATATTGGTATGTTTGTCCGCGATACTGGTGTATATTAACCAATTCGAGTATGACTGAGGAAGATGTGAAGGCGGGTAAATGCGGCGGTTCAGACAAAATCATTCCATTTGGAAAAGAAGGCAATGCCGTCCCCAAAGACGCGTTCGTCTACGAATTCACCGGAAGCACAAAAAAATACGTCCCGCAATTTCCTAGTTTGATGAAAGATAATCATCCAAATGGGACGTGTATTCCGTGCTGTTATTCGTCGTGGAAACGTCAACAAAAAGACCACGCCCAATGTATGATTGAAAACCCAGTAGAGCCTCCTCAGAAAGAAGAGGAAGAACAGGAATACGAAGATTATATAATGGGTCCTGAAAAGGTTCCGCTCAATCCGCAGCGTTCAGGATATTTACCGTTAGGAGTTCAGCAATTACTGGGAACGACGTCTAAATCGTGTGTGAAGGACGGAACAGGTGTCTGTTTTTTACGTAAAGGCGTCGAAAACAATAGGAATCAGTCGTTTATTGGATGTGTCGCCGAAATACTATCGGATTTCATTGCGCTCAAAGAAAAACGGGACAAAACCACGATCCCGACCATCGAAAAAACCAAGGAACTCATTATAGACTCAATTGATTTGGACAGATTCGTCATATTACATAATGGCGCGCTCGTCGATACGTTCGATAAACCGGAAGAACCCGTCAATATTAATGCCGCCTACGAAGAAATAAACCTGTCGGACTACGCGGCGACGAAATTGTATAGACTAGTTGACATCGAAAAGCGCGACGACGTAGAAAAATTCAGACGAATTGTTCGCGCCTACAAGAATTTCATCGCCTATTTACGCGATCCTACAGTAGTCATCGACCACACCTATTTATGGGATGCCATCACTCTTCCTTCGAAAAAACTGTTTGTGTTAGGACTGAATCTAGTCATATTTGATATGAAAGAAAACGACGATACAAATAATATCGATATTGTATGTCCTACAACTCACTACTCCAGCCAATTCTTCGACCCGAAAAAATATACGATGATGCTTATAAAACGAGGCGGCGAGTTTTACGAGCCGATTATAATGTATAGTCATAAAGGCAATAAACGCAGTGTTCAGAAAACGTTTTTGCTCGAAGACAAGCAATTACCTGCGCAATTAAGAAAAGTGCTGGTGTCTATTCAAAATGCGCAAAATACAAAGTGCGCGGCTCTTCCAGGTATGCCGAGAGTATATAAATTCAAGCAGGCGATCCCAGTAGAAACCTGTATACGCATATTGACTGAACATAAATACGAGATTGAGTCGCAAATATTGAATTACAATGGAAGGGTCATCGCGTTACAAGTGAAAGGGGGCGTCGTGGTGCCTTGTATGTCTGGTAATCCTGTAGAAAACATCAAGACGAAACATATTGATTCCAGAGGGCTCTGGAAGGATTATGAGACGACGCGTGATAAGTTGAGGGCGATGCCTACAGGATTACGTTGCGCGCCGTCGATGAAAGTCCTAGACAGAGGACTCATTGTAGGATTCCTTACAGAAACGAATCAGTTTGTGAGTATAGACCCTCCGCAGGAAAATATATACCACGACCAAATACCTGAATTGAATGAGCATAATTATTTGGTGGTGGACGACGAAGTGGCTCGCGGCGAAAATGTAGGTAGAAATAAGTATATTCGTAACATCGAACTCGAAACCAATTTCTACAATATGTTCCGAACTCTGGCGCGAATCAGTTTGAATAACATAGAATACGAGGTTTTCAAAAAAGAGTTGGAGAATATTTTGGAGGACACTGTAGATTCATATACTATAAAATACGGGAATATACAGGAAATGCTTCATTTGATGTTAGACGACCAGGTGAAATTCACGCGTTTTTCGGAGAGTGTATTGGACAAAATCGGGGGAACCCAGGAGAAACTATGTGCTCCAGGAACGGGATGTGTTACACTGATTCCGGAGAAGCATTTGATTACAGGGATGGACAACGAGACTATTTATTTCGGCAGATTGGCGGACGAATTGTTGCGATACACGCATATTCGCGAAATGCTACTTAATCCTACCACGTATATTACGTATACTCCGAAACATTATGACATCGACGACAAAAAGGAGTTTATCATATTACAATCGATGTTGACTCAGGAATATTTCGAGAGACTTATTCCAGAAAAAGAAAATGAATACGCGAACACGAATACCTTCTACTGGAACCAGGGCGCGCATTTATACGAGAACGATTTGAAGATTGAAGAAGTGGATGATGATGTAGATGATGTAGATACGGTAGTTGAACCAGTTATGTCGAAACGTCGTGTTGTGTTGGTTCATAAAAAGACTCCGGATTTACCTGACTGCGCTAAGGAAGGCAAAATCACGGGAAGGAAAATGGTGGCGAATTTTACCAAGGACGTTGTAGAATTGACGTTTGAGAACTGTACGCCTGAAATGTTCGGGTATATATGCCACGATTTCAAGGGATCACAATTTCCAAACGTAGAACTGAAGAAAATTCTGATAACTCAATATGTGGAATTGTTTAAAAAGAATCCGCGATTACAAACTGTAGTGTATAAGATTCTTTCTCTACAGGGGAAAAAGGAAATGATGAAACCGGTCATCAAAAACAGCGCGCCGTTGGATGCGCTGATCCATAGCGAACAATATGTGTTGACCAATTTGGATTTATGGATATTGGCGGACTATTTAGAAATTCCATTAATCTTTTCCTCTTCTGGACCAACCGGACTCCCTGAAAACAAACGGGAATTTTTAGCGACAGAATCTGTTCGAAATAGTATTGGACAGCCAGATGCCAAAATATATGTTGTCAGATGCCCAACCATAAAAGAAGGCGTATACCCAAATTATAAACTGATTTGTATCAAGGGCGGCGCGCACGCCGCCGTAAAAAATCTAAAAGTAAACCTCGAAGAATACTTGTATGACATTGAACGCTATTTGTCGAATTTTTTGTAATTTTATTGAAAAATTGAAATGTTTTTTAAATTATATATTTACGTATACAATTCAAACAAAATGAGTAAAGTTGAAACATATATAAATAGTGCTAAGCGTATTGCCATTGTAGAAAGCATTGAGCAAAATGCGAAACTGTATAAGAATGCTTTTGCGGCTGTAGAAGAAATTTGCGATAAAAATATCAATATTCCTGGATGTATGAATCAAGTTATTACCGCAATCAATGATACTACTGGAAGGGACTTTATGCCAGAAGTGGTTTATGCGAAACAGTGTTATGCGAATCTACAGAATTCAATATGTGAACTAATTTCGGATGGGGTTCCTGGAATTGTAGGGCTCGAATATTCCCGTAGAATATTAGAGGAAAATGTGATTGGCGCTAGAGAGTTCAATGTAGAAATATAGAGATGCGGATATGCGGGTAAAAAAGAGGGTGTCTGGTAACCTCTTTTTTACTGTGATAAATATATAATGAAACTCAACAAAATCCCTGTATGGTGGTGGTTTGCGGTAGCGCTAGTATGTATTATGATCTGGTTTCACCGATTGATTTATATAAACACTCTTTTTTTCACGTATGATCTAATATCCGGATTTGGGTTCTACTGGAAAACGGATCCGCAGCATTGTTCGGCGATGAAATACGGGTTCACGCCGGTGATGCCTCTAGAATATTACGGCGAGTTCAATGAAGCAATATATCCGCGCATACCTGTAGGGGATAATACTATAAATCGCGAGCAAGTTATACGCATCTGCGACCGTAATTTGCGATGGCTACAGGAAAACGCGCGTCCGGCGGCGGCGGCGAAACAAATACCTGTTTTACGTGTTACAGATGCCGATTTCAAAAGCAAAGTGATTTTCTACGTGAAAAACAATTATCCGTTTGTTATGCGCGGTGTAAATTTAGAGTGTTTCGAAAATATGCGGTTCGATAAATTAATGGGGAAAATCGGCGACAACAAAGTATATATGAGTCCTAATGACGAAAAAACGTGTCCGGACAATGTGTTCACTGAATTCAAAAACATTGTAGACAATAAATGTTATATTACCAATTCGACCAATATGTTCTATCGCTACGATGACCTTCTCCCAGATTCGGATATGGATATTATCAAAGACATTATAGATGGGATTATGAATAATGATAGTAAACAGATGTTTGTGGGCGTGACAAAAGGGTCGGGGACGGCGTTACACGCGGCGTATACAAACAATTTTTATTTGATGATACAAGGAGAAAAGAAATGGACGTTTTTCAATCCGAATCAATTGGCGCTACTGTATCCCAATTTCCAGAAAAAAGGAATTTATATGGCGAGTCAATCCAGATTTTTGAAAATGGATATTTCGGACGTCGCTGACAAATTTCCGCTGATAAAATACGCGGAACGGTATGAAATCGATTTGAAGGAGAGGGATATACTGTATAATCCGATGTCATGGTTTCATTCTGTATACAACAAAACGGCAATATCCGTTGCGTGTTCAACCCGGTGGTCGGACCCCTATTCTATTCCTGAAATTCACATGTTGCGATATGGACACATGGTAAATCAAGAACTGAGGGATTATGTAAAGGATATATACACAAATACGGGGGTTATCGGCATCTCACAAATTGATGAACATAAACACATGATCGGTGAAAATGATCCGGATGCGATTCCTTATTGGGACAAATATACCAACGATTCGCATAAATTGTGCCTAAAAGAAGATTGTAGAGTGAATTGGCATATACGCAATTAGATCAGTCATACATCAGTCATACGTCGGTCATACGTATTTACATCAGTCATACGTCGGTCATACGTATTTATCAAGGTTGTATACGACTACGTTAAAAATGAAAAAATACATCAAGTATAATTTCAAAATATGTTGTCTCCATTCGCGAGGGGTGTAATTATATATTTTGAAGTAGACCACTGTAAATAATACAATGGTAGGAGCGACTAAACTAGTCAATAAATATCTGTACGGTGAATGTCCTAGAAGAAGAAATGAAATCACGTTCATTAGTCCTAAAACTATAGGCGCTAAAAAAGTGTATGATTTGTAGTCGAAATTGAATTTATCAGGAGTGAATTTAGATACAATGTAGAAAAATGGCAATACAACTATGGCGGACGAACCTATTACAAATTCTCTGAGAACGGAACTCATATATTAGGATAGCGGATAATTTTATTTACCGGATACTTCGGAAGTTATGGAAATATAATTTGTAAATACAATTTATAAAACGTTTTATTTTTGTCAACAAATTCTGAAGAGTAGTGTAGTAGAACCAGAATGTATTGGAAACCAAATAGAACATCTTTCAGTAGAAATTCGCCCTGTAGAAATTAGCCCTGTAGAAATTCGCCCTGTAGAAATTAGCCCTGTAGAAATTCGCCCTGTAGAAATTCGCCCTGTAGAAATTCGCCCTGTAGAAATTAGCCCTGTAGAAATTAGCCCTGTAGAAATTATCACAAAACCTGTCGTTAAAAAAACGAGTGTATCATTATTAATTGTAGATGACAATCCGATTTATCAGAAAGTGGTCGACAGATATTTCACCACCCACGGATATGTTATACAATGCGCCAACAACGGAATAGAGGCGTTAGAATATACGGATAATATTTATTTTGACGTTATTTTATGCGACGTACAAATGCCGCATATGGATGGAATCGAGTTCGGAACAATCATCACGCAGAAATGTCCAAACACAACGTTGATATTATATTCCGATTACGACATTCTCAATTATTCAATAGGCGGAACGCCATACCCGTCGTTCGATTTTTTCATAAATGAACGGCTTGCTCCCAAAGAACTTGAAGAATTCATACTCACCCTTTGATTCTTTTGTGCGCAAAAAATTGAAACGGGACATTCACCCATCTCCGGATGAATATAGAGTTCGCAATGTCCACTGTAGAACACATTTACAGTATTTTGTGTAGAAACACTGTAAATTGGACGGACAATTCCGCCAAATTATCCGAATTGGAATCGGTGTTGTATAAATTATTGTATACAACGCACTCAATGACGCAGGACGATTTCGACCAATTCAAAGAGTCCGTTCACCAGCAAGCAAGAAACAAATCCGAAAAGCCGTATTTATTACACGAGCATTTAACCATTTGGTATACCAACGTGTTTGATATCTACAGGGAATTTATGAATCATCAGCGATATTATGACAAAGTAGTTATTGATCATACAGGGGAAAAAACAGTGGTGTATACTCGCATTTGCGAAATGGTATAAACAAATGAATCTATAAAAAACAATGAATTGTATATTTTGCTGCGTCTTCAACCAAGAAGAATATGTGAATATGCTTTTTCTTTTATTAGAAAGTATATTCACATACGGTAAATTAGATGAAACTACGGACATTTTGGTTTATACATCCACCCCATTTATGAATACTATTAAACAAAGTCATTTAGACGACGGGAAAATCAAATTCGAAATAAATGATACATACAATACGATTGATACATCGTGTAAAGCGCGATTGGACCTTTTCGATTTACCTTCTATACAAAAATACAGTAAAATCCTCTATTTAGATACGGATATAATAGTGAAAGACGACATCAGTCGACTGTTTGATGTATGTAAAGAAGACGTCTTATACGTAGTCGAAGAGGGCACTGTAGATGGAAATAATGAATATGATTATTATGGGTTATCACTGTTTGGTGATGAAATAAATAAGTATGAAGACAAAACGGCATTTACAAGTGGAATCATTTTATTTAACAATTGCGAAAAAATAAAATTCCTGTTTGACAAAATTAGGGAGGATATGGCATCAAGATATCATCCATTCTTCGACCAGCCGTTTATAGTATACAATGCGTTCAAATATAATTTGTATAACAATAAGATTCTAAGCGCATTTGTTGTAACAAATGGAACGGATATTCATAGTGATAAAATCATAAACCATTTTGCGGGTGGAGTTGGGGTTTGTAATCGCAAACTGGTAAATATGACTACTTTTTTGAATGAGTTAAAAGATTTTACTATCAATGAAAATATCCTGAAGGCGAAAACGTATATTGACCTGTTTTTATTGCCGATTATTCAAAATTGCGGTGAAGCACTTGAAGGCAATATATTTATGATACATCATACTACAACGTATACAACTGCGTTTATAAACAAGGCGAAAAACATAAGTAATTTAGTTTTGAATAAAAATATTAAAAATGTGATGGAAATCGGATTTAATGCCGGGTTTTCTACATTGCTGATGCTTATAAGTAATCCATTAATCAGTGTAACTTGTTTTGATTTAGGCGAGCATACTTATACGATGCCTTGTTATGAAAAACTAAAAGAAACATTTGGGGACAGGATAAATATAATTATTGGGGATAGCACCAAAACATTGCCAAAGGTGAACTGTACATTTGATTTAATACATATAGACGGGGGTCATTCTAGTGAGGTCGCAAATAGTGATATTATGAATTCGTATAGATTATCTAGACAGGGAACAATATTGATTATGGATGACTACGATTTTCCTAATTTACACATGCTGTGGGATAGTTATATTAAAGCGTTTGATTTGAAAAAAATGGATATATCTGTTTACAATTCTCCGCATCACGATATTAGGTATGTACCGTTTACGGGACCATCTAAAGAATATCATTGAACCAACTCATTTTTTTACTAATAAATTGGTTCCACACGGACCGCAATGGTCTTCGTTGGCAAAATCGATTTTCTTGTTTGTTCGTTTGTTACATTTTTCTACAGTCCACCGTCCCAAATGAACGTCAGGTTTGTTTCTAAGTATGGAAATAATTTGGTTGTATGCTTTTTTTATATTAGTCAACATTGTATGATTATGATGTAATTATGTATAACATAATTACGTCAATTTTTTATGCGAACGCGTTTTCTCCAAGGAATTCTCTTCCCATAATCAAATTATGAATATTTCTGGTTCCTTCATAAGTGTTTACTGCTTCCAAATTGACCAAATGTCTGAAAACATTGTAGGAATTCGAAACTCCATTGCCTCCTAATAGGTCTCTACAGATTCTTGAAACAATCAACGCATTTTCGCAATTGACTTTTTTTAGGTAAGAAATTAACGCAATATTCTTTTTCAGATCATCAAATGATTCAACACATTTCAATGACGCAAACGAATTGTTTAATGAATTGTTATACAGTTGAATACAATTGACTAGGTCGTTTTGAATAAGTTGAAAATTATTTAGTTTTTTTGAAAATTGTTTTCGGGTTTCTGTATAATCAATAGTAGTGGTAATAATATCTTCCATCGCGCCTACCACTCCCCAAGAAATACCATATCTCGCTTTATTCAAACAATCAAATGGACCTTTCAATCCTACAACATCTAATTTATGCGATTTAGGTATTTTAACATCATTGAAAAATATTTGCCCTGTAGGAGATGCTAATAATGACATTTTATCTGTCAATGTAGGAGTGTCTATGCCTTCTTTTCTTTCTGTAACAAGACCTATTATTTTACCCGCGTCGTCTTTACACCATACAATAAACACGTCGGCAATTGGTGAATTAGTAATCCAAGTTTTACTTCCGTTTACAATGTAATAATCTTTGCGTTCGACGGCGATTGTTTTAAGACTGGCGGGGTCCGAACCTGAATCTGGTTCGGTCAATCCGAAACTGCCGATATTTTCGCCAGAATACAATTTATGTAAAAACTTGTTTCGAATATAATCTGTGCCGAATTTTTCTATTGGATTTATCACCAATGAGGATTGTACGGAATAAGCCGAACGTAAACTGGAATCAATCTTTTCAATGTTGTAATTGATTAGTCCATACGTCAACGGACTAATTTCATTTTCTTTGTGATTGAAAATTCCCAACTCTCCCCAACTTTTATACAGGGTTTTATACGTAGAAATATTGAATTTGAGTAAATCCGCTGGATTTTTGTATGCGTTTTTGGTGACGTCGAAAACGCTTTTACTTATGAGTTGAGTTGTCTGGTCAAGATGACCAAATTGTTTAAACAAATGTAGGAAGTTTCGTTTAGACATTGTATACATTTTAAATCTTCATAGGTTTAAACCGTAATATACAATATGTATATGGACAAACTCGCAAATTATTTTGCTCTATAAAATGGGCGTTTTACACCTTTTCTCATTCAATCCACCCAAAGGGCTCCGCCCGAGCCGTTTGTGCGCCCCGTCGAGACCGGGGCTTTGCCATTCTGGGAGGATAATTGAGTGAGAATACGGTGACTTATTTGCGCATCTTAAATGCGCAAAGATGTAAATGATAAAGGTGTAAAAAGCGATGAACCATATAAAGGCAAAATATATTATAAACTACCTAAAGATAACTCATAATATATTTTAAAAATGAAAAAAAATTATAAAACAATTAATATTCCAAATGTGCAAAACTATATGTCTCTTTTTGTGAGCACAATTTCTTTATTTAATCTATTAGTAAATATTGATAAAAAATTAAATATACTATTAATTGGACTACATTGCGCAGTTGATCTGTTATTAACTAAAAATAAAGAAATAATAATACATCATATTGTAACACTTGGTATTATTTCTTTTTTTATGTATAACTCTATACCGGTTGAACCATTTATAAATCAAATAGATACTTATATTTCTGTGGAAATTAGTTCTATTTTTTTAGTTTTAAGAGAATGGTATCACAACGAAATTATAGATATGTTTTTTATACTATTTTTTGTTTATACAAGAATTTATTTATACTCAGTAAATATTATTTATGACTATTCATTTTATAATAATATAATAAATTATATAGATAATCCTTTAAAATTTGTTTGGTATTGGGGTTCTACATATGGTTTATATGCTTTGAACATTTATTGGACTACTGTTATATGTAAAAAATTCGTGAAACCTTTTAAACAATATTTATTTAACAATATTACTACAGAATTTATTTTACAATACACATATTTCTCATCATTACTATGGTCTGTATATAATTATACAAAAAATAATCACACAAACAATTATTACGTAGTTGATATTCTTGGGCAAACTATATTATCTGTGAGTAGTTATAAATACCATGAAACACTAAAAATACTGTATATAGAAGGAAATACAAGTCCAGATATTATTCAAAAAACAGAACATATGTGGGATTATTTGAATGATATTTTATCTATTTATTTAAGAATTTTAGGTTCTTCTTATGTTAATTTATGTAATATTGATAACACGTTTTTTATATTATTTGTATTATTTTTAAATGGAATATCATCCAGTTATTCATATTTAAAATATATTATTAATTTGAAACTTAATAATGATACTTTTCACATGAACGATTCGTCAGAAAAGTTTATGATAATTAATTTTTTAATTGGTAGTAATATATTATTAAATACAATAATGTCTACTTTATATTTACCATCAACAAAAGAAGCATATTGTTTAAGAGTAAATTTATTAATCATATTTATTATAATTTCTTTAGTTTCTTTGGTTAAACCATTTTATACAATGAATCATTTAATTATACATATTTTTCTTTTTATTCAAACAATACTATTGGTAAAGACAAATTTAATAGTAAATAATATGCGTGAAATGGTATAAACCGTTGACCATCCAAAAAGTATGGACAAACTCGCAAATTATTTTGCTGTCAAATATTTTTTGTGTACAGGGACGCCTGTCGACAAGTATAATATCCGATACAAATGTTCTGTACATAAAACTGATAAGGACGCAGTAGATAAATTATTTGAACACGGCGACGGCGATGCGCATTTTATGGTGAAAACTTACGGTCCAATGTTTTACCGCAAAATACAAATTCAACGTAGATACGCGGAAATCGTAGATACGCGGAAATCGTAGATACGCGGAAATCGTAGATACGCGGAAATCGTAGATACGCGGAAATCGTAGATACTCGAGAATATATTTATTTCCGGCATAATCTTCTATTTCTTCGCGGTCTAGTTCTGTAATCCCAGTAGGAGATGGCGGATTCGACATATATGTAAACACTAAAATACAAAAAATTGAAATCATTTTTATACAATAGGGGTTTGTATAAAAATACCCACACAATGAAAACCACAAGAGAGTATATGGAGCACTATGATAAATATGATGAGGATACTGATGATGCTGACTTGTATCCATTTGATAATATGACCGAAAGTCAAGAAAAAGAAATGGCGATTGCTAATATGATGTCGAATAAAATGTTTGAGGTTCAAAATAGTTTTTACAATCATATTCGCGACAATTACGAGGTAACCGCGCAAGATATGAGTGATTTGGATAGGAACATATTCAATTTCATAAATCTGGAGGTTTACCGCGATGCGGCAATAACCGAAAATGATTGGATTAATTACGCAGTAGAATATTACAAGGAATATATACTGCGATTAATTGCCGGCGACGATTTATTTATATTTGACGAAAATGGAAATAAAAAAAAAATAGAAAAAAAATTGGAATAGGATGTGGATGGGTGGAGTAAAAAACCAAAGGACCTCAAAGTCTTTTGTGTTTTTTATTTTGCGGGGGTTTTATTTGCTGTGCGCCTATTTCATTTCTGGCATCGCCTATTTCATTTCTGGCATCGCCTATTTCATTTCTGGCGACGGTTCCCCGCCTTTTAACCTGTAGACATAATTGTCTTGGTAATATCCGATATCGACCATTTTCACGGAAAATGCGCCTCCGCCCCAATTAGTATCCATCGGGTTATCGCTCATTTTCCATTGTTCTTTTGCTACATCTACGGTATCGAGTTCGGTTTTATCGGCGGAATGTAGATTCGTTTTATCGAATGCGGGATACATATTTGAGTTGAATGGAGGGTTATCTACAGTAGCATCGAGCATTTTCACTGGTTGAGATGTATCAGTGACAATAGTTGGTGGAAGTCCGCCCTGTAAATCGGTTGGACTAGGGCGAATGTTGTATACTGCCGTTCCCTGGGCGTTATATCCGCGTTTCAAGAAAAGGACGGGGCATTTAATTCCCTGGCTACGTTGCCAGTCGACGAATTCAGTGTATTCTTCTAAATTTTTGAATCTGATAGGTTCGGCATTATTGTTTGAATTGTAGAGGACAATTTGATTCCCTTCTTGAACAAGGAGGGTGGGGCAGGATATATCTGGGGCAGTGGAGAATCCCTCTACATTGGCGACCACGTAGAAATACATTCCTAGGAAAAATACGATGATCAAAAATAGAAAATAGATGTACATATACAAACTGCGCGGAAAAAAAGAATATCGACCACGTCATTGTCTACGTGGAGCATAGCGCCGTAGTCGAAGGCGCTATGCTAAGAGCCGGTTCATATTTTTCACTTCTGGTTTATAGGTTTCTTCGCAAAACAGTTTGCGTATAATATCGTTTCCTCTGAATCTCAGCGAATAAGGTTGTTGAATATTGTTTCTACCGACGCGTCCAAGTGCTTGAATCGCCTTTTCCTGTGTCATTTCAATCAGGTCCTTCCCGATATATCCGTGACAAAACTGGTAATTGGTCCCGTAAATGTAGTCGGTATTGGCGATAATCATATAGAGTCGTTGTTTATCCGCCAACGATTTCATTATTTCAATGTAGGCGGAATTATGATTCTCGTTGAAAACGCCGACGCCCATAAGCAGCAATATTTTCCAGGACGGTTCGACATCAGGAAGTGCCAGAATTGCTTCTACAGTAGCCTCATCGATATCGGACGTGAACGGAACAGGATCGCCGTCTTCGATTTTCAGTTTAGGCGCCCATTTCGTCAAGTGTTGTAATCGGTTAGGAACATACAAATCTTTCAGCGTCACAATTTGCATTTTCTCGCGCAATTTATCGGCGACCTCTTTCATCTTTTTTATTTCAGGGTCGATACGGTCCTGGCTGATTTTCTTATCTTGTCCGTCGTATTTCGCCATTTTGTCTTCAATATCTTTTTCCATCGGAATCAGTTTTTTCTGGATGGCGTTGTTTGTCTGAATCACCTGTAGCAAATCATTCATCACTTTTTCAGGTATTTCCGCCTGTTGAATACAGAACTTCGCGATTTTTTCTACATCTTTCGTCAGGTAAATGGTCGCGCCGTCTGTCAAAGTATGCGCATCGGATGTGGTGACGTAGACGCTCGATTCCAGCCGTTTTGCCCTGTCCGTTTTTACTGCGGCGTGGATTTCGCCCCATTTTTCGGGGACGATGTTTTGAAGAAGTTTCAGGTAGTATAGTTTGATGTTTATCATCGTAATATCTTCGATTCCGTCGAAATAGTTGTCCATCAAATACATTTTATTGGAAATGTATGTGTCGCCGCCCAAATTGACGCCGCAACAGAATCGGACGATTTCCGCTAAATCCATATATCGCAACAAAGTCTGGTATTTGTTACAATGCTCCACTGATTTTCGGAGTTCACTGTAGGAATCAAATATGAAATGCGGCAGTTCGGCGTATCCGTCCGAATTAATAATGGGGATAGTCTTCTTACAATCGTGGCTGACAATGCTTCTGATTAACGGGTCTTCGTAGAATTTTTGTCTAAATGACATAATCGTCGACTGTATTTCCTCTTCGCGCGGCAGTGTGGCGGAGGAAAGGACAATGTTGGGAATCGCGTTTTTCTCCCAGATATCGTGGATGATTTCGTGGATAGGATGGTCTTCGTAGTCGAGGGATATAGTAGGTTCGTCCCAATACATCACGAGGTTTTCTACAGGGTTGAAACTACACATATAATACATTGCGTATATGTAGGACCCTATATCCGTAATCATAATTTCTACTTTGTCGCCGACGCTGTTATCTACCTTGTAGATTCCTCCAGAACGGTTATGGCGCGTGTATTCCTTGGCGGCGAAATAATGTAGACGAATATCATCGGCGGATTGGCATCCGAACGCAAACGCGATTTTCTTTTCCACCGCGATTGCCGATTTAGCCAGTGCTAAACCGACGTGTCTCGCCGCGCATACAAATATGACCTTGTATTTCTCGGAAAGACCGATGGGGGAAAGCGTTTTCCCTGTGCCGGTAGGCGCGGTATAAAGAACCAGTTTGGGTCCTTTATGATTGCGAAAAGTGCCGAAAAGTTGTTTCTGGTGGTCGTAGAGGGAAATGCTGGAGTATTGTAGAATCGCACTGTTGCGTTCAATGTAATCGGCTGCCTTGCGAATAATATCCATTTTATTCACGTGGGGCGAATAAAATGCTAGAACGTTGTCGATGTATTTTGCTACGTGGATGTTAAAATGCGGCACCTTGTAGGAATGAAGATGATACAGAGTGTAGTAGTGCATTACCCAGCGAGTATGTTCTTCTGCGAAATATTTGTGGATTTTGGATGCGATTTCGATAAGGACGAATTCGAAAATGGCGGATTTGTTTGTTTGGATAGTCGTTTTAGTTTGTTCGATTCTGATTTTGGTCGCGTTTTTAATATGTAGATTTCCTGTATCAGGAACATCTGGGAAAAGTTCGGCGACGTTTTTAGATTTTTTGCTCGACTTTTTTTTATCGGATGCTGCGGCGGCGATTTTGCCGGTAGAGGGGTCCATTTTAAAATAAACATTGTAGAGAAATGCGTCGTTGGCGGAACCGTCGTCGACCATTTTCATATAACTTAGAAGAGATGGGACAGGATGATTGCGGATGCTTACATTGTTGTATCCGTTTAAAATCATTGTAAGGATTTGTTTCTCTTGTTCTGAAACAGGGACCTCAATGGAGTTCCATTCGCTTTTAGAAAGTTTAGTTTGTTGAAATGACATCGTATATTTGTAACATTGAAATGTGGTGGTATATGATTTCAATTTTACCTCTGTGGTGATGATAGTCGCCGAATAAGGGTGTCCTGTAGATAAAGATTATCGGCGTAGTTGGACGTGCCTATAAATGGATTTCCAGTATATTGCGGAATCATTGTGCGTTCCATAATTTTATGGCAGGCTTCTTCACGTTTATTTGATTGTGCTGGTTGTTGTTGTTGCGTTTGTTGTTGTTGTTGTTGTGTTTCTACAGGGGGATAAGATTTTTCTTGGGATTCGTCGCCGTAGGTCCATTTCCATTCAATCATTATGAAAATACACATATTTTTTTAGAGTCGGAGTTAACGACGTCTGCGCGTTCTGCGTTTTTTTGTCATAACTCTTGATTTGCAGCATCTTCTGGTTTTTCGAGTTTTTCGAGTTTTTCTTCGAGGTTTACCTCCCATTTGGAATGTTCTAAACACAGTGTTTGTGTATGCTTCATTTCCTTTTTCGTCGGTTTCCTGATACGCATAGTTTCTTATTTCCGTATCGTCTCTACCTTCTCCGCACAAGTCTATAACATATTTAATATAATGTTCTCGTCGTTGTTCTTCAGACATTCCCTTTACAGTTTCATTGTCTCCGTATTTTTCAAACCAATCTAGAAAATGATCATTGAGATGTTTGGATATATTATTACAAGTTTCTTCAGAAAGTTCTCCTTTTTCGAAAATCTCACGCATAAATGGTGTATCTGCTAATTTATTTATTTGACCGCGAATTGTATCATCAATAATCGGGGAACTATTTGCAATATAATTAATAAAATGCTCTCTTCTTATTTTTTCATTTTTTCCTTTTAATAGTTTGCCACTGGAAATAAACTTTTGAATCCATTCATTTCTCATATCGACCATTGACATTTTTTTGAAAACAGCATTAAGTTTTCTCATAAGTTCAGTACATTTTGTATCACCAAGACTACTATCACCAAGACACATATTAGATGAAATATTCCCAATCCCAGTTATGATTTTTTCTACAGCACCCTTATCACAAGATTCTTCTATTGTAGAACCCTTATACGCCTTGGCGCATTCATCGGTTAATATTCTAATATATTCGTCAATAAACTCATCATCTTGTCTTATAACAAAGGCAATTGAGGCATTTACTAATTTTTCAAGTTCATTTACGAGGACAACAAATTCTGAAGTGTTATATAAAGTGGAATTCTTTTTACTGTAAAAAGATTCTATTAGTCTGTTAATATTTTTTAAAGTGGTCGTATAATTGATTTTATCTTCTTCTGTAAATCTTGAATTAATAAAATTCTCAAGAGGAGTAAATAAATATGTTTGTTGATTAATATTATTTGCG
>JACCEC011975568.1_pt1 | contig 18718 bp, 9 predicted proteins | sample 7450121 | NCBI WGS metagenome assembly JACCEC01 (sample SAMN15323455, study PRJNA562643) | freshwater metagenome | isolation source: river surface water | place: USA:Blue River Watershed | collected 2017-08-18 | reverse complement strand
CCGTTCATCCAGACCTTGGCCACGCCGGACTCGATGGAGAACGCGTGGTTCGTGCCGATACTGAAGATGTACGGCGTGGTCCCTGCGAGCTTCTGGTACTGGAACCACTCGATGGTGAAGTCCCCGGTCCCGACGCGGAAGTCGGCGTCGTTGGCGATGGACAGGTTCTTGCCGGAGGAGAACTGGATGGAACCGCGGGAGGGTGTGTCGGAGTAGAACGCCTTGGTCCCGAAGGCGAGGACACCCGCGTTGATCGTGGGTGAGTAGTCCCAGTTTCCGGTCGAGTACGTTGTAATCGAGAGGGGCTGGAGGAGACGCCAGAAGGCACCGTTGGTGCTGAAGTACAGACCGTTGGTGGTCGCAGCGACCCACATGTCGAAGTACGACGAGTACATGAGTCCGCGGACGTCGCCGCTTGCGATGGTACCCACGGATGTCCACGACGAGCCGTTCGTGGTGGTGTACACGTTGCGCCCGATGGTGATGGCCATCATGGTCGATTGTGCCGCCGAGTACGCCGCTGCGTACCAGTACGCGTTCTCGGGAACGGACCCGTTCGCGGACCACGACACACCGTTGGTGGACTCGTACATCTGCGTGTTTCCTTCGCGAGGGAACGTGACGAACTTGGAGGTCGGAGGGAACCAGCGCACGAGTGTAACAAGGTTGCCGACGTCTCCTCCCTGGGTCCAGGAGCTTCCGGAGTCGTCCGAGTAGAAGGTCGCCTGGTTCTCGCCGACGACGACGATGCGGGACCCGTTGGAGTCCATGGACTCTCCGGACGCGCCGCTGTTTGCGGTCCACGTGGCTCCGTCCAGACTTCTGCGTACGGCGTAGCCGCGGCCGATGGTGACAAGTGCGGTGCTGCTGGACAGGATGTCGCGCATGATGTCCGTTCCAGCGGTGACGGACCGCCGGGTCCATGTGGTCCCGTCGGGGGACGTGAGGACGGGCGTGCTGGAGCTGTTGGTATTGTCGATGATAACGAACAGGTTCCGTGTGGCGTCCCAGATAACCTTGTTGAAGTAGCTGGAGCTCGCGTTGACGTTGGAGTACGCGGAGATGTCCGTCATTCCGAAGTACCGCGAGTACTGGCTGGAGACGGACTGCGAGTCTCCCTCGGGGATCGCACGGTCCGCGTTGCTGAACGCGGAGTTCGCGACGTAGAAGAAGTACAGCTGTCCGTCGAAGGAATTGCTGCTTCCGACGCCGCCGAGGTAGCTCGAACCCGACTGCTGATTGTGGGACGTGCTGGCCTGTGTGGACGTGGAGGTGCCGTTGGTGTACGCCGTGCGGTTCGTCTGGTCGTACTTGATGGTGATGACGTTGCCCGTGGTAACCGTTCCGAACGTGAACGCGCTTCCGGTGCCCCAGTTGTTGACGTAGCTGGTGCTGGACTTGTACAGGTTGTTGCTGTCGGTGGTCGTGGACTGGGGACCGCTGCTGAAGAGGTGCGAGCCGGACCATGTCCCGTGCTTGAGCACGATGGTCGACGACGAGTTCGCGCCGGGCATGGCATCCGACGGCATGTCAAAGTACTTGGTGCCCGCGAAGTCGACCAGACGGTTCGTGAGGTCCAGGGTGGGTTGGTACGTGGTGTTGGTCTGCGTGGCGTGGCGCGCGTTGCCGGACTGATCGTACCAGGTCCTGACGTACGCGGTGTCCGCGCCGAGCCACGTGTCGAGGGTGTCCTTGTTGGCGTTGACGACGGTCCAGTTGTAGAAGGGGTCGGACTTGACGTCGATCTCGGCGTTGTCGGAGCTTCGTCGGATCTTCATGACGGGCCCTGTGTACGCCGAGCGGACCGAGCGGGTGTGGTAGATGACGTACATGCTCGACTGTGCGCCGGAGGTCATGGTGTCCACGAGCTTGGTGTACGTGGCGGAGTTCGTAATGTACGTGAACCCGTTCGAGAGCGTCCCGGAACCGTAGGGCGAGTACACGACGACGTCCCCGAGTCCGAGGGTGGTCGCGGTGCCGGTGACGGCGGTAATCTGCGAGTCGGAATTCACCACGACGCTGGTGGCGCTGATGCCGCAGAAGGTCACGCCGGTGGCGGGCGAGAACCCGGAGCCGGTGATGACGACGGTGGTTCCTCCGGCGAGTTCCCCGGTGGACACGTCGAGGGACGAGACGCCGATGGGGCTGTAGTAGTAGAAGGCGTTGGAGAGGACCGCGGTGGCCGCGGCGGTGTACGCGGTGATGTCAAAGAGTCCTGCGGTTCCTGTGGCCGCGGTGGTGAACGACAGCTGCGTGGACGTGTTCACGGTGAAGGACGCGACGGACGTGGTCCCGACGGTGATGCCGAGGATGTCGCTCATGAGAGTACCGGTGAGTCCGACGATGGTCCCTCCGGCGACGGGTCCGGCGGACACGTTGGCGCTCGAGAGGGTGGTGGGCGCGAAGTACGTCCATCCGCCGGAGGAGATGGTGGTACCGTACGCGTTCGTGAGTGCGAGTCCGGAGGCTCCGTCGGAGCCGCCGGCGGCGGTGGTGGCGGTGATCTGTGTGGAGTTGACGACGGCGAAGCTGGACGCGGTGACGCCTCCGAAGGCGACGGCGGTGACGGTGCTCATACGGTCACCGTGGATGGTGACGACGGTGTTCCCGAGGGTGGAGCCGGAGAGCGGGGACGCGGACGAAATAATGGGCATGACGTCGCGGTTGTTGACGCCCATGGCGATCCATGAGAAGTCGGCGTTGGTGCTGAGGTTGCAGTTGGCAACGAACCGGTCGGACATGACGCTGATGGCATGGATCTCCGTGGACACGCCCGAGACCGCGATGGGCGTGATCACCACGCGCGGCGCCTGGGAGAACATGGTGTCTTTGAGGGACACGGTGACGGATCCGCCGGTGCACGTGGCGCGTCCGTAGTCCAGTCGGATGGCGGGGCCGAGTCCGGTGGGCGTCTGGAACTTGAGGGAGCTCATGTAGAGGGTGGAGGTGGTGTACAGGTTCTCGGTCTGCGCGGCGGTGGTCCCCGCGAAGGTCGTGGGCTGGGACATGAAGGTCGAGACGTACGTAATGGGCGCGAACACGCTCAGGAGGGTCGTCGCGGCGGTGGTAACGCTGAGGTCCCGGACGGTGAGTCCGGTCACGACGGACAGGTTGGAGACGACGGGAGTGCTGGTGAACTGCACGCCGTCTCCGACGATTTGCACGGTCCCTGCGGACAGGAACGTGGTCACCTGCATGGCGGGGGTGGCGGTGGTACCGTTGGCAACCACAAGGGTCGCGGTTGTGGTCCCGTTGACGGTGGTGGTCCCGAAGGTGTTGAATGCGTACGCCGAGAGTGTCCCGCTGCAGACGACGTTGCTGATATAAGCGGAGTCGGTGCGGATGGTGGTGTTGGAGATGGTGAGATCTCCGGTCTCCATGTGGAACACGCGGACGCGGTTGGGGATCGCGACGGTGGGCCAGTTGCAGGACGTTGCGTACAGGGTTCCGACGGTGAGTTCGACGTCCCCGGACAGAGTCCCGGTGTTGATACCGCGCGCGAAGTGTACGTCACCGTACTGGATGAAGTTGAAGACGCGGTAAGCGTCGGTCATGTAGGTGTTATTGAGGGGCGTGCGCCAGACGGCGATGGCGGCGATCTCGACGTCCATATTCGCGTTGGGCAGGATCTGGAAGGTGGCCATGCTGTTGGCGAGGTTCGCGGCGACGGGGTACTGGTACCGCGAGACACCGACGGAATCGTAGGTGGTAATCACGGGCGCGAGACCGCTTCCGGCGCCGGAGAAGGTAATGGCGGCGGTAATGTACTGTCCGGACGTGGGTGACGTGGTGGCGGCGCTGGGCTCATCGGTCTGTCCTCCGTAGCGCAGGGCGCCGAGGTTCCAGTATCCGTTGGCGTAGAGGTTCACGCAGCCGGTGTTGGAGTCGACGTCCTCGCCGGCGCGGAACACGATCTGTGCGGTGCTCATGGTGGACACGGTGGGCCGGAAGCGGACCATGATGGTCGCACCGTCGGACTGGAAGACGCTGAGCGAAATGGGTCCGCTGCGTGCGGAGTATCCGCTAGCGATGTACATGGTGAGATCGGAGGTGAGTGTTGCGTTTCCGGTGAGCACCGCGGGGGACGCGGGGTGCACAAAGGTAAACCCTTCGTTGAAGCGTGTGGACACGAACGCGGGCGTGTAGGTCGTGGCGATGTTCGTGGGATGCGGGAGTCCGTTTCCGTAGTCGAGGTACATGGGCAGGGGCGGGTAGTTGAACGTGCGGGACACCTGGGAGACGTTGAGTGTGTCGATGCTGAGGTTGTAGGTGGACGTGGTGGTCCCGACGGAGAGTCCGGCGGTGCTGACGGTGTTGGTCACGTACACGTTCTGGGTGCTGACGGTGGTGAAGCTGAGGGACGGTGCGGTGATTCCGGACAGGTTCAAGGTTCCGACGCTGAGGGTACCGGCGGACACGGTGTACGCCGTGAGGGACGCGCCGGTGAACGTGGTAGTCCCGAGGCTGACACCGAGGGCTCCGGCGATGAAACTGAGATCGGTAATGTTCGCGGTGGTGGCGGAGAGGTTTCCTCCGACGGCGAGCTGGCTCGCGACGTTGAGCCCCGTGGCGGACAGGGTGTACGCGGAGATGGTGGTGGCGGACACGTTCTGTGCGGAGAGGTAGGGGACCTGAAGGGTTCCTGCGGGGCTGTAGAAGTACCATCCGTTGGATCCGTCGATCTTCGCGTAGGCGATTTCGGAGACCTGTCCGGACATGACGGTGAATCCGGCGCCGGAGATGGTAGCGGAGCCGCTGTTCACGTAGACGTTGCTGTCGGTGACGATCACGTTTGCGGTGGACACGAGGAGGGTCTGTGCGGGGATGTTGATGGTGTTCGCGACGATGGCGACGTTGCTTCCGATGATGGCGGTGGCCTTGGTGCTGGTTCCGATGGTCATGACGGTGCTCGTGGGGCGGATGACGGCGGCCCGTACGGTGTCGACGGAGAGCGTCTGACCCATCATGGTCACCGCGCTGAAGCTCGCGGTGCTCAGGGTGGGTACCGTGAGTGCGACGGACAGATTGAGTTGCTGTACCGACAAACTCATTTTCAATTTCTTTTACAAAGTTCGGGTCCCCAAAAATTTTTCGGTGTTTAGAGACCCACAGCCATCCAGTGCACGTTGCTGATGGCGCGCGTGCAGAACCAGTTCAATCCGCCGGCGGACAGAGTCCCTGATACAACATTAATGACGTCGTCGGCGTTCCCGGGGGCCTCTGTTACAACCTGGAGGGTCACTGCGGGCAGTGTGGTCGCGAAGATCGAAGTGAACGCAAGGGTCCCGGACGAAACCGCGGGGCTGCTGGAGAGGACGCCGTACTCGATGCGGAAGGGCGATCCGGACGCGCCGGTGAACTGGATGGACGGGACCTGTGTGCGCGAGTTCACGCTGAGTGTCTGGAGGTTGTTCACGCTCAGTGCGCCGAGGTCGAGTCCTGCGGTGGCGTAGAGACTCTGTGTGAACACGTGGGTGGCCGTGAGACTCTGAAGGTTCGCGGCGGAGGTGACGGTCACGGCGGGTGCGTACACGAAGGACAGGACGCTCGCGCCGGTGGACGCGGAGATTCCTGTGGCACTGAGGGACGTCATCTGCATACTTCCGGTGAGGCTGAGGGTCCCCAGGGACACGTTCCCGAGTGCGGTGTACGCGCCGGCGCTGAGGGTGGTTGTGGCGAGGTTGGAGGTGGCCATCTGGGATCCGACGGCGACGCTGGAGGCGTTGACGGCGCTCATGTACGTGGTGTTGCTCAGGAGGAGTTGTGCGGTCCCGCGGGCGGACATGTTGACCGTGCGGATCTGTCCGACGATGGAGAGGTACGCCTCGGTAATGGTCGTGGACGTCGTGGGCTGGTAGAGCCAGATGGACGCGTTGCGGACGTACGCGAGGTCGGACACGGACGCGGTTCCTTGGACGGCGGTGAGCATGTTCCCGAAGGCGAGGATACTCGTGTGCGCAACGAGGGTTCCGGTGGACAGAGCGATACCCTGTAAGGTTCCGAAGGACAGGGACGTCGTGACGTTGAACGCCTGTGCCGAGATGGTCTCTGCGAAGAATGCGCTGGCGTTGATGCCACCGGAGAGGGACACGGTGCCTGCGTTGAGGGACGTGAGCGTGTTGGGCCAGGGGAACGTGGAGGTGGCGACGGTGAGCCCGGAGACGTTCGCGGTGGTGGCGTTGAGCTGTGTGACGGACAGTGTGCTTGTGGTGAGTGTGTTCGCCGTAAGGGTTCCGAGGGACAGGTTGCCTCCGACGGAAAGGGTGGAAGCCGTGACGGCGTTGGTGGTGGTGACGTTCTGGACGTTGGTGAAGGTGGTGGTGGTGTTGTAGGACGCGGTCTGCACGGCGGACGTCCGCAGGATCGACGCGGTGACGGTGTTCCCGGGGGACGTGAACTCCCAGTCGAGGGTGGCGTTGATGCGCGCGGTCGCGATCTGGTTGGTGCTTCCCGAGAGAACCGTGAGGCCCGCACCGACGATGGTGTTGGATCCGACGTTGACCATGACGTTATTGTCGACGGTGTTGACCTGTGTGGAGCTGGCGATGGAGAGGGTTCCTGTGAAGCTCACGGGCATGCTGGGTCCACCGAGGGTAATGGTGGTTCCGAGAACGGTGGCCGTCTGAACGTTCGCGGTACCGATGGTAACGCTGGATCCCGTGGGGAGCAGTGTGTTGATCGTGACGTTCTTGAAGTTCACGGTGGAGACATTTCCGGTGACGGCGTTGAAGCTGTTGGCGATGACGGCGGTGGCGGAAACGGACCCGACGGACAAATAACTTCCACGGTACATTTTTTCAACTTTTAAAGACGGGGGTGAGATATTTTTTTGTTCGCGGCGAGACAAGCAAGCCTGGAAGTGCGTTCCGCCCGGTTCTTTCGGAAACCGGGCGAATCGGAAACAACCCGTGCGGCATCGTATTGCAGCAATGTGCAACGACACACTCTTACGCGATGGAGGAAATTCTTTCGCAGTTAAAGTCGGGTGAACTGTCCCTCGATGAGATTCTTGGAGTTTTGGGGGACGCGTGCGGCTGCTACATCGAGTCGCGTCCCTTCGACTTCATTCCGTCGGCCGAGGACATTTCCAAGATGGCGCAGATGGCCGTGCGGTCCCAGACGGTGGAACTCGACGAGATTCTTGCGTTTCTGGGTGACACGTTTGATGTTTCCATCGAGGCGCGGGCGTTTGACCACGTTCCTTCGGCGGACGAGATTCTCACGGAAGTCCGTGCGACCCCGCGCGAGCTCCGTGCGGAGCTGTTGGAGTACCTGGTGAACGAGACGGGCCACGGACCGGTCATCATGGGCCAGGAGGCCGTGACATCGCTCTTCGACCGTTTGGGCCGTGACGAGCTCGTGGCGGACATGGAGCGTCTTCGGCACGAGCTGCAGGCGTCGGAGGCCGCACGGGTCCAGGCGGAGCAGTCGGCGCAGCAGGTGCACGCCGATTTGCTCGCTGTACAGGTGGAGATGAACAAGTACCGGCACCTCGCGACGAGCGCGCAGGTCCACGCGTTGCAGCTGGCGGAGCAGCTGACGTCGGTCCGTGCGACGCTGTCGACGCCGCCGAGTTCGTCGGGTTCATCGAGCGCGTTCTTTCCGGCGGCGTCGTCGGCGTCCCCGGCGCCTCCGATGATGCTGTCGCGTCCCTCGACGCCGTTTGTGCAGACGTTTTTCCCGACGCCGACGGCTGCTGCGGCGGCGCGTCCGGCGACGCCTCGTCCTCCGACGCCTCGTGCGGGGACGCCTCGTGCGGGGACGCCTCGTGCGGGGACGCCGTCGGAGGAGTATGATCTCCCGGACGAGGTGCTCGAGGAGCCGGTGGTGATCGGGGACCGCGACTTCGATCTGTACATGTCGACGGCGGGCGTGGGTGTGAACGCGGACGTCCAGGCGGCGGACGCGTCGGACCCGCACCGCGGCATCGACCCCGTGGCGCCGGCGCTGACGGCGGACGAGCCCACGCGCGTGAACAAGTTCTCGTCGGGTCGGTTCGGGTGCAAGAACTGTGGCGAGATCCACCAGAACGCGAAGCTCTGTGGGGACACGGATCTCCCGTGTGTCCGCACGAACATCCGCATGGTCAAGGACTTTCTCATCCGGTACGACGTGGCCCCGAACCAGCGCTGGCGCGAGCTCTTCCGTCGCCGGACGGCGGGCTGTGCAACCGCGATGTACGAGCGGTTCCTGACGATTCTTCTGCCGTCGGACGTGGTCCCGGACGATGCGTGGGCGCGCACGATCCAGAAGCGCGCGCTGTCGACGCAGCGGTGCAAGTACCAGTTCTGGGCGGGGACGTGCAAGGACCTGCACGAGCGCGGGATGATCGATCAGTTCGCCAAGCCGCGGAGTCACCTGCACGGCACGTCGAAGATGTCGACGGTGGAAGCGGTGCTCCTGAACCCGCGCGATCCCGAGACGGGCGTGACGCAGCGCAAGCGTCCGCGGAGTCGTTCGATCTCGTCGTCGTTGGGCGGTGGCGGCGGTGGTGGACCGAACATGGCGTACGCGGAAGCGGCGGCGGCGTCCCAGGCAGCTGCGGCCGCCGACGGACTTGTTTCGGCCCCGTTGATGTTTGGCGGTGGCGGCTGGGACGACGCGTTCGGTACGACGTTTGGTGAACTCCCTTCGTTCGTGACGAGCATGCTTGAGTTGTAATTTTGTACACAATAAATCACAGGTTCACGTGGGTGGCGTTGAGGATTTCGACGGAGAACTCGAGGTTCTGGATGTGCAGCTGGGTACCGTCGAAGTTGAACAAGCAATTGTCCTCCATCTGTGCGGGACGTTTCTCCCGGAGTCCGTCGAGGAACGCACGGATCCGTGCGGGGTCGCGGACGAGGAAGCGCACGGTCATGTGCGGGGTCGTGACGATCATGGTGCGGAACTCGAATGTGATGGAGGTGTCCGCATGGAGTCGCACGGCGCTGGAGATTCCGCGGATGCATCGGAAGTGCAGGAGTCCGTCGGGGGCGCGATGGGTCTTCGCCTCGTACACGACGAGGTTTCCGTGTTGCGGCGAGTGGACCTGCCAGAAGTCGTAGTTGTAGGACGTTCGGAGGAGAACGGGTTGTCCGATGATTCGTCCGGCGGTGACCTCGCGGAATTCTGCGGACTGGACGGGTCCGAGGCGCGTGAGCGTCATGGACGGCGCGAGTCCTTCGATCTCGGAGTCGAGGGAGTCGAGGGACTCGATGTGCGTGACGTAATCGGCAATGCAGTACATTCGATCCGTTCGGTTCGTTCGGATCCGACGGTCTCCGATGGGGGTATAAAGTTCCTCATTTTCCGGATCCGGAAGGTTCGCCCCGGGCAGGACGTCGACATGTTCGAAGCGCCGGATGGGAACATGGTCTCGGACGAGGTCCCATGGGCAGAAGAGGATGAAGTTCGCGACGCGTTTGTTGAGCCAGAAGTCGATGACGTCTTCGCGTGGTTCGCGGTTGTCGCAGATGTACACGACGTTCTCGCCGGGTGCCCAATCGGACGCGGTGCACCATGCGAAGGTATCGGGAAAGACGTCACAGGGTCGAAGGAAGGACATGTCGGTTCTGCCTGCACCTTCGGTTCCGGTGGTCCCATGAATGATCATTTTCACGAGGTACGGTTCGGTGTAGAAGCGGAGCCACCGCGGGTCGAGGCTGCGATGGTACACGACGAGTCGTGCGCGTTCGTTCATTCTTTTTGTTCTGCGTACCCGCACAATCCTTTAAACCTCGCACGACCCGTCCGGGGACCGTGTGGGTCGTTTGGGCGCGTTTGAAGTCGTGCGGATCTTTTGGTGGGTCGGAAAAAGAAAGAAACGGTAAGTGCAAAAAAATGCTTGCGAATGTGTCAGCCATCTCACCCTCTTGCTCGTCGTCCTTTGTTCGTTGGTTGTGTATGTATATTGCGTGTGTGACGGTGTTGTCGTTGTCGACGTCGGTGGTAACGTCGTTGCATGGGTCGTTGTGTGGTTTTCGTGTGGGTTCATGGGAGTCTGTCATGTATTCGTTGGCGATGGCGGGGAGTCCGGTGTGCAAGACGCTGTCCTCGACGAGTTCTCTGTTGCATGGTCTGACGGACCGTGTGATGGTAACGGGATCGTGGAAGTAGTTTTGTGTGTGTCTTCTGTAAAGAAAGAAATGCCGACGCCAACGGATCCTGTGTTATATGCGCGTGCGAAGTCGATTGTGTATAAGCGTTACAAGGTACACAGTGCGTATCGTTCGGGGGCGGTGGTGAAGTTGTACAAGCAAATGGGCGGTACGTACCGCGCGGATGGGCGCGAACCGACACTGAAGCGTTGGTTCAAGGAGAAGTGGTCGGACGTGAATCCGCACAAGACGCGGACGTCGTATCCTGTGTACCGTCCGACGGTTCGTGTGAATCGTCGGACGCCACTGACGGTGGACGAGGTTGACCCGCGGGACCTTGCGAAGCAAGCGCGCCGCAAGCAGGTCCTGCGGGACCGTGGGAACCTGGAGCCGTTCAAGGCTCGTCGCGGGTCTCGGTCGGGTGGAAAAAAATATCTCGGTGCGAAGAAATAAAATAGATCATTTCAACAATGCCGGATTTTGAGCGCATGGTCGGTAGCCGTGCCCAGGTGTGGCACGGTACTGCGCACCACACGTCGGGCGGTCTGACGAAGTCGGATCTTGTGTACGACGAGGAGACGCAGCGTATCAAGTCGAAGAAGAAGGTTGCGCTTGCGAAGAAGCATCATTTCCTGGAGGACTGGCTGAAGGAGAATGGGCACACGATGAAGAAGGGCGAGTTTGCTCTGATTCCGAAGAACCCGAAGAACTCCGCGGAGCGTCGTGCGCGCAAGGCCCGCAAGACGGCGCGTGCGTCCCGCAAGTCGGCGCGTGCGTCCCGCAAGAGCCGTGCGAGTCGGAAGTAAATTCTTTTTTGTGTTTAGAGCTGCATGACCATGCGTCCGCCGAACACAAAGTACGGGGAGTTTTCAAGCGTCAGGTAGGACTTGACGAAAGGCGATGGGTACGCCGTCACGGTGACCGAGCTGTCATAGATGGTAACGCAGACGTTATCACCGGCCTCGAGCGCGACCTCGCCCGAGAAGCCGTGGCCTCCGGCAAGGGGGTAGAACGAAGACCCGCCAGATGTAACCTTGAGGTTGCATTTGGAGGAATCCCCGGTGCAAACCTCGAAGAAGTAGAGGCCCTTGGTGGGCGCGGTGTAGACACCGGTGGTGGCGTCGTAGGCGGAGGACGACTCGGCGGCGTCGACGGCGTTGAGGATGATCACGGCCTCGCCTCCCGACGAGAACTCGGTGATCCCGTTGGTGGTGCCGTAGGCCTTGAAGTAGTGCGCACCGCGCAGGCTGGACTTCACGGCCCCGGTGGTCACGCGGGGGAAGAGGGCAGCACCGGCACCGGTGGGCACGGCGTAGGACGTGGCGCTCCAGTTGGACGAAGGGGTCGACATGGCTTTTGATGTTGTGTTATTTACTTTCCTTGTAGGGAGGAAATTATTTTTCAGTAGCTTGCTGCTTGTTGGCAAGTCGCGGCGGTATTTGCACTTACACAGATCCACCTTCCCCGGCGCCGGCACCCGCCGCGGGAGCGTCTTCTTCTTCGTCGGGGTCATTCAGACGACGCACAACTTCGTCGAGAAGTTGACGCGGCTTCCCTTCTTTGCATGTAAATTTTTCGTCAATTACCCATGTTGTGAGATCGCTGTCGAGTTTGACAACTCCAATGAATGTAGTAGGTTCTCGATCGTAGCTGTCAAATGGCTTTTGGCCAACAACGACGAAGCCTCGTGACTTCTCAATCTTACCTGTTCTATCCTCTCGAAACTCTTCTTGTAGAGTCCACCACTGTCCGTAGTTTCTCTCAATGCCACATATATTGACTTTGGTAGCCACGCCCGGTCCAGGTTTTACCCATTCGGGAATCAAGCTCGGCAAACCGGTAAAGGTTGGATTTCTCGGAAACGTTCCATTCAGTGCATCTAAAATCTGTTTGTTCCTCGAATGACCGTTGTGAATGCTCACCGTGTATTCAAATCTCATATTCTGAGTCACCTCGTCGATGTCGATCTTCAAGGGTACGCGCCGTGGTACGGGGTCCGCGGAATAGGGTCTGTATTCACCCTGTTCACCCTGGAATGACCGAGGTACATAGAACATTCGCAAGAAATACAACGGTTCTTGAAACTCTGTCAGTGAAATCTCGTTATCCTCAGTCATCTGTTCTAATTTCTGAGTGGGCGACCAGTGCCTTCTACGATTCGGAACGACCGCATTTCCAATACGATTTGTTTCAACAAACGCTTCGGCGGTGAATTGTAATGTTTCGTAGTATTGGTGCAAATATCGTTTTTTCTTGTTCCGCGATAATAAACTCTCGAGCACGAGGGGTTCCCGGACACCGTCCGCAAATTTTTTCGCGATCTCTACAAACGTCCTTCCCACACCCGCAAAATTTGGATTCGTACCTTCTTGTTTGTTACACACGATTTGAAGAACCCATTCGCCTGCTTGTCGTGTGGGAAAATCGCTTGTTTCGTCTTTGACCCAGTTCACCACCAGCAACCCAACAACAACGGTCACATTTTCTTTGACCTTCTGCACCTTCCTGTTCTTTCCTATTGTCTTCTCTCTTTCTTCTTCATCGAGAAGTTGGAGAACAAAGCCACCGTGATCATTGTCTCCCGCAATGCTTTTCACCAACTCTTTGTAAAAGTTGTAACTCACGCGGTTTCCACAAATGTGGATATAGCGGGCACCGTGTTTGTTTCCCGATGTATGCTCAAGATCTTCCAAGTCGGTAGGCTGAACACTTTTTACTTGAGGGAACTTGGACAAAACAGCATCCCGAATGTGCGTCATTGTGGCTTCGGTCGAATTCGCATACAACCGTACTTCGGCATTTTTCAAGGTTGTTGGTTCCCGGACAGTGGGCTCTTCCTTCTCCTTCTCTTTCTCTGGTTCCTCATCGAATACGGCGGCGGCATTCGGCATGTCTTCCGCCGGTGTGTATACCATGCGTAAGAGGTAATTTTGCTTGTTTTTGAGTGTTAGCAGGTCGTTGTGGGTATACCATCTGTGTTCGCCATATCTTTGTTCATCCCAATAACGATGTTCCGTAGGTATGTGTCGTTCACCCACCGAGACAACCGCTTTTGATTCAAAGCCGAGACCCTCATAATACGTATGCAACCATTTGGTACACGATTTCATTTGACCCCTTGCTTCGTTCTCCCACGTAACGTGTTCAGGCACACACGAAATGACCGACTCGAGTGTCATGTGCGTATGCATTTGCCGGGCAAACTCTTTCGCAACCTCGATAAGCATCGTGCCAGCACCTGGTAGAGTCTTTTTACTTCGGTTACATACAATATCGAGAACCCATTCCCCTTCTGTGCGTTCCTTAATTGCTTTCTTTTTCTGCGATCTGGTCTGTTCAAAACCGACCATCAGGAAGGCGAGGACAACGTCGTCGTCACCGGTAATTTGGACAACGAACCCGCCACGGTCTTCATAGAGTTTCAAACGAGCCTCGTATGATTCGGCAGGAATCTTACCGCGACAAGCACTGATCCAGCGATGCCCCGCTCTTGTTTCTACTTTCAGATCTGTAAGGTCGCCTTCAACAGCGTTTTCGTACTTCGACATGACAGCAACGGGGACCGCCCGTTGAAATCGCCGCCGTATCTTATCTTCTGTCTGTTCCCCCGTGAAGATCTTGTATACAACCTTGAGGTTCGTGGGTGGCTCTGGTGATGCACTTTGTGCAGGATTACGCTCTGCACGTTTCTCTTTGATTGCCTCTTCGAGCGCACGGATGTGTGACTCGATCTCTTCCCTTTCGGACCTTCCTCCGCCGCCTCCGGCACTCCCCGTTATAATATCTCGAGAAACCTTCCATGCCTCCGCATGCTTCTTGAGTGATCCGAGCTTTGCTTTCAGCTCTTTCAATTCTTTAGCACGCTGATTGAGCATTACGCTGTCCTCCTCTGCCCCAGCGCCCGCGCCAGCACCTAGTTGCCGGGGCCCAGAAGTACTCGCATGTCCCGGGCGAGCCCGTGTGGCCGCGGGTGTTTCAGTGGCGCTGCCGCCCATACCCGCACGTGTATCCACGTCACCGATGGATTGTCGTTGGAGCCGTCCGAGGATCGTTTTGCGGAAGTCGGTGATCATGCGGGAGTCGTATGTGTTTTTGTTGAGATCAAGGTTGCGACAGCCCGCGAGAAGTTCGATATTCGCGAGCATAAACACGCCACAATCGTTGCCGTTGTCCTGCTTGGGCACATTTGCACCCGCGTCCTTGAATGTCCACTTCCAATTGACAGCTGATTTGTGGACACTGTCTGCCTCTTGCTTTAAGTACGCTTTGAGCTTATTGATGTACTCACGGTGCATTGTAAAGTTTCGGAAGCTATCGTAATAGGTCACCGTCTTTTCTGCAGGCCGCGCGACATACACGGACCAATGATTGTCACCACGGTTTACTGGGAAGAAGACGGCGCGTTTCTTGAAGATGTTGTGTCTCGCCGTAATCCGTGCACCCGTTTGGATCTTGGTATGGTTTTTCACACCTCGTTGGTCGAGTCCTCCAGTTTTGTTCTGCAACGTGTGCATAAAATGCGTACCGAAGCAATACACATCCTCGTACTTGTTCGTAATGAGCGATGTATACGCGTTGATAATCTCGTCATTTAACCAACCACTGTCATATTGACCCGTAAGTCGTTTTGCGGTCTGGTATGTTATGGGATTGGAGTTGACCCTCACGAATTCCTCCGTATCTTCTGCATCCGTGCCCTCCACAGCGGTGAATGATGTTTTGTCAGTGCCCGTTGGTGTCAAATGGTTTGTGACACACTCTGGCGGTGCCTGTCCGCCTGCACGAGGGCGTTTGGAGTGATCCTCCTCCTCCCTCGCCGCCGCAGCAGCAACCCGGGCGGCTTGTCTCATGATGGGTCCCGAGCGCTCAACGACACGCGGGTCGACGCCGTGCTCGAGATGTGCCAGTTCGCTCTGTCTCGCAATCTGTTGTTGTTCGGACGGATCTCCATTACCAGTCACTAAGTACTTATGGGAGAAATTGACACCGGCTTCGTCATATTTCACAGGAACCCATGCGTTATTTTGAAAACAAAAGTACCGTATCCGGTCAGGTTCGAAATTGTTGATACCCAACGTGACAGCCAATCCTACCTGATTTCTGTACGGACCATCACCCATTTCAAACGTAACGGAATCTCCGTCTTGGAGAAAGTCCCTCTGCTCGCGAAGAAGCAGCCCGAGCATGTAAAAAGGGAACACGTCCGTATCTGTGTATTTGACCATAGCCCAATTTCGCATGGTGAGCAAATTCGTGATTGTAACTTTTTTGAGAGAGTTGCTCACACGATACTTGACCGCCGTATCCTCAATTTCGACATGTTCAAGGCAATGCAGAAGGCGACACATCTCGGACGTCACGACCGCGTGGCGATAAACATTGTCCATGTCGACAGCACACGGTGTGATGTGGGCTTTCTGCGCTTGCGTAATTTCCTGGACGAATTCGTCGGCTTCCTCCTTCGTATCGAATGTTCCGAGAACTTTTTCACGTTGTATGCGTTTCTTGAGGTAGATGACGTAATTGTTTGTGTACTTCCCGTCCTGCTTTTCTCTTCGCAAAGAGTACGAATGTGTCCGGCGGTACTCGGCGTCGCGCCGAAGAAGATGTTTACGGTACGACTCAAGTTGCGCTCCGGCATTACGGAGTGCGATGCGAAGATCCTCCTTGAGGTTGCTCGAACCGTGTGTTTTGTAAACCAACGTCTCACGCGTCGTGTAAAATTGCACAGTCACATTGAACTTGGTTGTACCACCCCTGGCGTTGCCGCGGGTGACCTTTCGAACCGAAACTGCCGTTTCATCATTCAACTTCTCACCCGTTTCGCCGATCCATTCAAGAACGGTTTTTGTGTCCTGTACGTATGTGCTCGGAATGGATGCGCGTTCATTGTACGAACGGTGCGCCTCGTAGGCTTGTTCGCGGCCGCTCTCACACGCAGACGAAGGATCGGTAATCTCATCGGTACTCACGACCACAAGGATGTTTGCATTCCATTCCGCCGGCCACAGTTGGCCGAGAAGGACGTCGATGGGGACGTTGCCATTTACCTCATCGCTCAGCTTGTCCAGGATCTTCCGATTATGCTCGTGGTATGTGTCATACAGGCACTTCTTGATGATGCCACGCACGGGTTTATTGACGTTGTCTCTCATCGAATGCATAATGGTCACCGCGACGAACGGGGACCACAGGAGCTTCTTGAGAACCCGTTGTTTGGTAAGCCCTGTCATTCTTTCCATTGCGGTTGTGAAGAGTTTCAGCGTGTCGCGCGCTTTCTTGAGGAAGCTTTGCATCTTCGCTTTGGCAAGATCTTCATCTTCGAACCCGGTGTACACCGTGATTGTCTGATGTTGCCCATGAGCCGGACCGAGTGTAACGCGTCGTTTTATGCAGTGCTTTCCTCGTCGATCACCGGGGTTTCGCCAATCGTAGTACGGATGATCCATTTGTTGTTCGTCGTATGCACTATCTGCGATTACACGATTCCACTTGATCCCGTCGCCTTGTTGTTGCAGCCCATACGTAGCCCGCGTTTCGCCGATATACACATTGTCCGTCAATCGGACGCCTCCATGATTCTTCCACCGGCGGAATGCATCACACTGCGACCATGCATACACGACATCGGGTTGTCCTTTGGGGCTGTCATTGTCGTCCAAACGCACAATCGTAAAGGGTCGGAACAAACTCTTCGCGACCAGACGGTAGTCCATGCGCGAATCACGACGAGCGGGCCGTTCGCTCCCATCGTCATCGTCCCCATTGTCATGAGGTCCAGAACTACGCACGCTCTCCTCCTCGTCCTCGCCCTCGCCCTCGCCCTCGCCCTCGCCCTCGTCCTCGTCCTCGTCCTCGTCCTCGTCCTCGCCCTCGCCCTCGTCCTCGTCCTCGTCCTCGTCCTCGCCCCCACTGCCAAATTCAAATGAAGGATCTCTCCCGCCGAATCTCGAGCGGCTCACCCACAGCGTACGGTTCGGAATATGGGCACGTGTGACCTCGAATGCAAACAGCCGCCCACGTTGGACCTGTTTGCGTGTTGTGTACGACTGTGTGATCCGCACGAATTTCATACGGCACCCGATGGTCGGGAAAATGTCTCCGTAAGGGAATGACTCAGTAACCGGATCTCCTCCTGCGATGGGGGTGTACCGAATGTTACAATGACGTGGTGCTTGGGTGCCGGACCGCGGTACCACCGTACCGTTTTGGATGGTAGTCTTCTGTCTCCCGTCGCGGTCTGTCTCGGTTGTAAAGACCCGGAAGCGAACGTTATCGTCTACTCGTGGTGTGTAAAACTGATTGATATTCTCGCGATTCTTGTACACGTCGCGATCTGTCATAAACCACCATTTGCGTGCAAAACACTTGGCAACCGTTTCCGGACGGTTCCCTGTGCATGTAATGCGTTTTAGCACGGTACTCACGTTTTCACCAGAGTGCGGCGGCGCGTAAGACGAAGTCCCTTCGTGTATCGTTCCTACACCTTTTGTAATAAAACGGACACGCTCGTTTTCGAGTCCTGTCCCATCATCCATTGTGAACTTTTCGATATCCACGAGTGCATAGGTGTGCACCATTCGCATACGACCCGTCTGACCCTCCTTCGTCCCCACAGTAGCCGGTTGTCCCTTGCGACCCGTCTGACCCTTCTTCGTCCCCACAGTAGCCGGTTGTCCCTTGCGACCCGTCTGACCCTTCTTCGTAGCCGATTGTCCCTTGCGACCCGTCTGACCCTCCTTCGTCCCCACAATAGCCGGTTGTCCCTTGCGACCCGTCTGACCCTCCTTCGTCCCCACAGTAGCCGATTGTCCCTTGCGACCCGTCTGACCCTTCTTCGTGGTAGCTGGTCTCACTGTCGAACTATCATCGTCGTCGTTGCCGTCGAACCCACGTAAACTGTTATAGGCCTTCTTCACTTTCCGTTGTTGCCGTGGGCTCATTCTTGTCTTTTGAGATACGATCCATAAAAAAATTTATGTCCGCGATAAACAAAAAACGACTCACACACGATGCCGACGTACACGCCTATCGATTTTCTCCTGAACCGCAAGCAGCCATTCGGCGCGTCCGGGGACGAGGAGGACCCTGCGCAGACCTCGAGCACCGGTGCGGACCTGATGACGCTTTTGGTGAGCGCAGCGGCCGCGTGGCTCAGCTGGCAGTGCAACACGAAGCGCGGTGAGGACACGGGTACCAAGGTTGTGTACGCGCTCTTCGCGTTCTTCTTCGGTTGGTTCTACCTCATCTACTACTTCATTTCCGGCAAGAACAACTGTGCGAAGGCCATCGGCGCACCCGTGTAAAAAATATACGTCTTGTAAACAGAAAAACAAAAACATGGGCAACAAGACGTCGACCATGACGGTGATGACCGCCTCCGGGCAGCTCAAGAAGGTCCCGGTGGGCTCCAACGTCAAAGTGAATCCACAGGTGACCGACGCGCAGATCCGCGAACAGATGAAGGCCTACGTGGAGAACACGTTTGGACGTCCCCGGCGTCGGTGAGGACCTGCAATGTCCCCGGAGAACCCCGACGGAACCCGCAATGTCCCCAGAGAACCCCGACGGAACCCGCAATGTCCCTGGAGAGCCCGACGGAACCCGATGTCCCCGACGGAACCCGATGTCCCCGACGG
>JACCEC010055204.1_pt1 | contig 18730 bp, 8 predicted proteins | sample 7450121 | NCBI WGS metagenome assembly JACCEC01 (sample SAMN15323455, study PRJNA562643) | freshwater metagenome | isolation source: river surface water | place: USA:Blue River Watershed | collected 2017-08-18 | reverse complement strand
TGGTGGCGCTTGCGCGGGTTGAGCGTGTTAGCGGACGCCTCGAGAACGCCGTCAGGAGACGATGAGTTTGAGGGCCATGTCGCGGCGAACATTTGCTTGGGCCTGCATCGCTGTGGAGGCGAGGTACCCGATAATGCTGCGGGTTTTGTACACGGCTTCTGCTGCGAGATCGGTGTCTTGTAGTCGCGAAAGATTTCGTTCGGTCGATGAGGTGCGAGCGGCGAGTTGGTCGACGAAGTCTTGGAGGAGCTTCAAATCCGAGGCCTTTGTTGTGATGAGGCCTTCGACCTCTGATTTCGCCTGTCGGACAGTGGTGTCAAACACACTCACATCTTCGCTCAGGTCTTCGATCTCGCTCAGGTTGCGCAAGTTATTCAAGCTCTTCTCGAGGCCCGGTCGCGAAACGACAACAAAGCTAGAATTCTCAATATTAGTATAGAACTTTAACAGTTCGTCGTCTTGGTCGCTGAATAAACGGAAGCTGTTGAAAGCGGATTTCATCAGGCCTTTGATTGTTGCCCTGACCCCAGTCGGAGTGCTGCTCCCGTCATTTGAAAAACTAGACCACTCAAGGTTATCGATTAGCTTTGTCTGAATGGACGGACCGAAGTCCTCGGAGGCAACAAAACGCGAAGCGGAGTACGCATCGGTATCCAACTCAAAATCGGAGGACAGCGGGTCACCGGAACCGAAGTTAGGATTTCCGGCATTCGGGTTTGCGTTATTCGATGGTGACAGCGTTGATTTCGGCTTTGGAGGCGATTGATATTGGAGCCGAAATGGCGATTTGTAGTTCAGCGACAGGATTTCCGCTCGGGTGAGGAGCCGTTGAATGTCTGAGAGTGCGCCAATCTGCACTTGCACTAACCCGGATGCATTTGCCATCCCGTCCTTGATGGCTTGGTAGCGTCGAAGTTGGCTGGAGAGAGTGAGTGACAGGCCCGTTCCGCTCGGGTTGTCTGCGGCGAAGTTAATTTTCCGCCCAGTGCTGATACGCTGCATGCTCAGGCCTATTCTCCCGGAGAACTGGGACATAGCTCTCAGCGAAACATCGCTGGTCAGGTTTGATCCAAGAGAGAGCACCATGGTTACGTGGGGGGGGGACGAGAAATCTATCTTCAGGGAGTACCTTTGACAACGATGCGTTCGTCGGCGTTGTTGAGCCCACCCGAAGACTGCTCTTTTCGCGCCGTTCGGTTGAGCGTACAACGGACACCCAATGAGTAATTCGGCTGTGAAAGTGGGGATGATTAGCTTGGGATGCGCCAAAAATTTGGTGGACGCGGAGGTCATGCTCGGAGGCATCCGAGCGGAGGGGATGGAAATCGTGAATAATGAGGCGGATGCAGATGTGTTAATCGTCAACACGTGCGCTTTCATTGATTCTGCAAAGGAGGAGTCAGTGCAGGCTATTCTCGAAGCGCATCAGTCGAGGGGGTTAGCCAAGCGAAAGAAGGGGCAGCGGTTGATTGTTGCGGGGTGCATGGCGCAGCGGTTCTCCAAGGAGTTGGCGGTAGACCTTCCGGAGGTGGATGCGTTCATGGGGTTGGACCAAGTTGCAGACGCGGGGCGCATTATCCGTGAAATGGTGGGGCGCGTGAGCGCGGGGGACGGAGGGGATTCAGAAGCGGTCCCGGTTGATTTGGTGACTAAGAAGCCGGTGTACATTCCAGATTGGGACACACCTCGGGTTCGTTTGACGGCCAGACACACGGCATACACGAAGATTGCGGAGGGATGTAACCATCCGTGTTCCTTTTGCGTGATTCCTCAGATGAGGGGGCGACACCGGTCGCGGCCGATTGAGTCGATTGTGCGTGAGGTGCGAGGACTGGTTGCGGACGGAGTGAAGGAGATTAATCTCATCTCGCAGGACACGACGTATTATGGGATGGACCTTTGGGAGGAGAAGGCGGGGCCACGGCAGCCGGTGGATTCAGGGCGGGGGGACTCCCTCGTTCAGTTGCTGGATGAGTTGGGCGCTATCGAGGGGGATTTTTGGATTCGGTTGTTGTACACTCATCCGGCGCATTGGAGTGATGAGTTGATTCAAGCGATTGCGCAGAACGAGAAGGTGTGTCGGTACATTGATATGCCGTTGCAGCACATTCACCCTCGTCTTTTGAAGGTGATGCAGCGCGAAACATCGTCCGAGCACATTGAAAACTTAATCGATCGCATTCGCGCGGGTATTCCGGGTATTGCGATTCGGACGACTTTCATTGTCGGGTTCCCCGGAGAGACGGATGAGGAGTTTGATTATCTCATTGATTTCATCGAGCGACGCCGGTTCGAGCGCTTGGGGGTGTTTACGTATTCTCAGGAAGAGGGCTCAAAGGCGGCAAAAATGGATGCTCAGGTTCCGGCGAAAATCCGTCAGAAGCGGTATGGCAGGGCGATGAAAGTCCAGCAACGAATCGCCAAGGAGTTTGCTGAGGCCCAAGTGGGCAAGGTCCTTCGTGTTTTGAGTGAGACGGAGAGTGTGGCGAGGGGACCATGGGACGCTCCGGATATTGATGGGCGGGTTTACTTGGACCGCTCAGTGGTTCCAGGGGAGTTTTTGAACGTGCAAGTCACGAAAGCGCAGGTGTACGACTTGATTGCGACTCCGGTTTGATTGAGCGGGCGACAGAGAAAGAGGGCGTCGAGTGGTCCCATCCGGCGGATGGGAAGATTATCGAGGCGTCGGGGTGGTTAGGTGGCGAACGATGTCTGACAGTTCTTGGACTTCGCCATTTCCTAAAATGAGGAGATTCGCCTTACCATGGGAACCGGTGGTCTCCGCGAACCATGGTTGTGTGAGGTACTGAAAGGGTGCGTTCGCGCCTCTTCCGAACGGAGTGGCAATGTAGTCCACAAAGTCTGGAAGTGCTCGCTTGCCCTCCTCAGAGGTCGACTTTTGGCTACGCCGTGACACGGCTGCTGCGGGACAGGTCAGTTGTTTTAGTGTGATACCGTAGGGGGCCAGTGCATCGAGCCAGCGGGAGGTGTAATCACCCGGGTTCTGGTTGATAAGGCGGGCCGGAATCTGGGGCCAGCTCCCTTTGTCACTCACATGCGCGGTTGCGGCCGCGTAGAGGCTTTTGAGATTTGATCCACAGGCGAGGCGTCTCGAACGATTTTTGAGTGATTCAAAAGCTCCGACCGACAGGGAGGCAATGACGCCAACTATCACAAGCACGCAGATCAGCTCAATCAGCGTGAATCCGTTAGGGACGCTCAGGCTGTTTCTTTTAGTTTCCAACCGGGCGGAAAAGTGTCTGGATGAAGGTTGCGGAGCCTGGAGTCACGCGACGTTGTTCGTTTGCGGTTGTCGTGGCATTCGCGGGTAGTGCAGGCAACCTGTCAGGTTGATTTGTATTAGTAGGCTGCGTTGCTGCAGAGGTGTTTCGGTTAAGTGATGATAGAGATAAATTGGTGTTGCTGAGGGAGTTGACCCAAAAAGGGAGGGCGAGTGCGTCTGCGGCGTAGTCTGTCTCGGTGGATTGCCTCGAGCCGGTCACGTAGAATCGGAGAACCATCTCAGAGTCTGTATCGCCGAGGATGTTCTCGGGATTACTGACGATTCTGATGGTGGCCCGACCGTCTAGGGTCACCATTTTCACTGGAACAAAGCTGCCTTTCAGGTCTCGCATGGATGCTTTGCCGGAGATTTGGCCGTCGGCGTATGCGCCCGCCAGAGTCGAGGTGGTCGTGACGCTTGACTGTGAGGTTGCCGAGTTGGCGGATCCGGTGGACGCCGCTGTGCCGCCTGTCGTGGCGGTGTTTCCCGGTAGTCCGCCGCCATTGGAGGCTCCTGATGACGAACCGGTTGAGTTTGCCGTTGATGACGTTACGTCGAAGGCTTGGAAGTTGTTTGGTGAGGGAGCGAGTAACTGGGCTAGGAAGGAAAAAGATCCGTCGGAGGGCCGGATGGCTCCTGCTATGTTTCCGATGAGCAACCGACCGTTGTAAAAAAGGCCAATACTTCCGCGAGCGACACCTCCAGCAGGTGCGAGAAAATACGCAAACCCGAGTGCGGACCCCGGGTTTTTGGCATCGTAGGTCTCCAACTCGGACACGGGTGTTGTGGTGTCGTCGATGGACTCATCGAGTAGATTCTCTTCAGGAATCAGCGTGAGAGAGTAGGTCCCGTCATACATCCGGTATGGATCAGATACGGTGCCAACTTCATAAGGACCGCCTCGAATGGCCATTGCTTGAAACTCAGCCAGTAAAAGGACCATGAGTGCCGAGAATGCTTTGCTAATGAAGTTTGGTTTCATAGGGTTTCGATATGGTTATCTAGTTTTCAGGGTTCACTTCCCATCGGCCGATGCTCGGAGTGGTGGTAGAACCGTATTTGAAGAAACCTGCGGCGGTTGATCGAGCATTCGGCCCATCGGCCCCCGATGTTGATGTCACACCCTCAAATCTCAAGATGGATGAGGCGTCGCGTCGAGTTGCTGTCGGATTGATGCCTGAGCCGGACACAATGCCGGTGAGGCGGTTAATTTTTAAAGTCATTCGCTGTTGGTTCGGTGGGTCTATCATCACGCCTGACAGCGTCGGTTGGGCGGATAGATGGGTGGGAGAATCACTCTCCGAGGCATTCTTGGACAGTCCCCAGAGGTAAATGCCGAGATCTTCGAGACCCTCTGGGGTACGGAAAATGGGAAGCGCGTTAGAGACTGGAGGGAGGAAGGGGAACAAATCGGTTTCAGAGATGCGCGCTGAAAGGAACAGGGAGTTGGACAAGGTGGTCAGGCCAGTTATTCTTCCTTTCGGATTCGCGAAGAACGTCTGGAGCGATGGCTGGTTGACGGATGCTGATCTGGGGCCCGAGGAGGAGGGGAGGCTGAGGTAGCCAGACGTCCAGTTCACGGCCCGCGAGTTGGTCGAACGGAACTCGCTGTAAACAGGCAGCACTGGCACGTTGTCGTCAACCGATGCGACGGGCGCGGTTCCGGAGAAGGTTTCTCCTGAGGAAAGTTTGCCGGTGAATGAAGTGAGTCCGGTCGACAAAGCTGTGGTGAACGTCATGTAACCGTCAACGGGTCTGGAGTTGCTGCCGACGGTAGGAGATCCCCCTTCCATAAGAGCGGTTGCCAACTTTGGAGACTCAAGAACCGATTGGAAAAGGGGATCTTTCGGTCTTGGCATCCGAGAGCCGCTGAAGGTCGCCGTTAGCTCCCTTGAAGACTCAGAACCTTCGAGTTCGGCGATGCTGCCCGTTAGTGTGGGCACAGTGATTAACACGGGAACTGCTGGCGAAACGGTTGTTCCGCCGTCGCTGGTGAACACCTGATAGTTTCCCGACGCTCCCTTGGTCATCGATTTGATGATGAGGTTTTGTTTGCTATTCGAAAACTCGAGGATTCCTTGGGAGAACAGAGATGCATGGGTGCCCTGAGGGTTGATTTCTACCCCGTTTAGCTTCCATCGCGGCGTCGAGGAGTGGCCTGATACAGAGAGTGCGACTGATTCCCCTGGGAGAACGTACTGTGAGCGGAGCTCGCTTCCCCCAACGCGGTCGTTGCGAACTAACTCGAGGCCAACTGTCTCGTCGAGGTCGCCTGACTGAGGCGAGGGGGTATCGGCTTCGCTCGAGATGGCAAGGTTAACGAGGTAGCGACGCGCGGCGCGTCGGTTAGACACGCTGAGGGTTGTTTCGCTTCCGCGGAAGAACGATCCGCTGAGAGAGTCGGTGTATCCTCGGTATGCAGATTTCCCTGAAAATGCACCGGAAGGCAATATACTGAGAGAAATTCGGCCAAGCCGTGCTGTGAGGGTATCATCCGATTCCAGGGCGGGTTCAGTGCGGGTTGCCAGCATGGAATAGTCCCCCGCGAAAGTACTTAACGGGATGACGCGGAGGTCGAAGCCCTCGGAGTAAGTTGGTACGGAGTCTTCAGGATTCTGGACGCTGACGTAATACGTCGCTGAGTCGGAGGACTTCAGGGCAGGGATTTGTAACCGCTCGGAGTTAGCGCCGGGGACTGGCATTAGTTCCGATGATCCGGCGACTTGCTTGTACCACTGAAATCTTGATTTCGGGGCTGCCGACGTTGTCATCCTTAGAGTCAGTGGCTGACCTTCAATCGGGGTTCGAGCGGCCGAGGGCTCGATCGAAGGAGGCAAGCCGTCAGACGACGCCAAGAAAATCGGCTCCGAAGTGGCTCTAGCAACGGTCGAAAGACGTTTCGGATTGATGTGGCGTTGATCAAGGGTCAAGTCGCCAAAGAAGGTTCCGTATGCTGGGGATGTTTCTGGCGGCACTTCAGCCGTGAACTGAACTCTCGTTTGGAGAATGCTTCTGTCCGTCGGGAAGACCGTAGGGACCATGTCTCGAATGAGCGGAATCACATCAGAGGAATGTTTGCTATCGAAGCTGTATACGTTAACGATGTAGTTCTGGTAGTCAGGCTGGTTAAAGCCCGTGGAGATGGGGTAACGGGGAGCAATAGAGTCTTCGTAATCGGCGACAAGTTGAGCTGGGAATTCCAGATTCCACTGCAGTTTTGCGGCTTTCAAATCTGAAGCCGTAAGGTTTTGAAGAGTGGAGCCAATCTCGAGGGGTACCGTCAGCGTTTGATTTGGTTTGTTCGGATTTGGGTAGTTCAGAAACAGAGTTTCACTGACTGGTGGTTCCTCCGGCTCTTGGGTAGGGTCGTCTTCGAGGGTGCCCGGTCCCGCTTTCACCAACGACACAGTGTAGGTCGGGGGGGTGGAGGAAGATTGGGATTTTCTCACGACGATTTGTCTCAAGACTCGCCTTGCTTCGCTGACCATGAACTCCGCGTCGTTGTCGTCGGAGGACACTTTTTCAATCGGGATGACGGCCTCAAGCACGTACCCTCTTCGGAAGAAAAGCCCGAGGTCTTCGTTCTGGGGTGAATCGGATAAAAGCGATTCGAGAGGAATCATCGTGCTTCGATTCTGTCGCCACCTCGACGGTTCCGCCGGTAAACTGTTGTTTCGGGCGAGCTTGAGAGCAATTGGGAGGGTATGGTTAATCGTGGTTATGAATGTCACTGTCGCGCCGGGCGTCGGGTCTGCGTAGGCGTCACGAGAGAGAGAGGCATTTGCCACTCGGGGAATAGACCACACAAGAGCGGGGGTGCTTTCCCAAACATTCGCGGAGTCTGTGATCCGGCACTTGTAATAGGACGCGAGGCCCGCGGTGAAGGTTACCGGCAACTCGCTGGCGCCGCCGTTTCTCACAGGCTTGAAGTCATCCGGTCCCGAGTCGAAGTCTCGAGTAAACCACTGATAGCTGGCCTTTGGAGAGGTTGTCACGACGGGGGAACTTAGAATGCTGGAAGTTGCATCCGTTTCCACCGTCAGCCTTTTTGTTTGTCCATCCAGTCCGACGAGATCCTGAGTCATCGGCGAGATGGGAGTGCTTTGAACGAAGACCCGTTCGGACTGCACTCGGAATGAGTTGCCTCGTCCGTCACGGATGATTGCAATCGCGAAGTACTCTCCCGAGACATCCATATCCGTGTTCGGACCTCTCCAAGAGAGGCGGCTCGATGAGGTGATTTCTGTCTCGCCCGGAAGTTGGGCTCCGCCGTCGCGATTCGTTTGGAAAGGAGTGGCCGACCAGAGTTTTGTCAACGGCCGGTTCCTTTCCGTGTCGATCTCGTCTCGCGTCAGACTGATGAGGTTGGATGATCTGTTGAGTCCGGTGAAATATGGTTGGGAATAATTAACTAAGTCAACAATAGTTGTTGAGGCGGTTAGGACTGTGCTGATGGTCTGAGTTCCACGCTGGTTGTTGATGTTATTAAACTTTAAGTCGATTACGGAAGTGCGGTTGTTTTTCACGTGATACCACACCCAAGTCACCGGCTCGTATTGCGCGGGGGAGTCCGCACCTTGGGGCGACGGCAACGGCGGATACTGAAAGGGCTGAGTGACGTCTTGAACGTAGGAATCCGAAGCGCTGTCGTATCGATACAGGGACTCAAAGTTGTAGCGTCCCTTGATTTCCGCTGACAGGGTTAGCATTCCAGAGTCAGTCGTGACGGGATTGGGCTGGTGGCTGAAATCGATTCGTGAGAACAACCGGAGTGGGACAGTCGCATCAGTGGGGGTGCTTAGTTCGTTCCGGAACATCTTGTCGTTGGTTACATCCCAGCGCCCTCGATAACTGTCGTTGTTGGTGTTGGGGGAGATGGCGAACATGAAGTTCCGTCCAGCGACGAGCGCGGTCGTGTCGAATCCCGAGAGCGCGTTTTCGGTCCGTACAAGGGTGGGGGACTCCGCGGTTGCCACTCCTTGGGAGCTACCGCCATCTCCCAGTTGGCCGATGGAGTTGTCCCCCCAAGCGAGGATTTGCGTCGGAGGGGAGCGTGTGACTAAGACGTTGCCTGAGTCTTTCGCGACTCCGGGCGATGCAGAGGGCGGTGGTGTTAACTTCACCACAGAGTGAATGATTGTGTTTTGTCCGTTCGTTAATGATTTTACGAAATCTGAATGATCGAAAAACGGAGAAACCTGTGACCGGTCTCCGAGGTTAGTGCCCGAATCGCTGATATAGCTGGCCGGCTTGACGACGGACCCTTGCGGAATACCCGCGCCAGCGAGGGTGTCTCCAGCGATCACGGGGGTGTGCTTGAAGGCAATGAGCACCCCTTTATTCTGGTAACCTGGAGCGGGGTAGGTTCCGTTGATTCGGTGCGAGATGACGAGTTGCGTTGTTCCATCAGTCTCGGACTGGTTGAAGTCCACGACTCTGATCCGTGGGTTGATTCGTGTTCCTGTTGGGATGTCTTCCGTGTTGGGCGAGAGCGCGCCGATGTCGAACCCAGTCAGTTTCTCTAAGGAGAAAAGGTCATTGGTATCCAGTTGATTACGGGTTAATGTCGCCTGCGGATTCTTGTCGCCAATGAAACTGAGCGGGTGGGGCAGTGAGGCGATTTGCATGCCCTTCACGAGGGGGGCTGTGGTGTCAACCGGAATGGCCCTCAGTCCGAATGGGGATGAGTTATCGCACTCCACCGAGCGCAGAACGACGGTGTCGGGTGGGACAAATAAAAACCCGCTCTCAGTCAGTTTGGCTTGTGAGTCAATCGTCGTTGGGCCTGCATCAAAACTAAATACTGGAGGAGTAAAACCTGTGCCAAAATCGGAACTCGGTCTTCTTGATTGGAACCAAGCGTTGAAGTTCCAAAGCTGCGCAGCAGAAGTGGTCTTCAGTCGGGCGATTGAACCTCCTGTAAGGGCCGTGAATGCGGTGCTGGATACTGCGGGAGATAGAGTGGAAGAAACGGGGTTACTGAGAATGATGATTCCGTCGTTGGGTAGCACTTGTTTCACGGTAGTCCCAGGGACGATTGAAGTTCCGTAAACCTTCATCCCTGGGAAAATGGGGCTCACTTTGGATCGGTTTCCAGTGAGGGTATTACTGTACATCTGACCGCTGACGCTGTCGGTCGTACTGGTTGAAGTTGCCCCGCCGAGTTGGGCTTGATCAACAGCGAAACCGTAATGCTCAAGAGCGGTGGGGGTAACTGTCATCACTGCGCTGTTCACCTGGATGGAGCCGTTGATGATGACGGCGTGAACGGAGTGAACTTCATCGACGCCTTGGGCAATCAGAGAGTGCCCCTCAGCGGATTCTGCCCTAAGCTCGATCGAGGAGGTTAGTTGATCTACGACGGGCGGGTTGGAAACCGAAAATGAAAGGACTCTCGGGAGGGCCGACGCGGTGTCTGTTTGTTCGTATTCGACAGACGTGATGACGGTGTTCGGCTTGATGCCGTTCCCCGAGACCTTCGTGCCGGGGACGACGTAGGCTGCTCCGGACTTCCTCCGGTCAGAATCAGAGACAATGAAGCGTCCGGATTTATAGTTGGCTTCAATCACGGCTACCCGGCTCACTGCGACGGCGTTGAAGTTGCCGTTCCCCGCGGCTGCGCTGATGGTCTGCCGCGTCAGGGAGGTCGAGTCGTCTGAGGCAAGGATGACGGAAGAGATGTTTGGCGGCTTCGCGGCCTGGACGTCTGGACTGCCTGTCACGATGACTTGCTCCTCGACGGTCGTGTGGAACGGTTGTCGCTTAATCCTAGTGAGGGTGTGGCTGTAAGAAATGTATATTTCTTCAATAGGGATGTTCTTGTTGCCACTTGTTAGTGCGGCTGGGGGGAGAATCGCCGTCGGAACTGTCAATCGGGCGGGCTCTCCGAAGAGTCGGTGCGAGTTATCTCCCCAACCAATCGCTCTTTGTCCGGTGTTGAGCGACCAGTCACCTGAAAAGTTCACGTCTTCGAAGGCGAGGGAGGATTTGGGCCCGGCGACGACCCAAGTAGGCGAGATGGGGACTCCGTCAAATAGGATGAGAGCCGGTTGACCTGATGACGATGTTGTCTGGCCGTTCGTGTTGTCACCAAGAGCGTAAACGCACCAAGGGGACGACACGCCGTTCGCCTCTGCGATAATGAGAGAGTGCCTTTCCCCGGCGGCGATGAACGGTCGCTGGGGAGAAACGAACTGTGGCGAGGCTGCTCTCTGAAGGATCGAGGATGGCACCTTCAACGGGATGACCGCATTCGTTTTTGGATGCCTTACGCAAAGTTTGGTCGGCAAAATCACGGACTCTTTCTGGATGGTCGGGGTTACCCTCGGGGCTGCTTCCCAGAGTCGTGTTCTCGAATCAGCAGCGATGCCGTCCGTGCCGAGTTGACCGGATGAGTTATCGCCCCAGCCCCATACTTGCCCAGTGTCATCCACTGCTAGGCTGTGGAAGTCGCCCGCGGCCACTTGCAAAATCTTCCGATTTTCAAAGCGCTCTGATGGGATCACGGTAGGGTAGAGGCGGTCCGCAGGTGAGGGGGCATCCCCGAGACGCCCTCGTCCTAGTTTTCGGGTAGAGTTGCCCCAAGCATAAATCCTCCCTGAACTGGTCAGCAACAAACAGTGCTCTCTTCCAGCGCTTAGCTGCTTGATGTCATCTCTTTCAATACCCAGAGACGAAAAGTACGCCGCGTCCTCCTGCGATATTCCGATGGCTTCGGGGAGATCAACGAGCACGGGTTGATTGGGGCTGAGGGGCACGGAGCCTCTCGTGGAGAGAACCGCCCCGGTGGCGGGATCTCGAACCAGTTCCCGCATCCCGTGCCCGAGTTGTCCTTCGATGCCTCGGCCCCAGCCCGCTACACTTCCAGCATGCACGGCATCCTGAAGGGTGAGGGAAATCCAAAGAGCGGCGAGAGCGCCGAGAGCGTAATGGATGCTTTTTCGTGCTGAGAGCATGAACGTTACTGGGGGGACTCTTACGGACGAGGAGAGTTACTGTATCATGGAGCCGAGAAACTCGAGTATCTGGCATTCGCACACTGGTGCAACGCAAAATCGACCGTCATGAAGCTCCTTCAGGGTTCAACGAATCAAGTGTGAAAGTTTGCCAGTTTTTTTAACTCTACATTTCACCCTGATGCTCGTTGAACTGAGCAACGGCTGCGGCTTTGGTGTTCACGCGAAGTTTCTGGTAGATGTGCTCGATGTGGGTGCGGACGGTGCTGTAGCTCAGACCGAGGTCCGCGGAGATTTCCTTGTAGAGCTGCCCCTTGGCCAGCTGCTCCAAGATTTCCCGTTCCCGAGCGGTCAAGGCATCCAACGGATTGGTCGGGGGGGCTTGCTGACGGAAAAAATCGACCATCCGCCGCGCAAGTGCCGGCGAGAGGGGGGCGCCGCCCACGGCGGCTTCGGTGACGGCCTCCAGCAATCTCTCGGGTCGTGACGATTTCAGGAGGTAGCCGGTGGCCCCTGCCTTGATGGAGGCAAACAGTTGTTCCGAATCGTCGTGCACTGTGTGCATCAAGATTTTTAAGTTCGGAAGTTGAGCAAGAAATCCGGGAATCGCAGCGGTTCCGGTCATTCCTGGGAGGTTGATGTCCAGAATCAGGATGTCGGGTCGTTTTGACGCGAGGTTCTGGAGCGCCTCCTCAGCGCTGGAGAAGTTGGCGACGCAGGACATTTCGGGATGAGCGTTGAAAAAGTCGGCAAGGGTTTCGCCGAGGTCTTTTTGGTCTTCAACGATGGCGATGCGGAGTTTTTGGGGGGACATAGGGTTGAGTTAGCTTCGAGTTAGCTTCTGAGAGGCAGCCTCCATTCGAGGGTAATCTGGGTTCCGGAGCCCGGTTCACTGGTTAGGGAAAATGTGCCGCCGAGCGCGCTGCACCGATCCTTCATACTGCGGATACCCTCGCCGAGGCCTGATTGTTCGCGTGGTGCGGAACCTAAGGAGAAGCCTGAGCCGTCATCGCGAATCGTGACAGTGAGCGCTCCAGCGACCTTCGCAAAGGAGACAGTGATAAACTTGGGGTTCGCGTGTGCGAGCGCGTTGCTGACGGCCTGTTTGATGATGAGCAGGGATTCCCGACGAAACGTGGGGGTGAGGTGGATTTCATCGAGCCCTTGTCCGATTTCTGTGATCGGTCGAACCGGGGATCCTTCGAGGAAGTCTTCCAAATACTTGCAGGCAAAATGAGCAAGTCCTGAGGCAGAGTCGTGTCGCGGGTTCACTGCCCAGAGGGTTTCTTGAAAGGCGCGTTGCACCTGAGCGACGCTGTTTTCCATCTCGAGCAGGCGATCGCCGCGCCGATTTTCCGGGCCGGTTTTGCAGAGCGACGACAGAAGGCCAATCCGCGTCAGTTTTGCCCCGATTTCGTCGTGCAAGTCGCGAGAGATGCGCTGGCGTTCCTCGTTGATGAGTCGCTCTCCCGCGAGGAGGCGCGCCAGTCGGATTCGGACGATGAGCCGGATCACGAGAGTCGCCCCAGTCAGTGTGATAGCGCTAATGACGCTGAGGAAAAGGGGGGATTGCGAGAAGGGAGGGGGAACCCGGATGGAAATCTTTGCCGGATCGGGATGCCAATCGCCGGACGGAGTCCCTGCTTGAACCTCAAATCGGTAATCGCCTGCGGGGAGGTTTTGGAAGGAGGCTCGACGCATCGTGGATGGCTGTGACCATTCGGAGTCGAGCCCCGAAAGCCGATGCCGGAATACGGTCTCGTCGAGATGACCAAAATCCGGTGCGGTGAACAGGATTTCCATCCACCGAGTGCCCGGTGGGAGGGATTGCTCCGTGCCGAGCCCTTCGAGAGGTGAGGTGGGTAAAACCGAGGAAGATTCCGTGATGAGCGCTTCGATTCTTGGCTTTACCGGTTGCGAGTCCTCGGGAGCATCGGATCGTATACTCGAAATACCTGCGGCGGTGATAAATGCAGGTCGGCCGTCTGGCATAAGGGTTGCCAGTTGACCGGTTCCGCCGAGGCATTCATCAGACACCAGTCCGGCCGCAGAGGTGATTCGCAGAACGCCTCGCGATTGAGGGGGAGTATGACCCAAGGGAAGGTCGGTGAACTTGATTCGCAACAACCCTTCCCGCGTCCCAATCCAAAGGTTTCTTTGGTCGGTAATCAACTGGAGCGCAGGCAGGCTCCCAAGCCCCGGAATCTGTCCGAGCCTTCTGAGCGTACCATTTTCCAAAACGGCGAGGCCTTTCAACGTGCTGATCCAAAGTCGATTCTGTTTGTCGAGGTGCAGAGCAAGAATGGAGGTGGAGGGGAGACCATCTTCCTCCGTCAGGAAAGAGGCGGCTCCATCTGGCGTGAGCACCCCGAGACCAGCCCGTTGAAATCCAAACCAAAGTGTGCCATCGACCGACTCTGCCATGCAGCCCACAGGATCGAGCCGATCAAAAATGGCTGGGATACCGGCATTCGGGGAGAGGGTGCCTTCGGGGAGAAGTTTGAGGAGGCCATCTACACAACCGGCCCACAGCTGGTTTTTTGTATCGCGGTGAAGGCTCAAAATCACGCGGCTCGTGCGACGTTCTTCGTTGGACGTCGCCTTCGATTCGATCGAATCGTTTCCGACATGAAGCAGGTGATTGCCTCGGGTTCCAATCCAGAGGGAGTTGTCCGTCCCTTCGACTACCGCAGAAATACTGCCTTCGATGTGAGCGACTTCGAACGCCGTCCCGTTGGAGATGTCGTAGACCACTCCGGATTCCGTCCCAGCCAAGACACGTCCGGAGCGTGTTGTTGTCACGACACTGAAGCGGGTTTCCGGTTCGGGTGGTGGGAGATTTGCGGCGACTTTCCGCTGAAACCTAAATAGCCCAGTTCCTCCTCCTGCCCAAATGGTTCCGCTTCCATCGACGAGGAGGCAGCGGTTATCGACGGGAGCGTTTCCCTCTCGGCCTGTGATGCGGTAAAGGTGGGTGGGTGAGTTCGCGAACACGCCTTCTACGCCCCCTGTCCAGAGCGTGCGTTGATGATAAAAAAACGACTCAGGGAAGGGGCGTGCCGCGGTGCCGTGTGGGTTGCGCATGGGCAACCACGTGCCCCCCGTGAAAACGTAGGCAGCCTCTGGGGTGAACACGCCGGCAGTGCCTTCCCGATCGGTCAAAAAAACCGCTGGCTCTCCGGACGCAGTGACTGGAGGAGGCGGCGGCGATGGAAACGCAGCGAGGCGCCAGCGGTCGGGATCAATCTGCTTCCATGCATCGCCGGGTTTGTCGTCTGCAGGGAGAACGGGCACCCAGACTTCGTTCTCGAGGCGGAGCGGGGAGGGCGCACTGACTGACTCGTGATGGCGTCTCCGCGAGTACACTTCACCGCGGGGACCAAACCCCGTCGCGATGGTTTCCTCTGGGGTGCCAGCCATGTCAAACGATGGCCATGCTTTGGAGTTCGATGGCCCGAGGCGGAGCACGCCGTTTACGCCGGATAGCCAGAGATTTCCTGCTTTGTCTGAGGCGAGGTGATTGAAGAGCGCGGGCGGTTTCCCGGGCCATTCCTCCCTGCTCCAGACCATGAAATCGACGCCATCAAATCTCACCAACTGGCTTGTGGTTGAGAGCCAGAGAAAGCCTGCCTGATCAAAGCACAGACCGGTGACGACGGATTCTGGGAGGCCCTTCAAGTGATCCCAGTGACGGACTGCGTAATCTTCCAGCAAACTGCGCTCAGGCAGCGTTTGCGACTGACCTTCGGTGAGAAGAAGCGAGGAGGCGAGGAGTAGTCCGACGAGTCGTCCGGTTCTTGCGCGCGTGGCGGCGAAAGATTCAGTTACCCCAGTGGGACTGGGGGTGAGAACTGATCCGAACATGGCGGGGAAATCCATTCTGAGTTCTTGTTTCCCAGTGCGATATCGCTGGGAAACGGGTGAAACTCTACGCGAGATTTACTACACCTGTTCCGCACCTTCGCACGTTCAAAACTTCGGCGAAGCGCTTCATTGTTCAGGGCAAAGTCTCGATAAACTCGAGCAAATCAGCCACATCATCGGCAGAGAGTCCCTTCTCCAAACCTTCCGGCATCAGACTTTTGCCGGAGGAAGCGGTTCCCTTGATTTCGCTGCGTTTCAGCGGAATTGATGCGCCGCCCATCACGGTCAAGTTGAAGCCGTTTGCCGAATCGTCGGTCATTAAGCCTTCCAGAGTTGAGCCATCGCGTTTGTTTACGGTGTAGCCGATGTACTGAGCCGCCACCTCGCGGTTGGGGTCCAGAATCGCCGTGAGAAGAGCGTCTCGGCCGCGGTTTTTCACGGTGACGAGGTCGGGTCCAACTTGGAATCCCTCCGATCCGGCTTTGTGGCAAACCATGCAGCGTGACTGAAAAACCAGGCGGCCCTTACTGGCGTTGCCCTTTTTACTGACTGCTGGCGCGTAGGCTTTGAGGACTTCTTCTCGCGCCGGAGGGAGAACCTCTGCCAGCGAGAGTTTTGCAAGTGCAGCAATCTGAACGCTTTTGTGGGAAACGAGAGTCTGGATTTGTGCCGCGCTGAGTTCCGCTGGGGCGATGGATTTACTTTTGAGCTCCGTTAGAAGTGCGGGAATCCGCGTTTCGCGTGAGATTAGTCCATCGAGGGCGATGGCGCGCGTGGAGGGGGGTAACGTTTGCCAAACCGGCAGAAGCTCCATCATCGGTTCGACGCGGTCGGACTGGAGGAGCGATTGGACCGCTGCGGTCTGGATGTCCGAGGCAGACGTCTCTCGTAAACACGCGCGGATGGCTTCGAGGGATTTTGGATGTTTCCAAAGCGCCAAGAGACGGATTGCAGAAGGGCGATTAGACGCGGCGCGGTCGAGGGCAATGCGATGCGCTGCTTCGAACACGGCTGCAGCGTTCCCGTCGGAGTCGACTTCGGCGATGGAGACACCTGCATCGCGGAAGGCTTTTGCGAGTTCAAGGAACAGGGTTTCGTCGAGGGTTGGTGCCGTGACGGCACGAATGAGTGCCTGACGCGTTGCGGGTGCGGGATCGGTTTTTGCGACCGTCGCGAGAAGTGCGGATGCCACGGTTCGTGGCAGGTTCCTGAGGGTAGGCGCCAGTTCGTTGAAGAGTTCCGTATCAGCACTTTGCAAGAGGGCGGATTGTGTCCACGTCGACGAATCATTTTTTCGGATGATTGCTGCGAGGAGCGAGGCGCGCACGTTGGCGGGGAGCTGCGCTGCGGCTGCGGCTGCGACGAATCGGAGGCGCGAGGAATCGGACTCAGCCAGTGCGGCGACGGATTGTTTTGAAAGCGCCTTGCGTGCAACCAGCAGGGTAACCGCACGTTCGCGAACGGAGGGATGGTTCGAGGGAGTTGCCGCGAGGGTTTCCAAATCCGTTGAGCTCAGCTTGCCAATGGCGTCGAGTGCTCCGATGGCGTGGAGGCAAGTGACGGGAGACCCAGTTGAGAGGAGTGTTCGGAGGGGGGCTTCCGAGGAGGGATCGCGGCGTTCGGCCAGCAGACGGTGCGCGGTGTCGCGGTGCCATCCATTTGGGTGAGTGAGCGTGTCGACCAACTGGGCCGTACTGGCTGCCGCTAGATTTACGGCCGAACCGCGCGCGGGGCGTCCTTTGTCAGGGGTGATTCTCCAGAGACGTCCTCGATCATTGCCGCTGTTGAGGTCGAGATGTTTTTTGATTTCGTCGGGGATGCTCCAAGGGTGCTCGATGACTTCGCGGTACATGTCGCAGAGGTAGAGGCAGCCATCGGGAGCATTCGCGAAGTTCACAACGCGAACCCACGTGTCTGTGGACGCTGCAAACTCCCGTTTCGTTTCGTCGGCAGGCCGCGAACCGATGAGAGTTACTCCATCCGGAGCGGATGAAATAACCTTACGGTGAACGAGTTGTCCTCCTGCGTCGCCGGTGAAAGTATTGTTCGAAAACGCGGGGCCGAATGCGTCCCCGCGGTAAACGGTGGTGCCGGTTGCGCCGGTGAAATAACCGCTGACGCGACCTCCGCCCTCGACCGCGCCCTTCACAACGCCCGCAACGCGCCAGCGGGTGCGCATGATACGCCACGGTTCATCCGGGCTGATGCGGAATACTTCAGCGGCCCCGCCGTCCGCTGCGACGCTGTGTCGAGGCGACTGCATTCCTTTCGGCAGGAGACGGTCATCGGCGACCCAGTGTTGAAGGTGGTCGGAGTTCGAACAGGCAAACTTTCGACCATAATCGTCGAACGACATCCCGTACTGCGCGCCGCCACTTTCGAAGCCGAAGTCATGCGTGAGGGGATCAAACCAGAAATCGCGTCCGGAAAGTTCTTCAGGGGGGCGGGCCGGATTTTTCGGGGAAGAAATCACTCCTCGGTTTCCGCCTCCTGCAAGCACGTGGACTCGATTGTCCTGTCCCCACTGCAGGCTGTTTAACATGCTCTGAACATTGAGCAGCTTGAGCCCAGTTCCGAATCCTGTGAACACCACTTCTCGGTATTCTGCGTGGTTGTCGTTATCGCGATCCTCGAACCGAACAATGTCGGGAGTCGTTGCAACGTAGAGACCTCCGTTTGCCCAAATCAATCCGGTGGGCCACGCGAGGTTGTCTGCAAAGACGGCAGATGACTCGAATACGCCGTCGTTGTCTCTGTCTTCGAGGACAGAAATACGGCCGAGGTGCGGGGTTTCATCGCGTCGCTCGGAGTAATCAATCATTTCGCAGACGAAGAGGCGTCCGCGTTCATCGAAACAGATTGCGATGGGGTCGCGCACGGAGGGTTCGTGTGCGGCCAGTTCGAGGCGAAAGCCGGGTTTCACCTGCCAAGTTGCCGAGGCCTCTTTGGGCGGGACTGCTGGGTAGCGGGGAAGGTCTTTCGCGGGGTCGACGTTCACGGCGTTTCGGGTCGGGCCGTAGGCTGCCGCGTGGGTGGTGGTGCTCTTGAGACTGGTTGCTGGCGTCAACTCTGTCGCTGGCCGTTGCTGTGCGCAGAGCGGGAACAACAACAGTCCGCAAAAAGCGGCGGCGAAGGTCTGCGCGTGGATTCGGTGCATGACGAGCGGATTAGGCGCGTCGGACCGCAGCGCGGTAGGCGTTGGGAGAACGGCCTTGGTGGAGAGTGAACTGGCGTTGGAAATGCGAGAGGGATTCATAACCGCAATCCGTGGCGATTTGATTCACGGTTTGGTCGGTTTCAGCGAGGAGGCGGCAAGCGCGGCCGATGCGGAGTTCGTTCAGATACCGCGGCAGCGTGCGACCGGTGCAGCGTTTGAACAGGCGACTGAATGCGCTGACGCTGAGCCCGGTCAGTTGGGCGAGGATGGGGGAATAGATTGGGCCATCGATATTTTTCGCAATGAACTCGCAGGCGCGACCGATGCGATCGTCGGAAGTGGTTGCCGAGATGGAGAATCCGGGGGAAGCGATTTCGCGAAGGTCCGGTGATCGGCTGAGTTCGTCGAGAAGTTCGAGGAGGAGAATGGTACGACGGAGACCGCTCGCGTCGAAGATACGTTTGATGAGCG
>JACCEC011072404.1_pt1 | contig 18735 bp, 20 predicted proteins | sample 7450121 | NCBI WGS metagenome assembly JACCEC01 (sample SAMN15323455, study PRJNA562643) | freshwater metagenome | isolation source: river surface water | place: USA:Blue River Watershed | collected 2017-08-18 | reverse complement strand
TGCATGGTGCGAGTTATACGAGTACGTTTCTACTTTTGTTGGTCGTCTGAAAAAGTCTTTTATGCGTCGTAAGTTTGCAACGCGTAAGATCAAATACGGATCCCGTGACGTTATCACCTCCAATGAAAATACACCTCGATTTGTTAATGATCCAAAGTCATTGAAGTTCAATGAAACTGCAATCGGTTTATATCAGGCATGTGCTGTGTATTCACCAATCTTGATTCATGCACTATTGAATGGTTATATTAAAAATATCCATAGCCCAATTGAGGGTAAAGCATTTTTAATTAACCCTAAAACGATGACGCGTGAAGAGGTGAATATCAAACCAAAACTATTTGACCGTTGGACAACACCTACTGGTTTGGCAAAGGTGATTGATTCTCTATCTGATAATCATCTACGTAACATGCATGTGATGTTAAATGGTTATTACTTGGGGTTAATTTATCGAGATGGTGAGCATTTTCGTTTGATTAATGATATTAACGATCTTGCGGTAGAAGGGGAAGCTGTTGAAGGTCGAGTCGACATTGATTTAAAGAATGTTTATCCAGTTACCTACGGTGAGTTGTTTTACATCCATGGGTATCGATTGTTCCCGAAATACCCGGGCACAGTTACACGTTACCCAATCAACGGTTATCGCTCAATCTACCCAACCTATCCCCATGTACTTACCACAAATAAAGATTGGGAGTTAATTGAGTTAGATGAACAATTTGTAAAGACCGATCGAATTGCTTTTCATTTTCCACAACCTGACGACCATAACTGGTTTGATTCTATGGCTGTTCATCAGAGTCGTCTGCAGGGTTTAGGTGGTGATAAACATGTAATATAATTGGGTATTTATTCACTTTTTAGTCTTATTATATGAATAAGCTAGAAAGGTGTATGATATGTTGAAGCGTTTTGATAAAAGTTTAGTAGTAAAACCTATCCGTGGTAGTGGGGATAAATTCCATATTACTTTAAAAGGACAGGTTATGGATCATCTTGGTAATGATGTAAAAACATTTCAGGATGAAGAAGGTTTTGAGTGTGTCAGCTTAATCTTTCTAGGTAAGGAGACAATTAAGAGGGTAGTTGATCTAACTGCTATTCATTTTAAATTCATGGATGGCCTATCTGATGAGGAGGTGGAACAGGTCATTGGGTTCTATGTGAATGGAGATAAAACCCATACCCACGCGTCCAATGTTGGATATAGATTTAAGCATGGAAGATTACCAGTTAAGGGATATGATGGATATTTTCATATTCCTGGTTTCCTTAGTTTTGGTCTTAATTCTGCTGGTAGATGTATAAACATCAATACCGGAATTAACTTAGAGTGGTATGTTCAAAAGGGTTACGGATTGGCTGTGGGGGGTTATAGAACATACTCCTATAGAAAGCAAGGTAAAGGTTTTACGATTTCAAGACATCGTAGTATGAAATTGGTGTTTTCCGATTACCCTGATAACTGCGATTATTTGATCGTTAATCATTTAGATGGTGTCCCTGGTAACGATGATCTAAATAACTTAGAATGGACTTGTCGTAAGGGTAATCTAGTTCATGCATATGCATCCGGTTTGAGAAGCCAGAATAAACCTGTATTAGCAAGGAACGTTTTCACGGGTGAGGTCACTGAACATTACTCAGTTGAAGAATGTGCGCGACAGTTAGGGTTTAAAGGGCAAACTATTAACTTCAGGCTAGAGAAGTGTAAATTCTCATCAGTGGATCGCAATGGATATCAGTATAAGTATCTTGATGATGCAAGAGATTGGATTAAACCTATTGACGCAAGAATTGCAGTTTATAAGGCAATTCAATCTATCAAGATTAAAGTGAGAAGTTGTTCTACGTTGGAGATCACCACCTTCGACAGCATCTGCGAAGCGTCGAAACTAACTGGAGTAAACAATGGAACAATTAGTCTTCGCTTAAGGAATGAAGATTATTCCCCTTGCTTTGGTTGGCAGTTTGTGCCTATGAACTCTAAATTTCCTGATTTCACTCAAGAAGAGGTCGAGCAGAGTCTTCGACGTACAAACATAGAGATTGATGCTCGCAATTTGTTAACCGGCGAAACCAGAACATTTGATTCAGCTGCTTCATTGAGTAGAGAATTCCCAATCACTCGAAATCCATTGTTAAAGAATAAACAACCTATCTTACCTGACGGTTGGCAATTTAAACTGTCATCTGATGAGTGGGTGGAGATTGAAAACCCTGAAGAAGCAGTTTACCGTTCTTTGGTACCAGTAATGGCGAAAGATGAAACTGGTAACATCATTTATGCTTCAAGTGCAAGAGAAATGGAAAATATCCTTAAACTTGATTCTCAATACGTAAGGAAGGCTGCACTGACACGCGGCGAACAACTCTATCACGGGTATCGTTTTAAACTCGGTACAACGTGGTAATCAAAACGTTTTAATAATCCAATTAGAAATGTCCGTCCGTAGCGAAACCTGCGGATGATTCCTCTCGAAATTGTCTGGAACTCCACTGAGATGTGGGCACCATAAAGCCAACACTACCCGGTAGTAACCATGGGTGCGAAAGCAGAAACAAGTGTGTCGGATGACCTAGGGTTAAATCCTAAGGGTTAAGTAGAATTGGGAACCAGCAGCGAAGGTATTGTTGAGATAACAAGACCACGTTCAACGACTAACGGATTAACCACCGTGTAGGGGTCAAGTGACCTCGAAGTGAGAGGCACGATAGCAGAAGAGCTATCCTAGATGAGTTAACCTACCATCTAGCCGCAACGTGATACTCGTGGGTGAAGATATAGTCTGCTCCGCAATGAATTGACATTGCATAATGGATGGAAACATCCGGCGGGTGTTTTACACACCGGGTTAGAAGTAACGATCTAACTGGACAACAGGTTTGATGGTGATATGTGTAACTATAATCCCATTATGAGTGTCGAAGCAATTGCGTCGGTAGAAAGATATATTCAATCAGAAGCCAGCTATGTAAACTCAGCAGGTAAACTTCTAAATGATCCATTCTCAGCTGAAGTGCTTCAGCGGGTATTATGGTCATTATCCGGAGATATTCAATGATTCTTTATCCGAAGTTTTTTAAACTAACAGGGGTAAGACTCCCTAAACAATTGAAGAGTCCAATTGTTAATAATCTTGCAAACTTTGAGTTTCCTAAAAACTCTTATTTTCATTATACTGACCAAGATCCAGAAACAGTTAATGTTGGTATTTCTGAAGACAATGTTTTTTTAAGTAACCTTGAGAAGACCGCAAAAGTTGTATTATTCCATCAGACAGATTACGAAACTACAGTAGACATTGGTAACTTTCGTGTAACCCGAGATACATTACAAAAACCAATGATGGTTAAGGATTATCATCGCGAGCATCCAAACTTTACAAAAGGCTGGGTAGATACTTCTAAAGCTGGAATTATCAGTAACTTACTTGTAAAGAACCACACGTTGGTTGGTGCAGAATACAACTATGTTAAAACGATTCTAAGCGATTATGATCGCCATCGTAACTATTGGCGGTCTATTTTCCAAGATATCGCAATGGTGGAAATGAATGATAAACGCCATCATTTTCTTGCAGTTCGCTTACCGAAGTTGATTCCTTCTCGTAGTCAGTTGAACAAATGGGAGACTGAGAACAAAGAAGTGAATATTAAAAAATTCAAATCAGAAGAACGTTTCTTGTTCACTGAGTTCTATGCTTGGTTAAAAGGAAGTACAGAATCTGTTATTCCACAAGAATCAAAGGCACTAGAGCGATTGAATATCATCTTCTATTTTGGTTTGAATTATTTCGTTGTTAATCTAGGGTTGCTAAAGAGTTGGATTATCCCGGAGATTGGTAAGACACAAAAGTCCCAAGAAGTTACTATTGATGATATTCGTAAATGGTTTCTATTGGGTACGATGAAGGTGGTGATGGGGGATAACTCTATTGCTCTAGATATAGATGAAGAGTTACCTGGAGAGGATGGTGATTCAGGGGAGGAAGAAAATGAAGACAATAATGGTGAATTTAATGACGATCTTAGCGCTGATAGTGATACATCCGATTTGGGGAGTGCCAGTGCTGAACAGCGTAAAAATCTCTTCAACAAAAAGACCGAAGATTATCGAAAACTCTCTGGTCGTACTGTAAGTACAGTTGAAGAATTGTTAAAGATCGGTTCTGACCGTAATGTGACTTTGAAGAATATCAAGGAAGCAAAAGAAGAAAATATCTTTAATAGTGAAGCGGTTGATGATGAAAATGATGAAGATTCATTGGCTTTATTAGAATCAATGAATGAAGAAGCGGATGTTGAAATTGAAAAGGTTGAGATTTTAAAATCAGTCGGGTATCAAACTTATAAAGCACAAGAGATTGATCTAACTACTTCAATTAACAATAAAGTGGATAAACTTGCTTTAACAGGTATGTACACCAAAGCAGAATTGAATCGTTTTAAAACTATCGGTGGACGCTGGGAAAATATTAAAGATCCATATGGTAGTAACAAAACTGCGCCAGAGATTATTGATATTAATCCCGCTGATCTCCTATTGCCTCCAGATGCAAAAATGGTGACCAAATCAAATTCAGTATTAGATGAATCGATGTTAAGTTCATCGCTGAGTTTGATGACTAAAAAATATGTAGATGAAATCCTGCCACGTCACATGATGTCAATCGGCATCAATCTACAACGTAACGGTATTTGTGTTACTGATTATAAAGTAACCAAGGTTGAGAATGCATTTGATGCTTATGAAATTCATAGTTTCAAACTAGTTCCACTTGAAGGGCAGGAATCTACAGTCAAGATTAAAGTCCCAGCTGTGGATGAAGATGGTAATTTCATTGCTGGTTCGGTAAAATCTAGAATGAGACTCCAACGGATAGATTTACCGATTCGTAAAATTAATCATCGTGAGGTTGCTTTAACTTCTTATGTTTCTAAGTTCTTTGTGGTTCGTTCTGAATTTTCTGCGTATTCGCAAGAACGCTGGTTAGAAAAACAACTCATCGGATTAAGTAATGACCGTAGTGATGTGGTGGTGAACTTCGCTGATGTATATAAGAGTTCAGTTAAAGCACCGCTTAAGTTCACCATCTTGAGTCGATTAGTATCTAAGATTGAAATCGGTGATTATGAATTTAATTTTGATATTGACCGTATGACTCAGCTATACGGGGTTGACCTTACTCGTGTTATGGCGACGGCAAAGAAAAACCAGATTGTTGTCGGTAAGAGTAAAAAATCCAATGCCATTGTGATCATGGCAGAGGATGGAACACTGTTTAAAGCCAGTACTGAAAATCTTGAGGATATTACCAATATTGGAACGATTGAATCCGTGCTTGGTTTCCCCATCGATAAGATGCCAGTGGATATGGCTGAGATTAATATTCTGGGCAAAGATCTTCCACTTGTACTTGTGCTAGGTTACTATTTGGGATTAGGAAACTTACTTGAAACTTCCAAAGCAAGATACACTCGTCATCCAAAAGGTACTCGCATTAGTTTAGAAGATCAGGATTATGCAATTCGTTTTAACGATGAGACATTAGTTTTTGATCGTAATGACTATCGTTCAATGTTATTGTTTGGTGGGTTAAAAAAGATTCAAACTGAAATTAAACAATATTCAGTTTATCAATTTGATACGCGGGATGTGTATAGTGCAGTTTTACTTGACCTAGGAATCTCCTCTCGTTACTTGAAGGATTTGGATACCTATCGAGATTTATGGGTAGATCCAATTTCTTACAATGTGCTTGTTGAAATGGGTGAGCCAACTGATTTCATTGAGTTGTTGTTTTCAGCACTTGATAAACTGGTGATTGACCAACATATCGAAACACGTGATGAGGCAGGTTTCCGTCTACGTGGTTATGAACGTTTTGCAGGCTTAGCTTATGCGGAAATGGTTAAAGCTGTTCGTGTTCACAATAACAAACCAAGTAAAGGAAATTCGAAAATCGAACTAAACCCACAAGCAGTTTGGATGGCTATTTTACAGGATCAGTCAACTTCACCATCGGAGGATTCTAATCCAATCCACAGTTTGAAAGAACAGGAGATTGTGGTTTATCGTGGTGCAGGTGGTCGAGATGGTCGTACGTTAAATTCAGAATCTCGTAAATACCACATTAATTCAGTTGGTATCTTGGCAGACACAACAGTCGATAATGGTGATGCAGGTACAGTACTGTATCTTACAGCAGATCCTAACTTTAAATCAGTACTGGGTATTCCAAAGGTCACTGATGAGAAAGAACGTAAAAACATTCCAGCAACTCAGCTTCTGGCAACGTCAGAGTTAATCGCTCCAACGATTGAATACGATGACCCCAAAAGAAGGAACTTTTCCTCTATCCAGAACTCCCGTACCACCAGTTGCGTGGGGCTGACCTTGCTTCCTGTACGTACTGGGTATGAAGCTATCATTCCATATCGTGTATCTAAACTGTATGCGTATGTTGCACGAGAAGAAGGTGTTGTTAAAGAGATAACAAAGAATGTTGTGGTGATCAAGTACAAGTCTGGTAAAGAGGAACGTCTCCCACTCGGTCGTCGTTCTGGTAAATGGCAGGGTAAAATTGTCCCTCACGAGCTTATCACTGATTTAAAAGTCGGGGATAAATTTAAGGAGAGAACTCCGATTACCTATAATCCATTGTTCTTCCAATATAACTGGGTAAGCGGTGAATTGGCATATAAACAAGGTCTACTGGCTCGCGTTGCGTTTATAGAAAACTCTGGTACCTACGAAGACTCTTCGGAAATGTCAGCGAAGTTTACGGCAGGGTTGGAAACTTCAATTGTGGAGGAACGTTCAATTATCGTTTACTTTAATCAGGAAGTGGAAGATTTAGTTAAGGTAGGTGCTGAGGTTGAGTATGAGACGAAGTTATGTCGTTTGTTAGATACATTATCAACGACCTCAAGTGAGCGCTTATTTACTTCAGATTCCCGTGAAATTCTGGCTGATTTACAAACCATTGCTCCAAGTGCTGAAGTAAAAGGAAAAGTGGTTTCTATTGAAGCAGTCTACTGTGGTGATCCGGATGAAATGACAGAATCACTACGAACAATTGTGGAAAAAGCAGACCGTGAAAAGTCTAACACTGCTAAGGAGTTAGGTAAAGCAAGGCAAGACGGCTCAGTCGATCCAGGTTTCCGTATAGGTGGTATAGTTATTGAGCCAAACAGCTGTATCATACGAGTGGCAATTGAAACTTCTCAAGCAATGAGAACGGGTTCTAAAGTCGTATTAGGTCTCCAGATGAAGTCAGTTGTTGGGCGAGTATGGGATGAAGATATGTTGACTGAATCAGGTCAAGTAATTGACATGGTTTTCGGTTATCAGTCGGTACAAAACCGTGTCTTGTTATCTCCAGAACTCCTAGGCACAACAAACAATTTGATGGTTGCTGGTTCCAAATCGGTGGTGAATGTTTTTAGAGGTAATAAGAAATGAGTGAATTAAGCGAACACAACACACATGCAGGAAACACCTGTATTGTTGGTAACATGATTGAATTAGGTGTAGAGGTAATGATGAAAATCGATCCCTCTTACATTTATGTTGAACAAAATGATGCAGCGAAAGAAGCGCTGGCTGATGCACTCGGCGCTCATATCTTAAACAATGTATTTAAAGAAGCTGGAGTATAATCCATGATTAGTGATAACCACATTTCTATTGCGATGCGTGTTGCTGATCAGCTACAAGAACGAGGTATTGTTCTTGAACCACGCGATGGTACTCCAATCGGATTACTGAGTTCTTCATTAACTGGAATTACATCGAATAAACAGTTAATGCCAAATCAGTATCAAGAAGTGATCGGTAGTGCTACACGCACTATCGGTCGTGCGCAAGGTGCAGAATCCATTCATGACGAAAAGATGGAGTGGACTGTAGATTTAGTTGCAAAGGGTGTAACGAAAGATTTGGAAATTGCCAAAAATATTGTTAAACCTAACATCACTCGCGTGTTGGATGAAATCCAGTCTTCAGTTGAAAAAAGTTTTTCTGATGCGGCACATGGAATTGAACTGGTTCAGAATGATGTACCAAAAATCTTTAAACATCAGAAAATTGAGAACCTGTTTGAGCGTTATAAAAATTTACCTTTGAATAACGTAAAGACATTGTTGGTTTTCCCAACGTTAGCGCCTGCTGAACTTCGTCGTCGCGTTAATACTGGTGATGATGAATTAAATGAATTGATTGCTGAAATCGCTGATGCCGATGACATGGAAATGATCAATCGTACTTATCGGATGTTCTTCACCCGTGACGGTTATAGTGATCTTGCCTTGGTTGGTGAACGTTCAACAGATAAATCAAACATGATTCAATTCTTGTTGATGTACTTCTTGACAATTGGTCTTGAAAATGACCTGCCTGATGGTGTTGATGGTTCTGCTGGTGTGGTCAGTAATTATCTCAAAACTTTGCGTGGGATGTTGGGTGCAGCAGTTTATCGTCAAATTCGTGCAATGGAACGTTCTATTGATGATAAGGAATTGATTCAAGCGGTAGATGGTTACGGGTCAGATCGCAAGATCTTCTTAAACCGTGCGGTGTATGATAAGTTCCTTGATGAGGGTGGTACGCCAGAAGCAATTCTTGCAGCGGTGGTGTCTAACCAGTCGTTCTCCTATAGTTCTATCTTAGAGAACCGAGTCAAACTTGAAAGTATCTGGAAAACCCAGCTGGAAAATATCCATGCTAAAAACAATGTGAATAAACTCACATTGGTCACTACTGCCATGCGTAAGTCCATCTCAACTATTATTGATGAGTTGGAAGTTATTCCAGAAGGCGCAGGTACCAAAGGTGATATGCAACGTCGTCTACTCACTGCAACCACCAACTTCTATTTGACAGATATGGATCGTTTGGCGCATTCAGTAAAACGAATTGTATTCCAAACTCTTTATCCAGAACAAGATAATGCACGTTTCATTATTGATACATTGGATGCAATTGAGGTTAATGAGGGTGACGACCCAGAAGCTTACCGTAAAGCTGCTGCGGATGTAACTCGTCAGCTTATTGCGCAATGGTTAGTGAAGAACGTTACTGTTGCAAAGGCAGTGAATGCTTAATAATGTTTCGTTATTCGAATCCTGGTTAGCAGACCGGTTCGGTAATAAGATTAAACGTAGTGGGGTGAGTGTAAATAAGTTTATTAGTAAGTTGAAAAGTGGTGAGAAAATAAAACTCACCACTAAAGCTAAGACTTATATTTACATTCCCTACCGCTTTGTTACCGTCGGTTTAGCTCATGTCGGTGACAAGGTACGAATTATGTCCAATTACGCAATCGTTATTGGTGACAGTTACGCAGTTGCAAACGTACCTGCCATGTGTGAGATTCGACCAGATTCTCGTAAGCGAGTTAAGATTGGAAATGAAGAGTATCTTGAATTTTCTTTTGATGCAAATTCAGTTGTGTTGGAAGATTGTCGACTGTTTCAACAAAGTACATTAGTTTATAACTTATTCAATGAAGAAATTGCAAAGGGGAATGTTCCCTTTTATTTTACTGACATTGATTTCTTATTCTACCTTGATTCAACTGCAGAATTCGCAAACTTGAAGTTGGGTAAGAATAATGTTTCCTTGGAGATGATTATTTCATCCATCACAAGGTCTGCCTCGGATAGAACCAAGTATTACCGTGAAAATCCTGACGGTAACTACTCGTTCATTCCATTAAGAAATATTCAACTTGGGGCAACAAATACCTTCGCTAAATTAGATGGTTCTTACTTTGAGATCGGAGTCACTTCTTCTCTAGCTCGAGAATCAGATAAGTTAGAGGATATTGAACGGTTAACTAGGATTTAAGGGGATGACTTTATGCGTACATTTACGCTCCAGTGCACGGCACTGAATGGTTCTAATAAAGTAGGTAAATTAGAACCTGATGAAAATGGTTACTACAAAGTCGTCTTAGGTGGTTTTGATATTCCTAACCCTCAAGGGAATGTTTATCCATTTAAGGCGGCTAAGCATTTATTTACCGAATCTTCAACATTGATGCGTAACATTACCTCAGGTAACCTTTATGGTGAATGGGGTCATCCTAAGCGTCAACCTGGACAGACTTTATCGAATTACATTAAACGTTGTTCGATTGTTGATGAAGCAAACATTGCATTCCACATCAAAAAAATTGAAATCTCTGAAAATGAGGTTAAAGATGATGAGGGTAATGTAGTTGTTTCGATCATTGGTTGGGTGAAAGGTGTTGGTCCTAAAGCCTCAGAGTTTGATAAGATGCTTGCTAACCCTGATCAGAACGTTTGCTTTAGTATTCGTGCTGCAACGGATGATGTTCCAAATGCTCGCGGTAAACTTGATCGCAATATCACTTCGATTATCACTTGGGATTTCGTGGTTTACCCTGGTCTTAAAGTGGCTCAAAAATACAAGTCACCTGCGCTTGAATCTTTTGACACATTACAAGTAACTGAACAAGAGCTTGTAGCTGCTCGTTTTGAGATTCAAAGTAATGGTTCCATGGCAATGGAAGACGCTGGTGCTTTAAGTGTTATTAACGAGATTCTTAATTCACCTAGACCACGTCGGGTTTTTAATAATGACTCTTTAAAACGCCGCCCAACATCCACACACTGGTAAAGTAAGAGGCTCCCCTAGGGGAGCCTCTTAACTTATGATCATTTAATAAACTTCAAAGAATGGAACAGACGGGTCATGTAAATCTGTTGGTAAACCAACCCCAATCGCTTTTGCAATTCCAATTTGATCCATATACTTATCGCTTCGAATCATGGTTTCATATGCAACTTCAGACATCTTAGAAAATGTTTCAACTGGAACATCTTTACCCTTTGCTCCGGTGAGCGTCTCAATCGCCCGATCAAGCTGATCAGCAATGGATAACATTTCTTGATTAGATCCTGGTAGTTTAATCTTGATACTCGCTAAGAAATCTGACACAGGAGTTTCAGATGCGTTACGAACATGATCAGCAGATGTTCGTTCGGCGGCAGTGTTAACGTAGTTAAAACTTCCATTCTTCACTGCATCGTTTGTGCTCTTTGCAACAAACATTTGTTTTAACTCCGGGTCACCAATAGAGTCAAAGATAAACTCAACCATGTCAGGATCGTTATCTGCGATAAGCGCTTTGGCTGCAATAGATAAAATAGTGCTATCTAATACAGCATCTTTAGCAGAAGCAGCAAACTCATCTATCGGTACACCTAGTGTTGTGGAGATGATATCCATTGTTGAGTCAAGCATGAATGAACTCAACCCAATGGATAAATTCTTATTCCCTAGCATGATTTGAGTAACACTCTTACCTTCTTCAATATCATGATTGATAGAATCATAAAGTTTTTTTGCATCTTTATAATTTTTAATACCGGCATTGTCCAAAACGCCTGGAACCACTTGATCGATAAAACCTTTAACCGAACCAAAGGCTAAATCTTTAACCCTGACTGTTAAACCTTCAGCAAAGTCTTTACCAAATTTTTCTACATCTTTTAAGCCACTAGCATTGAGTATCGAAGTTAGCGCACCTTTTTTATAGTTTTTTAAAATCGCACTAACGCTTTCACCTTTTAACCCTGCTTTCAAAACGTCATCAAGTAATGCACCTGCATCTTTAACAAACTTCTCTCCTTTGAATACAGAAAGAACTCCTTTCTTTGTATCTTCAATAATACTACTACCAATGTTAGATAAAACAGAGACAATTCCATTTTGAGCAAGATTTAAATCTTGCTCACCTTTATAAACATCGACGGTTTGGGATTGGTTTGTTTTACCGGTTACAAAAGTAGGCTTTGCGATTGTAACTGCCTGTGCCATTGTATTACTCCGTAGTTATGTCATAAAAAAACAAAAAAAAATAAAGGGAGCCTAGGCTCCCTTTAGATTGTTAGAATTTGATCACCTTGGCAGGTGGAGAATATTCAGGTTCAGATTTATGATAACCCTCATCATCGTAATCACTCGGGTCTTTGGTTTCAAATAAATCATCTAAATCAACATCTTTAATCGCTTGACTATCGAATTTGATTTCAGGTGGACGCATCACAGCAACCTGGCGAAAAGTCCGGTCATTTCGAAATTTAAGACGAACGAGAAAACGTATTTCAACTGGGCGAAGTATACGTAGATTTCGTACGAATAAACGCCATGTTGGATCATCTCGTTCTAAGTCTTTACGGATATTCCCACGAGCATTATTGATTTTTGTTTTATCTTCTTCAAACTGATTATTCGGATCATCTAACCAGTGCTGAATAAGTAAAGCAATCTGCGCATGATTAAGACCAATATCTCTCCAGAATCCCCGAAGCATTTTGGATAGGGTCCTAACACCAGCATTCAACATTCCCTTGTTTTCATCATCAAGCAGGGTTTCCAGTTTGGTTGGCATACAACACCTCAAATATTTCTTGTAAGATTGTTAGCAAGGGTGAGAAGATATCTTTGCAGATACTCTCTAGTATGGGTTGTCTCGCTTTAGTTGCGAGTGAACAATGTGCCTTAACCTCAGCACAGATGTTCTGTATTCTTGCTAACGTAACTAATAAAGATTTCCCGTCGGAGGCTTCAAGGAAATAGAATAGATTAACATTCTTCAATGGGTCTTTTTCAAGCTGTCCATTGTTGATCTTAGGTCTATTCTTAACTTCTCCTTTAACGAACGGAAGGCTTTGGTTAATAAAGTCTAAAGTATACTTTTCGACTTCTGTAATGTTATTGAATTTTGATGAGATTCGAATAACGGACAAACGTTTAACAACATCTTCATTCAAAAGTAGATTTTGATTTTCAATCAGTAAACTTACATGAAGCTCAGTGATAAAATAATTCACTCGCCATAGTTTGTTTTCCTCTGCAAATTTTTCTAACTTTTGAACTGCTTCAAAAAGGTAACGTTTACGAAAATAACTTCTTACCTTTTCTATTAATCCAAACATGTTATGCTCCTATCTAGAGGCATAAGAATTGTGAATAAAATTTAAAGTCAGGATCATAGACGCCTCAATGACAATACAGGTTGATATCACGTAAATAATGTATATTTATTTTATTTTAAAATAATATGAATTCCACCACGGAGAAATATAAGGAGTGACGATTTTACACAAGTGATAGAGAGACGTTATGAACGTACATCTGGGGTACGTGACCGTGTGATCGACCTTTTAGCAGTAAATGATCAAGTTCTTGCTCAAACGATCGCTGATAAGGATTCAGCTGGGGTTCTGGTTAAAATGCTCGATGGTCAAGATAAGCAAACCATTGCTCGTCAGAAAAACCGAACAGATGAAAAAGCAGTTGGTGCCGTAACCTCAATCCAACAAGTAGCCAAAGAAGTTATTCAGGCAATGGGTGGTCCGATTGGTATTCGGGGTGAACCAGATGCTTCTGCAGCTCCTCGAGGAAGTGTTCCAATTCAAGTCGATGTTAATGAAGGGGAACTGAACCAAGGGGCGGACGAAGCATTGAATGTTGATGCGTTGATGGGTTCTAATAGTGCATAAAAGAAGAGGGGTTACCCCTCTTCTTTTTTCTTATGCTCGCGAATGAAATTCTCCACGATCTTTTCATTACCTCGTTTTATTCCATAAACTTCATAAACTATCCATGTAAACAAAGCAATTATAAAAAGAACCAATGCTAAAATTAAACTAACTGTCATTACATCCATATACTTGACCTCTAAAGTAATTTCCTAATACCAAGTCATCCACAGCTGAGAGTTTCAACTTGGTTGGTTTAATTGACTCTAATAATTGCCCAGTGTCTGCATCAATACAACGGTAAATAAGTTCTCCAGAGGGTAGACGATATTCCCGACGAATGGTTTTGATACCTTGTTTGTTCCAATGCTCTTCTGTTTCCAGATACTCATCTACTGTGGTATCTACTTGTAGACTCATGTGATTGAGCGTATTCTCTAGATCATCCCCAGCATTGAAAGGGGTTGAGTTATAGATACTCGCTACCTCGATCATAAACTCTGCCAATTTAACTCTAAATAACCCCATTGTAGACACCTGATTTAGTGCTTGAAGTTCAATGAGTTTAGGTCCCAACACTTCCATTTTTTCAGCAACAACTTGGTAATCAATGATCTTCTCTTCACCCAAACGGAATTTGATTTCCTCAACTGCCTCATAAAAAATATTAATCACATTTGAACGATTCACATCTTCACCTTTTTCTGCCATGATCAGTTTATTTACGTCCAGACGACTAAACGATGAAACTGGTAAAAAGTTAATGTTAATGATTGATGAAAAAGCAACCTTTGTTAGTGCGAATTGATCAATGTCAACCGATTCCAACAATGTGTCCATTAGTTCATCAATCTTGTTTTGGTCATCTGAGAGTTTGGGACAATAGAGTTTACATTCAGCAAACCCATCAATTTCAACTTTTTCAGTTCCTTCGGCGATGTTGTTAAATTGAGCATTCATCCAATCCTGGTAGTGATAACAGTACCAGTGATAAATAGAATTGTCTCTTAGATAGTCAAGACTAATCTTCTCAAATGGTAAATCGATGAATCCAATTGGAATATCAGGAAAACCCAACTGATGTAGTGCAAACCTTGCTAGCTCCGTTAATGTCTCAGAATCTATTTTATAAGGGTAGATGTTTAAAACAAAAAACAATCCGCTAACCTCAGGATCGCCAGATAAGATGGATGCTTTAATATTTCCTACAGTGTCGATCACATACCTTATAATGGCTGTGATTTGGGATGCTTTAATCGTGTCTAGATTACGACCCTGGTAACTCAGCATTAAAGAACGATGATTAAATTCAGGATGAACATCCTTCCATTGATCAGTTGTTCTTAAAAAGTATTTAGGCGAATGTTCAATCTTCTCAAATACTTCAGGTTGCTGTGTCTTTAAAGTGGCATAACGAGTGTCTAGTAAAGCATCAAGATCAATCATTATTCCAACGTTAGACATCAGATGCGACTCCTCGTCTAGGTTTCTTCTCAGCCTGTGTTTTAATTTCAGCTAAGGTATTATAAATATTAGATGTTTTAATTAAAACAGCTACAATAACCATGGTTTTAAATAGAATACTCGCATTTGAATCATAGTGAACTCTTTCGCTTTCACTAATACACAACTGTTCAAAATAGTAATGAATCATTTGTTTATCGATTTGAGATGCAAAGATATAGCTTAGTTCTTTCAATTCGAATTTAAGTAAATCGTATTGACTGACACCAATGCTTCCAGATTCCTGGTCTTCTAACGTTTCAATGGTCTGACCGATTCGTGTCTCTAAATCAGCAGCCTCTATACCCTCACTTGGCATAGTGATGATCTGGTTAAAAGTGAGGACAGTAATCAGGTCATATAGACGGTCTTCGTGAGCTTTTGTTGTCAAGTGAGGAACGGTCTTCAATGTTCGAATACGAGCATAAACAATTCGTTCAAGTGCCTCGCTAAACAATGTATGTAAGTCACTTAACAGCCAATCAGTATTATAAGTTGTTGTCATAGTTCATTCCTAGCAAAAATGCTTTTAATGTTTGAGAAGACTTTACTTTGGTTTCAGTTTGAAGCAGGTTATTGATAGACACTTCACCGTTTTCAAGCAAGGCACGATCAAACTCATCCCCACCTTTCACATCCCCACCACGGTATTTCAATGATTCAACTATCACCGCTTCCAAACCCATTGCGTATAGAATCTGAGTTTCTGGTTGAGATAACGCCATAGATGCAGCATCACCTGAAACCTGTCCAGTAAGATCATCCTTTTTCTTTGATGAAATTTTTGGAATGGAGCGTTTGTTCTCAATGGATTCAATCTGTCTTTTAACTTGAAGAAATAAAACTGGATAAGGCACATTCGATAAGTAGCGATAACCTGTTTTTGGATCAGTTAACCAGATGCGTTCAAACATGGGTACACCACGTTTCTCGGCGACCTTTAAGTTATTCTCAATCTTAATGTTGCTACCGTTCATGTTATCTGAGATAATGCACAGGTAATCTTTACCCGTATCTAAATCATCAATCCATTTTTCAAACTGAGCATCAGTCATTTCAGCAAAACGTTCCTGATACCATTTAAATGTTTTACCGCTTAGATCGACATCTTTGACCCATGCAAGGGCTTCTGCTTCTGCTTGTTTACGATTACCTTTCATTACTGTCTCCACATAGATCGTTCGTGCGATTGAACAAATTGGTATATCCAGAACTAGAATCAACACAGGGTTTTAGTGATAAGTCCAAATAAATACTTTCAGGTTTTACACTCATAAAGTAGTCGTACCAACAAGCGGCATAAACAGTAAGAGTAAATGCGAGTACAAACGCCCAGATTTGATATTTTTTCATGACAATTCTCCTTTATCCCTTAGACTGCATAGAGACTGAGGTCGAGTATCCCCGACCTCAGAAAGAGTTATGCGTCTTTCATCCAGAATGGTCGATAAATACCTGCACGCATTTTTAACAAGTCTACAGTGCTAAGGAATTTAAGTGGATGGGTGTATTGATCGAAATGCCACCAACCGCGTGTACCGTTCAATAATTCGTCCCAGTTGTAACCTAGTTTCTTGATATCTTCATACAATTCCTTAGGAGTACAGATAAGACTTTGATCAAACGATTTCCAATAACGTTGGATAATGTAAAGCTGAGCTGTGATTTCCAATGCACGAACCAATGCAGGGGTCTCGTCAATTTTACGACGAATAGTAGTACGAGATAACGCTACATCTGGAAGAATATCCAAGTGGTAGTTTTGTCGATTGGTTTCAGTACCATTTCCAGTAATACCAAAATAACCGCAGTAATCTTTGATGTAATGGAAATTGGTTAACCCTGGTAGTACCCCGAGTGACTGAGAAATGATCAATGGGAAATTAATCTTGGTTTGACCTACCTTACTACGACAAGTATAAGTATCCAAAACAGATAACTCACCATCTTTCTTCATATCTTTATCTACACCCGCTTCTGGGTATAGTGGAAGCTTGTCATCACCTAGTAATGATTTGGTTGAGTAGATGAACAAGAACAACCAAGGGTAAGCATAGAAGTTAGAAGGGCAGCCACGAAGTTTATTGTCACGACCCAATACTTCTAATTTCGCTTTCTTCTCAGCGTTTGGATCTAACTGTAAGTTATCTGCTAAGTGAGCAGAAGTCGTTAAGTAGATATCACCACGTGGAAGAATGTTTTGTAATTCTCGTACAAGTTGGAACTTACCTTTTTGGTCAGAGACGAATTCCATGTTACGTTCTTTACCACCTGCAACCCCTTTGTCTTGAGCAGCTTCTGCAACATCTTGAGTGAAGTTTGTGAAACTATCAATGAATGCCAAGTGTGGAGGAGCCATCCAGATGTTTTCACCCATGTGATCAAGGATAGGTGTTTTAAGTTTATCTTTCTGCTTGAACTTAGAACGAGTATCAACCATCGCTTTAATGTTCTTTTCCCATGCCGTACCATTTAACACAGACCCTGGAATCAATGGGAATTTTTTAACAATCATTGGTTTGATTACAGAATCGAAATCAATATTCTCATTGATACAAATTTGTCGAATGAAGTTAATGATACGAGTAAATTCTAAAGTGTTTTCTGTATCATTTAAATGCCCATCAACATATTCAAAGTAGCGAACCAGTGCTGTCATGATAAAATGAGACAGAACTAAAGTCTTTGAAGCATTGGCAATACCAGTTAAAGCAAAAAAATTATTCAACCCACCATTTGGAATTGATTCACCTTTCTCCCCTAACAGAGCAACTCCACCACAACTTAAATAATCTAAAATAGCGTTACAGCTTAATTTTGGAATAGCGTAATGATTTAATTCTTCAGCTAAGTCACCGCAAAATGCATTCATGAAATTCTCCTTTCAGTACATTTAATTAGACATAGCTGTAAAGAACAAAAAAGAAAGGGGTAGATACCCCTTTCTTTTTTAAGCTATCCTGTATCTTAGGATATAGTAGATCTTATTACCAATGTTTTTGTACCAATGATAATTTTCAATGTAGGGTTCGATCTTCTCCTTTATAAATGTAAAGGGTTGGACATGACCATCATTAATCTCCACCATTTTTACCTGATCATCGATTTGGTAAGTTTCTACCAAATTACCCACATTATATGTGAGTGTTCTACCTAGATCTGGATGCCACGTGAGCATGATTGATACTCCTGCTTAAGAAGAAAAAGGGAGGGGGTGCGACCCCTCCCTTTCCTATGCTGATAAAAAATAAAGAGAGCTTATTCTCTCTTTATTTCACAATTGGAAATTTTCTTTCCATTGTCTGTTTGACAGTCGCCACTAAAGGTAACCGCTTGGAATGTTACGATAGCAATTATTGCTAAAATGATTTGCTTGTTCATGTTTACTTCCTTGTGTTTAAGATTAAAACTGTAATTGTATTGACTTGCGGATACAGCCATTTTTGCGATGTTGGGGTATCGCTTAAAGCTTTTGCTAGAAACAGATATTCCGCATCTGTCTTACAGATATGATCAACATACCATCCTGCGTTGCCAGTTGCTTCACGAATTTCAATTTGCATGACAGTAATCCCATTTTGATAATAAAGGTTGAGGGTTCATATTTTCACCATGACTGGCAGAGGATTCGTTAACCCAGAATCCTCAAGGGGTTGTTACATTAAGCCGGCTGAGTAGCTTTCAACCGTTTATGAAGACGAAACTTCT
>JACCEC012431188.1_pt1 | contig 18741 bp, 19 predicted proteins | sample 7450121 | NCBI WGS metagenome assembly JACCEC01 (sample SAMN15323455, study PRJNA562643) | freshwater metagenome | isolation source: river surface water | place: USA:Blue River Watershed | collected 2017-08-18 | reverse complement strand
TTCCCGAAAATGAACGCGCAGATCATTTCCATCACCAAAGCGGCGCTGGCACAGGGCTTTGTCCAGCCGTGCGCGGCCATGGGCGGCTTTGCCCAAACCATCGAGGGCGTTGTTGCCGGCAAGCCTGAAGAAACTCGCTTCTTCGCGCCGTTTACCCGCACCCGGCCTGCCGACCTAAGCGCGGCGGACTGGGCGGCGTTAAAAGCCGAGGCTGTTCACCTCATCAAAGCTGTTCTGACACCTGAATATCAGGCCTTTTCCAGCTTTTACGCCAAGGACTATGCCCCGAAATGCGCAAAGACAGTTGGCGTATCCGCCTTGCCCCAAGGAAGGGCTTTTTATGCCTTTCGTGCCCAATCCCACACCACGACCGACCTGTCGCCAGACCAGATCCACAAGATTGGCCTTGATGAAGTCCGCCGCATCGCCGCGCGGATGGAAGAGGTCGCCAAAGCGGCTGGCTTTCCCGACCGGCAAGCGATGATCGCCCAGCTAAGAACCGATCCGCGCTATTATGCGACCAGCCCAGAACAATTAATGGCTGCGGCCGCGCAGCAGGCAAAGCTCATCGATGGAAAACTACCCCAATATTTCGGGAAGCTGCCCCGGCTGCCTTATGGATTGAGAGAAATCCCGAAGGAAACCGCAGAAACGACAACCACGGCCTATTACAGCTCCGGATCTTTGGCCGCCGGCATTGCCGGCTTCTACTATGTAAACACCTCCAAGCTTAATCAACGGCCGCTTTATGAGCTCCCCGCGCTCACAGCGCATGAGGCAGTGCCGGGGCATCATTTGCAAGGCGCGCTTCAGCAGGAAATTTCCCTGCCGGACTTCCGCAAACATGCGGCGTGGTTCACCGCTTATGGCGAAGGTTGGGGGCTCTATGCCGAATATCTGGGCGAAGAAATGGGCCTTTATGACACGCCGGAAAAGATGATGGGCCGCCTTTCGTACGAAATGTGGCGCGCCTGTCGGCTTGTGGTCGATACCGGGATGCACGCAAAGGGCTGGACAAAGGCTCAGGCGATCCAGTTCATGACAGACAATACCGCCTTGTCAGCGGCCAATATCGAAGCCGAGGTGAACCGCTATATTTCATGGCCGGGGCAGGCGCTGGGGTACAAGATCGGCGAGATTAAGCTCCGGGAATTGCGCACGAAAGCTGAAAAAGAGCTTGGTCCGAAGTTCGATATCCGCCGGTTCCATGATGCCGTCTTGGCGCAAGGCGCGGTGCCGCTTGATGTCTTGGCGTCTGCGATTGACCGCTGGATCGAGCAAGAGGCGAAGCATTAGGTCGACGAAAAACACTTTCCTACATATAACCAAATTGGTTATCCGATTCGCCTTTAACGAACCGGAGACGTTGAGATGGCGATATTAGAAGGCTTGCTCGCCCCGATTACCACATTGCTCGACAAGATCATCCCCGACCCCAAAGCGCGCGATGCGGCGAAATTGGAGCTGCTTCGACTGCAAGGCGCGCAGGAACTGGAAGCGGCAAAGTCCCAGATGTCTGCGATATTGGCGGAAGCCGCCTCGCCTGATCCTTGGACAAGCCGCGCCCGGCCGAGCTTTCTTTATGTGATGTACGCAATCATCCTATGGGCGATCCCGATGGGGCTGATTGCCGCTGCCCAGCCGCAAATGGCAAAAGACATTGCGACGGGCATGAACGCCTATCTTGCTGGCATCCCCGAACCGCTTTGGGCGCTCTTTGGGACGGGATATTTGGGCTACACAGCGGCGCGCCAATGGGGAAAGGCCAAAGGCAGCGATCGCTAGAGCCGGCGCTGCCCGCTGTTGCACGCGCGAAGCAGGGCTGATAGCGGCGGACCATGTTCAACGACACCGCCTCGCCGCTCTCCCTTCTCCTCTCCCGTCGATCCGGCAAGCCGCGCGATATGGTCGCGCCTGGCCCGGACGTGCAACAGATGCAGACTATTTTGCAGGCCGCCAGCCGCGTGCCTGATCATGGCAAGCTTGCCCCTTGGCGGTTCGTGATTGTCGAGGCGACACAGCGCGAGGCCCTCTCCCAGTTGTTGGTCGCGGCCTATCAGGCGGAAAAACCAGAGGCCGGTGCGCTGGAACTGGCAGCGATGGAGCAATTTGCCCAACAGGCCCCTTCCCTCGTCGTTGTTCTTTCCGCACCCAAAAGGGAGAGCAAGATTCCGGTCTGGGAGCAGGAACTATCGGCGGGTGCTGCCTGTATGCAGCTTTTGAACGCTGCTCATGCGCTGGGGTTTGTTGGCGGCTGGCTCACCGGTTGGCCTGCTTATTCCAACCGGGTGCGCGATGCTTTTGGGTCGTCTGAAGAGCGGATCGCCGGCTTCATCTTTCTCGGCTCGCCGTCACGCCCGCTGGAAGAACGGCCCCGCCCGGCATCCTCGGACGCGATCCAAATTTGGAAAGCCTAGATTTTTTCGTGACTTCGAGCTGCATTACTGTATTAAGGTGGCATGACAGCGGCAAGCTTTGACGAAATCCCAATTTATCTGCGTCTGCGCGGGATGCTCGCCGTCGAGATTATCGAGGGCAAGTATCAGGAAGGCGATCAACTCCCTTCCGTGCGGGCTTTTGCAGCCGCGACCGGAACCAACCCGCTGACCGTGGCGAAAGCCTATCAAACCTTGCAAGAAGATGGCCATGTAATCGTCAAACGCGGCATCGGGATGTTTGTAGCACCCGGCGCCGTGGAAGCCCTTAAGGTGCAAGAGCGCGAGATTTTCCTGACCCGCATCTGGCCGCGTATGCGCGCGCTGATCGACCGGCTCGATATCAATCTCTCGGACCTGACGGCGCACGAAACTGCCTGATTTCACCCGCTGGTCTGGTTTTCGCAACTGACCGCGGCTAGCTTGCTTTCATGGTTTTCGGGCGATTACTCCCCCTCTCGACGCGGCTTCAGCAGACCGCCTATCGGTTGCCGGAAGGGGAGCGTATCTACGCTATTGGCGATATCCACGGGCGACGGGACCTCTTTGCCCAATTGCGGGGGATGATTGAGGAAGATCATGCGGCACGCGGTGCGGGCAAATATACGCTCATTCTGTTGGGTGATCTGATCGACCGAGGGCCGGAGTCACGCGGCGTTATCGAAGACGCCATCGCGCTGAGCACCGGCCCGACACCCTGTATTTTCTTGATGGGCAATCATGAAGAGAGCCTGATCCGGGTCTGGGAAGGCGATGAAAGCGTGACCGCCTCTTTTCTGCGCTATGGCGGCGACGCCTTGCTGTGCAGCTATGGCGTTGCAACAGATACGCAAGCACTCGCACAGCGCCCGCCAGCCGAGACAATTGACGCAGTCCGCCGCCATGTGCCCGAAACCCATATCAGGTTCTTGCAAAGCTTTCAGCAGATCCACCAAGAAGGTGATTATGTATTTGTCCATGCCGGCGTCCGACCCGGCATCCCGATCAGCGCACAAGACCCGGTTGACCTGCGCTGGATCCGGGGAGATTTTACCCGCTCAACGGCAGATTTTGGCGCGATGATCGTCCATGGCCACAGCATCACGCCCGAACCGGAAGTAAAACCCAATCGCATCGGCATCGACACCGGGGCCTATCAATCTGGGCATTTGACGGCTCTCGGATTGGAAGGCAGTGCCCGCTGGCTCCTGTCTACCTAAAGATCAAGCGCCGACAAGTAGCCCTGCCAGCGCGGCGCTCATCAAATTGGCAAGACTTCCCGCCAGCAAGGCTTTGAGCCCCAATTGCGCGATCACCGGCCGCTGATTGGGCGCAAGGCTGCCCGTGACGGCCAGCTGGATGGCGATGGAACTAAAATTGGCAAAGCCGCAAAGCGCGAAGGTGACGACGGCAATACTCGTCGGCGAAAAGGATTCTTTCAGCGGGCCAAGCTCTGAAAAGGCAACAAACTCATTGAGCACCAGCTTGGTGCCAAACAGCCCGCCTGCGGCCTGAGCTTCGGCCCAAGGGACGTTCATCAGCACCATCACGGGCGCGAAGACCCAGCCAAGCACCTGTTGGAAGCTAATATCCGGATAGCCGAACCAGCCCCCCACCCCCGCAAGAATCCCATTGGCAAGGGCAACCAGGGCAACAAAAGCCAGAACCATCGCCCCAACGGCCACCGCCAGCCGGACGCCCGTTTGCGCGCCTTCTGCCGCCGCCATCAGAATATTGGCGGGCCGTTCATCGCCGAACAAAATTTCGCCTTCGACGATGGGCTCTTTGCCGAGATCTGCAGGATCATCCGGCATCATCAGCTTCGCCATCAAAATGCCCCCGGGCGCTGACATGAAGCTGGCCGCGAGCAGATAGGGCAGCATCTCCTCCCCCAACATCGCGGCATAAGCCGCAAGGATCGTTCCCGCGACCCCCGCCATACCGACGGTCATGATCGTAAAGATTTGCGCGGGCGTCATCGCCGCCAGATAGGGCCGGATCACCAACGGCGCTTCGCTTTGGCCGACAAAGATATTTGCGGCCGCCCCCAGCGATTCAACCTTGGTAATGCCCGTCACCTTCTGGATGCCGCCACCCAGCCAACGGACGGTGAATTGCATGATCCCAAGATGGTAAAGAATGGCCACAAGGCTCGCGAAAAAGACGATGACGGGCAAGGCCGAGATCGCAAAGCTAAAGCCGCCCAGCTCTGGCTTGGCAAGATTCCCAAACAAAAAGCTGACGCCTGCATGCGCATAGCCCAAGAGGTGGCTGACGCCTGCCGCCAGAAGCTCAATCCCTGCTTTGCCAACCGGCACATAAAGGACAAGCGCCGCGATCCCGGCCTGAAGAGCAAAAGCCGCGCCGACCACCCGCAAGCGGATCGCCCGGCGGTTCGCAGAAAGAGCATAAGCAATAAGCAGGATCAGGCAAATGCCTGCCAAACCGATCAAGACGCGCTGCATGAAATCCCCCCTGCCGACAGGCCTTTACGTCGATCTAGAGACTTATAGGCCTGCCGACCAGCCTCAATAGGTTCGGCCGATCAAAATGCGCTCCACCGCTTTTTCACCGGTGAAGAAGCAGCTGCCCTCCGCCGGAGCCGCATCGCGCGGCGAATTGCGCATGGTGAGCTTTAGGCTTTTCAGCTGCTCCACAATCTTGTCGAGCGCCGCCCCCGTGGGTCGCGCCCATTGCACCTCGACCCAGCCGACAAATTTGTCATCCGAAGCAAAATGGGCAGCAAGATCGGTCACATCCCGGCGGATATTCGCGTCCAGTCGGGCCTTGGCCTCGGCGAACAGGGTCGCTTCAATGTTCCCCAAAAGCGCTGCCGCCGAGGCCAAAAAGTCGTTGCGTGCGACAAACGCCGTGTCGAGCTTGCCATCCTCTTTATACAGCCGGTCGCGGCGCAGCATCGCGACATTGCCGCCCGCCACATCACGCGGCCCGACTTCGATCAGGATCGGCGCGCCTTTTTTAACCCAAGCCCAACGCTTGTTGGAGGCCTTGGTCGCCTTGGTGTCGAGAAGGACACGCAGCGGTTCGCCAAAGGCAGAAAGCCCGCGCAGCTCGGCTGCCAGGCTTCGGCAATAATCGAGGACAGCGGCGTCCTCGTCCGTATCGCGCAGCATCGGGATGATCACAATCTGGTGCGGGGCAACCTGTGGCGGACAGCGGAGCCCATCGTCATCGCCATGCGTCATGATGACGCCGCCGATCAGCCGGGTGGACACGCCCCAGCTTGTCGTGTGGCAGTATTGCTGAGCGCCTTCCTTATCCTGATAGCGGATGCCCGCGGCTTCGGCGAAGCCCGTACCCAGATAGTGCGAGGTGCCGGCTTGAAGCGCCTTGCCATCCTGCATCATCGCTTCGATCGAATAGGTCGCAACAGCACCGGGGAAACGCTCATTCTCCGGCTTTTCCCCCGCGACAACGGGCATGGCGAGCGGCCCTTCCGCAAACGCGCGATACATTTCAAGCGCGCGCAGCGTTTCCGTCATCGCATCGTCGCGGTCGGCATGGGCCGTATGGCCTTCCTGCCACAGAAATTCCGATGTGCGCAGGAACATACGGGTACGCATTTCCCAGCGCACAACGTTCGCCCATTGGTTGGTCAGCAACGGCAAATCGCGCCAGCTTTGCACCCAGCGGCTCATGGCGGCACCAATCACGGTCTCCGACGTCGGACGGACAACCAGCGGCTCTTCCAGCTTCGATTCAGGATCCGGGACAAGCTTGCCCGTGCCGTCGCCCACCAGCCGGTGGTGGGTGACGACGGCCATTTCCTTGGCAAAGCCCTCCACATGGTCGGCTTCCTTTTCAAAGAAGGAAAGCGGGATGAAGAGCGGAAAATAACAATTCTCGACGCCGGCGAGCTTAATCTCGGCATCCATCAGCTTTTGGATTCGTTCCCAAATGCCATAGCCCCAAGGGCGGATGACCATGCAGCCGCGGACTCCAGATTCCTCGGCCAGATCAGCCTCTGAAATGACTTCCTGATACCAAGCAGCAAAATTCTGGGCGCGGGTGACATTGAGAGCGTGTTTCATACCCCCGGCGTTAGCCGAGGGCCGCGCCCCACCGCAACCCTTGGGAACCAGAAGCCCGCGCAAATGGTTAGCTCTTTCGAACCGATGAGGAGGATGAAAATGGGCTGGTTAGGTGCTCTGGTAGGCGCGGCGCTCGATAGGCGGGATGGGGATTCGGGCGTGAAAGGCGCGTTACTCGGCGCAGTTGCAGGCCGGGCGATCAAATCCGGCGTGCCGATGGCCGCTGCCGCCACGCTCGGCTGGATGGCCTTTTCCGCACTCCGCAAGGCCCGCAGCCGGCGCTCAGCCAAGGAGACGACGCCCCATGGTTGATCTCACTACCGCCAACCGCTTCCACTCTGCCACGCTGCGCGACGACATGGCGATTTATGACCGGAGCGGCACCAAGCTGGGCCGTGTCACAGAGGTGATGGTTGATATGGCGAACGGCACCCTTGAGTTCGTCGTGATTTCGTTCGGCGGCTTTTTGGGCCTTGGGCAGAAATATCATCCCCTGCCCTTCCAATTGCTCCAACTGCGCGACCAAGCGGACGGCTTTGTCGTCGACGCACCAACCGCGCTGATAGACGGCAGCCCCGCCTATCGCGTGGACGACGCGCCGGTGTTCGACGCGGATTATGGCGAGAGGCTTCGGTCCTATTATGGGCTTCAGCGGGACGCACAAACAGGCCGCCTATTTCATCCATCGCGTTGAAACTTAATTCGCCCTTGCACTCGCCCGCCTGATGCCTATGCCTGCCCGGCGTGACGACGGACAGAGCGCCCCCCCATCATGATCGCCGGATGCTAGCGCTTGGCATGCGGCTTTTGTCGATTTTTGGGCTGGCGACCATGTCCATGCTTGTCAAACTGGCGAGCGAAAGCGGCATTCGCCTGACGGAAATCATGTTCTGGCGGCAGTTCGCGGCTATTCCGGTCGCCCTCACTTGGGTGGCGCTCACATCGGGGATGGCAACGTTGCGCACGCAGCGCTTTGGCGCGCATCTCAGGCGCTCCTTTCTGGGTGTCACGGGGATGGTCTTCACCTTTGGTAGCGTGATCCTCCTGCCTTTGGCCGAAGCGACGACGCTGGGCTTTACGGTGCCCATTTTTGCGACGATCCTCTCCGCCTTTGTCCTGCGCGAACATGTCGGCATCCACCGCTGGGCAGCCGTGATCATCGGCTTTATTGGTGTCCTGATTGTGATCCAGCCGGGAAGTGGTGGCTTTCCACTGAAGGGCGCACTGGTTGGCCTCACCTCGGCGCTGATCATCGGGATCATCAGCCTCCATCTGCGCGATATGGGGCGGACTGAAGCGCCCGCGACGACAGTTTTCTACTTCTCGCTCCTTTCTTCGATGATGCTGCTTGCGCTGCACCTCGCGCCGCTGCCGGAAAATCTGTCGCAGATGGTCGCTTGGGGTCCGGGGAACCATAGCGTGCATCAATGGCTGCTCATCGGCGGACTTGGCCTGTGCGGCGGGCTGGGGCAGATCGCGCTCACCGCATCGCTGCGCTATGCGCCCATCTCCACCGTCGTTGGCATGGATTATACGAGCCTGTTCTGGTCCGCCCTTTATGGCTGGGCGATTTGGGGCGTGCTGCCCGGCGCCTCCACCTGGGCAGGAGCACCTCTCATCATCGCGAGCGGCCTCTATATCGCGTTTCGAGAACACCGCCTCGCCATTGCCCAACCCAAGGAATTGACGCCATGAGCCTGCCCATCCTCCATCATTGCGAAGGCGCACGCTCCTTCCGCTGTCTATGGGCCGCCGAGGAAGCAGGCTTTGCGCTGGACTTGAAAATGTGGCCCTTCCCGCCGCGCTGGCTGGCCAAGGAATTTAAGGATGTGAACCCCTTGGGCACGATCCCGGCCTGGGAAGAGGCCGGCCATTTTCTCACCGAAAGCGCCGCCATCTGCCAGCGGATCGCGGCGGGGACGCCGCTCGAAATCCGGGCGGAGGAGCGGGATTATCTCCCCTATCTCAACTGGCTGCACAGGAGCGACGCGACGCTCACCTTCCCGCTGACCATCGTGCTACGCTACACAAGACTTGAGCCCAAAGAGCGCCAGCTGCCGCAAGCGGTGGAGGATTATAAAGGCTTCTTCATGGGCCGCGCCAAAAGCATCGAAGAGGCATTGAGCGATGGTCGGGCTTGGCTGGTCGGGGATCGCTTTACCGTCGCGGATATCTGTGTCGGCTATGCCGTTCATTTGAGCGCCACTTTTGGCTTTGACGCCGAGCTCGGCCCGCTGACGCAAAGCTGGTACGCCCGGTTGAAGGATCGGCCCGGCTTCAAATCTGCCCGCGCAAGAGAGATTGCTGGGCGCCCCGAGGGCCAGCGCGCACCCTTATAACCCCAGCACCATCTTCGCGATGATGCCGCGCTGGATTTCGTTGGAGCCGCCATAGATGGAGGCCGCGCGGCCGTTGAAATAGCTGGGGACCGCGGTGAGGGCGACATCCGGCCCGATGGGTGCCACATTACTCCCCGGTTGGCGCGCGGCGAACTGGCTGACAGCCGCATAGTCGCCGGCTAGTTCGACCGCCATTTCCTGCACCTTTTGCGCGGTTTCCGTTCCCTGAATTTTGAGCATCGAGGCAGCAGGGCCGGGGTTCCGGCCGCGCGCGACCTCGGCCATCACGACATCTTCGCTTGCTTCAATCGCGGCAATTTGCGCCGCGAGGATGGAGAGGCGGCGGCGAATATCGGGCGTCTCGAGCAAGGTGCCGCCCGCGCCATTGTCGAGCTGCCGGGCATGGCCAACCACCCGCGCTAACGCCGCCTTGAGGCCCGCCGAATGGGCAACCGCGCGTTCAAATTCCAACAGATATTTGGCGACCGACCAGCCGTGATCTTCCTCGCCCAAGCGCCCGGAGACGGGCACCCGCGCATCCTCGAAAAAGACCTGATTGAAATCATGGTCATCCGCGATGGAGGGGATCGGCCGCACGGTGATGCCCGGTGTGTCCATGTCGAGCAGCAGGAAGGTGATGCCCTGTTGCGGGCGCCCTTCGCGGCTGGTGCGGACAAGGCAGAACATCTTGTTCGCGAAATGGGCGTGGGTCGTCCAGATTTTGGAGCCGTTGAGGACATAATGACCGCCATCCCGATCCGCCCGCAGCGAAAGGGAAGCAAGATCCGATCCCGAACCCGGCTCGGAATAGCCCTGACACCAATAATCTTCGCCGGACAGGATACGCGGCAGATACCATGCCTTTTGCTCCGGCGTGCCATAATGCATGATGGCAGGCGCCACCATGCGCAGGCCCATCGGCGACAGCGGCGGCGCGCCAGCCCGCGCGCATTCCGACGCGAAGACATGCCGCTCCGCCTCGCTCCACCCGGTGCCGCCATAGTCCTTGGGCCAAGTGGGGGCGACCCAACCCTTTTTGTGGAGGATCGCCTGCCATTTGAGCGTGTGTTGCTTATCAACAAACACGCTCGTCGACTTGGCGGCAACGTCGCGCAGTTCGTCTGTTAGATTGGCGGCGAGCCAATCGCGTACCTCTGCGCGAAATGCCTCCAAATCAGCCGCCATTCCTAGTTCACCTGCCGATCATAGCCCACCCAATAGGGGGCACGCAGATCTTTCCGCAAAATCTTGCCGCTGGCGTTTCTGGGCAGTGCCTCGATGATGTCGATCGACTTGGGCACCTTGAACCCGGCGATCTTTTCCCGCGCCCAGCTGATGACGTTATCCGGATCGATGGTCGCCCCTGGCTTCGGCACGCACACCGCCTTCACCGCCTCGCCCCAGCGTTCATCGGGCACGCCGATCACCGCGACTTCGAGCACATCCGGGTGCCCATAAATCGCGCTTTCAACTTCAGCTGGATAGACATTCTCGCCGCCAGAAATGATCATGTCCTTCACCCGGTCATGGATGTAGAGATAGCCATCTTCATCGACATAACCGGCGTCGCCGGTATGGACCCAGCCATCATTGGTCAGCGTTTTCTTGGTCGCATCGGGCAGGTTCCAATAGCCGAGCATATTGTTGGAAGACCGGGTGATGACTTCGCCCACCTCGCCCGTCGGCACTTCATTGCCCGCGTCATCAATCACCTTGATCTCGACGCCAGGCAGCGGCTTACCCGCAGAGCGCATCCGCTTATTGCCATTGGGGTCATGGTCTTCAGGCGGAAGCATGACGATGGTGCCGGTGGTTTCGGTCATCCCGTAATTCTGGATGAATTCGCAGCCAAACATCTGGATGCACTGACGCAGCAGTTCTAGCGGGATCGGCGCTGCCCCATAGAGGATATATTTGAGGCGGCTGAAATCGACCGTTGGGCAACGTGGATGCTGGAGCAGGATGTGGAGCGCGGCGGGCACGATGAAGAAACGCGTGACGCCGCCCGTCTCAATCGCGTCAAACAGGCCATCGGGTGTGAATTCGGCGAGGATATAGCCCGGCAAGCCGCTGGCGAGCGCCATCACACCCAAGCCGGTCCCACCGATATGCGCGCACGGCATCGCGACCAGCACGACCTCATCATCTTCCCATTGGGTATAGGCGAGCCCCGCATCCGCCGTGCCCTTGCGCAACGCAAAAAGGTTGCGGTTGGAAAGCTCAACACCCTTGGGGTTGCCGGTCGTGCCCGATGTATAAAGCTGCAACACCGCTTCATCCGGCCCCGCTGGCACAAAATCCACCCGCGGCGCGGTTGCCGCAATCTCGCGTGCCTCCCGCTCCCCGATAAAGCGCGGATTATGCGTCAATTGGCCTTCCAGCGCCGTCTGTGTATTTTCAAAGCCCGGCCCGGTAAAGACGATCTTCGACTGGGTATCGTTGACGATATAGGCCCATTCGGGCGGCGCGAGCCGCCAACCAATCGGCGCCATGACCACGCCAATTCGCGCTGCCGCGTAAAACAGCGTGAAGTAGATATCGCTGTTCTTGCCGATCCAGCATACCCGATCTCCCTTTTTGAGGCCAGCCGACTGGAAGAAAGAGGCGATCCGTGCCGTGCGATCCTCAAGGTCCGCATAAGACCAGAAGCGATCCTCCTCGCGCATCGCCAGCCGATCGGGCCGTTCGCCCGCCCAATGGCGGATGAACGCATCAAAGGTCAAAAGGTCCGCAACATCGGACATCAGCAATCCTCTCGCGATTCTGTTTGTTCGCGATGCTAGGCGAGCGTTTACGCTCGCGTAAAGCGCCGATTGCTTCAGCCCCGCCTAAAGATGACGGTCAGATTATTGGCAGGCATTTCAATCACCTGCTCCAGCGTGAACCCGTGGCCCGCAGCAACGCCGGCCACGTCTTCCAACCCCCGCAGCCCCCAAGCGGGGTTTTGAGCCTTCAAATTGGCATCGAAAGCCAGATTGCTGGGGGCAGTTTCCACCCCTTCGCGCAGAAACGGCCCATAAAGAATAAGCCGCCCAAAAGAAGGCAGGCAGTGCGCGGCCCCGGCCATTAGGCCCAAAGTGGCCGCCCAAGGGGCGATATGGACCATGTTGATGCACAGAACCGCGTCAGCCTGCGTTACCGGCCAGTCCGGCGCTGATGCATCGAGCAACAGGGGCGGTAGGACATTCGGCAACGCCGCTTCGGCGGACCAAGCAGCGATCGAGGCGAGGCCAAGGGGATCGGCGTCGCTTGGCTGCCAGACAAGTTTGGGGAAGTGCCGCGCAAAATGGACAACATGCTCCCCTGTCCCGCTCGCAATCTCGAGCACCGTGCCCGCGTTGGGCAGCACGGTTTTCAGGACATCGACAAGAACGTCCCGATTACGCGCGGTGGCCGGCGCATGGCGCTTGGCTTCGGGGCCGGGCGCCAGCGTAAAGGGTTGAGGGTCGGTCATGCCGCGGTCACCAAAGGCACCCGATTGGCCCCAAAACGGGTTAGCGGGTCGCGTTATACTGGAGTTGGGCTTCGTTCAGCTGAAACCCAATCAGCAATTCAAAGCTTGCTTTTTGAACCGCCGCGCGGACTTCTGGATCAGCCAAGGGATCAAGCGCCGCATCCTCATCACCTGCCTTGCGCTTGCGGGTCAGCCGCTTTTCGACATCTAACGGCAAGGTTGCTGCTGCACGGTTCACATGGCTGGTTGCAGCCCCCTTGGCTTCTGCACGGGTCTGCCCATCGGCAAAATTGACGACCACAGTCCCCAGCCTTTTGGAAACAACAACCCGGCCGCCCTGAACCACCGTCGCAAAATAGGGCAGTTCCAGCCGACGCGCGCCAGCACCCGAGCGACGCGTGGCCACCACATCAAAACGCGCATCGGCTACGATGTCGCTGCCCTTTTCGTTGCACGAAGACCGCACGTTCGTGATCGCCGCAACCACATCAATCGCCGCCGCCTCGCGTGAGCTGGGCGGATCGAACAACGTTACATCGCCCGTATAAACAGGCACAGCCACCGCCGGACACGCAGACCGCGTCACCGCAATGCCGCCCGAGGAATCAAAGTCACCATCCTTGGCGCAGCCCGCAAGCATCAGGGTGGCAAAGCCGGTCAGGACGAGAATTTTGCGCTGCATGACAATTGGATTCCTCACAGATAAGGATCGTCCGTATAGGAAGCGGCTTTCCCGCCTGCAAGCAATCGCGTAGGGGCTGACGCAAGATGAATGACAAGAAACCTTCTCTCACCCTGCTGATTGCAGCCCCGCGCGGCTTTTGCGCTGGGGTGGATCGCGCCATATTGATCGTGGAACGCGCGCTCGAGCGCTATGGCGCGCCCGTTTATGTCCGGCACGAGATCGTTCACAACCGGTTTGTCGTTGATAGCCTGAGAGCCAAGGGCGCGATCTTCGTGGAAGAGCTTGACGAGGTGCCGGATGGGATGCCGGTTGTATTTTCCGCGCATGGCGTCCCCAAAATTATCCCTGCAACGGCCGATGCGCGCGGCCTTGACTGGCTGGACGCCACCTGCCCATTGGTGTCCAAGGTTCACCGCCAAGCAGAGCGCCTGGTCGAACAAGGCAAGCATATCATCTTTATCGGCCATGAAGGGCATCCCGAAGTGATCGGCACATTCGGGCAAGTCCCCGAAGGATCGATGACGCTGATTGAGAATACGCAGGATGTGGCTGACCTGCCAGCGATGGACGATGAGCGGCTCGGATTTCTGACGCAGACAACCTTATCCGTTGACGATACGGCAGCTGTCGTCGCGTCTCTTAAGGCACGTTTTCCGCAAATTCAGGGCCCAAGGGGCGAAGATATTTGCTACGCAACCAGCAATCGTCAGGATGCGGTGAAGGCGATCTGTGCCCGCGTTGAAAAGCTCATCGTGATCGGGGCGCCAAACTCAAGCAACTCGTTGCGACTGGCCGAGGTGGGGGAACGGATGGGGGTACCAGCCCAGTTGATCCAACGAGGCAAGGATTTGGACTTTGATTGGCTAGGCACGCCAGCCACATTGGGCCTAACAGCAGGCGCGTCGGCGCCCGAAATCCTAGTGCGCGAGGTGGTCACAGCCCTTTCAGAACGGTTTGACGTAACCGAAGAGGAAATCGTGACTGCGCAAGAAGATATGATCTTCAAGCTCCCGCGCGCGCTGACGGAATGAGCAATGGCTGTTTACACCCAGATCAGCACTGACGATTTGGCGGACTATGTCCGAGCGTTTGATGCGGGCAACCTCCAATCGGCCAAAGGCATCGCCGAGGGTGTCGAGAACAGCAATTATCTGGTCGAAACGGACAAAGGCCGGTTCATTTTTACCGTTTATGAAAAACGGGTTGATGTGAACGACCTACCCTTTTTTCTAGCGATGATCGACCATTTGGTTGCCCGGGGCTGCCCCGTCCCTGCCGCGCTGAAGACCCGCGAAGGCCATGGCACGATTACCCGGCAGGGCAAGGCCATGGCCATGATGCAGTTTATGCCGGGCCTCTCCGTCAGCCATCCAACCGCGGGCCAAGCGCGAGCAACGGGGCGCGTTTTGGGCCAGTTGCACGCCGCCCTTGCTGATTTTCCGATGGACCGACCCAATGCCTTGGGACCGCAAGGCTGGTATGATCTGGCCGATCGCTGCGGCGACGACCTTGACCTGATCCAACCCGGCCTCAAAGCGCGGGTCGCGGCCGAGTGCGCATTTTTGAAGGAAAATTGGCCCGCTCATCTCGCCCGCAGTGTCATTCATGCAGATCTTTTCCCCGACAATGTCCTGATGGCGGGGGATGAGGTTTGCGCGGTTATCGACTTTTATTTTGCCTGTACCGAAATCCGGGCCTGGGACTTGGCGGTGACGCATAGTTCGTGGAGCTTTGACGCAACAGACAATCGCTTTCAGCCCGCCGTCGGCGCGGCCTTGGTTGAAGGCTATGAAGACAGCTTTGGCCTAAGCGATGAAGAACGCGCCGCCTTTCCGGTTTTGGCACGCGGGGCGTGTCTACGCTTCCTCCTGACCAGGGCTTGGGATTGGCTCAATACGCCAGCCGATGCCATGGTCACCCGCAAGGATCCCCTCGCCTATCTGGCGCGGTTGGAGCATTACGCTGCGCTGTGAGTGAGCTTCCCCGCGTCAAAATCGCCACCGACGGCGCCTGCAAGGGCAATCCCGGCCCCGGCGGCTGGGGCGCTGTGCTGCGCTTTAACGGGATTGAGAAAGAGCTTTCGGGCAGCGAACCGGGAACCACCAACAACCGGATGGAGTTGATGGCCGCCATCCAAGGCCTGAAGGCTCTTAATCGGCCGTGTCACGTTATCCTTGAAACCGATAGCGTTTATGTGCGTGATGGGATCACCAAATGGATCTTTGGCTGGCAGCGCAACGGCTGGCGGACTGCCGACAAAAAGCCGGTCAAAAACGCAGAACTTTGGCAGGAACTTCTTGCGGCAGCCGCGCCGCACACGATCGATTGGCGCTGGGTGAAAGGTCATGCCGGCGACCCGGACAATGAACGCGCCGATAAACTGGCCAGCGATGCCGCCCTTGCTGTGGGGCAATCACGCCATTGGTGAGCGGCTGAACCGGCCCGGTGCATAGACCTTCCAGTCGATTGCGTCATACGGCGCACCCGGTGCCACGCCCCTGATTTCCGCTGCCAGCAAGGCGGCAATGGCTGGCGCGGTTTGGATGCCGGCCCCGCCTTGGCCTGCACACCAGTAGAAATCTGGGCATAAAGGATCTTGCCCCAAAACCGGCACCCGATCTGGCGAAAAGCTCCGCAACCCCGCCCAGCTGCGCTCAACGGCTTCGATCGGCCAATTCAAGACCTCTTCAAACCGGGCGATGGCCCGGGCGATATCTTCTTCTTCCGGGCCAGCATCGCACGGCGCGGTCGGGGTTTCGTCATGCGGGCTTAGCCAAATCCGCCGCGCGCCTTCTGGCTTAAAATAGAAGCGCTCCTCCAAGTCGACGACAAGCGGCAGATCGGTCGGAATGTCACAGCCAAGGCGCAGCTGCACCATGGTGCGGCGCATCGGTTGGATGGCGATGTTGCTTGCGCTGGCCAAGGCAGCGACCTCGCTCGCCCAGGCGCCGGCAGCGTTGACAAGCTTTGTCGCCTGATAACCCTGCGATCCTGCGACGATGTCCCACCCCTGTTCGTGATGCGCAAGCTCCGTTACGGGGCTCCGCAACGCCAGCTCAGCCCCTTCCCGACGCGCGGCGCGCAGAAACGCCGCATGCAACGCCGCAACGTCAATATCGGCATTGCTCGGTTCCCAGACGCCCAGTTCCCAGGCCGGACGAAGGCCGGGCAAGCGCGCGTTCAGGCTTTCTCCGCGCAAAAGCTCATGCCGCACACCAGACCCGGCAAAGGCCGCCAAAAAGTCGTGGGCTAGGTGCGACACATCCTTTCGAGCCAACATCAACGCGCCGCGTGCCGACAAAAAACTCTTTTCTGAAAAGGCAGCCGGGGGTGTGGCAAGAAAAGGCCCAGAGAGGCTTGTCAGCGGTTGAACCATCGGCCCGCCATAGGTTTCCGTCCAAAAGGCTGCCGACCGACCGGTCGCATGATAACCGGCCTGATCTTCTGTTTCGAGCAGAAGGACTTGAAGATGCGGCGCAAGCGCAGCCGCCAGGCTCGCCCCGGCCATTCCTGCGCCCACAATGGCTATGTCGAACGTCATCATGCGCCCCTGACGCGGCGCGCAGAACAGGTCAACCCGTCCCTTTAGTCGTCTTGGGGCGCGGCAGATGCTCACCGCCAACCCAAAATTAACCCCTTTGGACGATAAACACCTCTGAATTGTTCTTAACGCCCGGATCATCTGTCCATGGATTTTCGAAAAACCCTTCTGATTGTCGGCGCGTTGCTGCTCGCAACCATTCTGGCCTTTGCCGGAAAAATGATGATCAGCAGTCCCGAACCCGCCGTCGATAGAGCTCGGTCTGCGCCAAACCCCGCGCCTGCGGCACCGCGCATCCTTGTCGCAACCCGTGCGCTGCCGGTGGGAACAATTCTGACGCCAGACAGCTATCGGCTTCAACCATGGCCGGCGGAAATGGCCGAGACCATTTATTTTCTCGAGAGGAACAAGGCTGAGCTTGCGTCCATAAACGGGCGGGTCGTGCGCACCGCAATCAGCGCGGGCCAACCGTTGACGCAAGGGGCCTTGGTAAAGCCGGGAGATCGAGGGTTTCTTGCTGCGGCTTTGGCCCCCGGCATGCGGGCCGTCACTGTCCCGGTATCGGCGTTGAGCGGCGTTGCGGGCTTTGTCTTCCCGGGTGATCGGGTTGACCTGATGCTGACCCAAACCATCGACAATAATGGTTCGGCGATGCAGGCATCAGAGACCATCCTGCGCAACCTTAAGGTCCTCGCGACCGACCAACGGACCAATTCGTTGGACGACAAGGGCAAGCAAACGGTTCAAGTTTCGTCGTCGGTTACGTTTGAGGTGACCCCCAAGATGGCCGAGAAAATCTCGGTCGCCCTTACCATGGGCCAATTGTCGCTGGCGCTGCGCGCGATCACAGATGGCAGTGCGCTCGACCAAGCGATTGCAGCGGGCAAGGTCAAATTGCCTCCCGGCGCAGATTTGCGAACGGAACGCAAACTTGTGTCTGATTTTGCCAGCCGTCCGGAGGATGGCGGTCAGACCTACTCAACCGGGGCCGATGTGTCAGTGTTTCGGCGCCGCTATGGCGGACGGGCGCCGAACAGAGCGGGCAGCGATGATGCACCTGTCGCGAGCGCCAACGCCGCCCGCGCCAACGCAAGCACTCAGGTGCGCGTCTGGCGTGCTGGCGTCCCTCAAGCTGTCACTTTCTAGGACTAAGGCGATGCCACTTCGATCCCGATCCACAATCCTTGCCCGCTCCGCGCTGCATCTATCCATTTGCGGCCTGCTCGCCCATGCACCCGTTGCGCCGGCAGCACCACCCACCCCGCGGCTGACGGCAAACGATGCGCCAATGGCAACACTGACGCTGCCGCGCGGCCGCGGCCAATTGGTAAGCCTGCCTGCCGCAATCTCCGATATCATGGTCGCCGACCCTCAGGTGGCGGATGTGCAGGTCCGCTCGCCGCGCCAAATCTATCTGCTGGCAAAGGCACCAGGGCAGACGACCATATTTGCGCTTTCGGGCAATGGCCGCGTTGTCTATGCGGCAAGCGTCAACGTCAGCGCGGACGTTCGGCAGTTGCAAGAAACATTATCGCTTGCCCTGCCCGGCTCATCCATCGTTCTTACCCAAACAAACAGCCTGATGCTGATGACCGGCACCGTGGCGTCTGCGACAGATGCAGAACAGGCAGAGCAGATCGTCAAGGCAGCTTCCGACACGCCCGTCATCAATCGCCTGAAAGCCGCCGCACCTGTGCAGGTTAACCTGCAAGTGCGCATTGCCGAAGTGAACCGACAGGTCGTCAAGAACTTAGGGATCAACCTGTTATCGCGCGACACGACCGGCGGATTTTTGTTCGGCGTGGCGCAAGGACGCAGTTTTGGAAGCATCGGTAATGCAGATCTCTCCGCTCTGCCGCAAATCGATGCCTCTGCTCTCTACAAGCTGCCAGCGGGTAGCGTGACGCTGCCCTTCAACCCAGCGACCGGCAAGTTCGTTCTTGGCAATGGGACAACGTATAATCTCGACGCGCTGGGCCAGGGCAAAGGGACGAATATTGCCCTTGCCGGCAAATTCCTTGGCCTCGACCTCGCCTCGGCAATTGACCTGGCGGAAAATGAAGGGCTGGCAGCCACCCTCGCGCAGCCGAACCTGACAGCTGTGTCAGGCCAAACAGCTAGCTTTTTGGCAGGAGGGGAAGTCCCGCTGCCTGTCGTGGGCAGTCAGGGTCAGTCGGGTGTTGAATTCAAGGAATATGGCGTCAGTCTTTCCTTCACGCCCACCGTTCTTTCAGACGGGCGGATCTCGATGCGCGT
>JACCEC012671785.1_pt1 | contig 18743 bp, 31 predicted proteins | sample 7450121 | NCBI WGS metagenome assembly JACCEC01 (sample SAMN15323455, study PRJNA562643) | freshwater metagenome | isolation source: river surface water | place: USA:Blue River Watershed | collected 2017-08-18 | reverse complement strand
AATACAGGGGGTTTCTTACCGACCATTTGACCCAATACTTGTTGGTCGATAGCCTTTGCCAGCATATCAGCAGCAGAGGAAATAGCAGCCGAATGCATTTGAGTATGGGATGCGTTCATCATTAACTCAGTACGAATCTTATGTAGATTCTTCGTGTCCTCGTTAGTGGACATGATAAGCATATCAAGAATCGGAATTATATCATCGCGACCTCTCCAAGTACCAATGAATACACCATGTGGATTAACAAACCCACGGAGAGTATCTGGTGCATAGACATACGAATACTTCTTATCACCATTTAAGGGTTTACCCTTAACATAATCATGGAACTGGCGCTCTGAACCAGCAATGACCCAAACTCTATGTTTCATACTACAAGATAGATTAACCAGACATATGTCAAATAATGAGCCAACTGATCGGCTCCCATTAGATACCAGAATTGTGGATGTTGGTCGGACTTCCAACCGAACTTTGCATTAATATTCATCTTTGCCCAATCCACGTGGTAATGGATAACGGCATCGAATAGACCCAACCAGAATGCAGCTTGCGGAGCATACCAAGTGAAGCATAGCATTGTTGCTACTCCGTGCATGAACGCATGAAGCAGACCGCCAGGATGTAGATATGTACCTTTATTCATCCATTGATATGGTCCTTGAAGAGGGAAATCAACGATGAAGTGCTTCAGGATTAGAAGCGTCATTAGGGTTAATACAACGTCAGCCATTTGTTTGCGCCACGATAGGTGTGGTGAATGTAATTTCTTTGGTCGTACCATCAGCCAGCTTACATGTAATTGTATATGGAGGATTCCATGGGCTTAGAGGGTTTGGATATGGTGAGACAGGAGTTGGTTGGTACGGAGTGGATGGACCAAACGTCATATGTTTGGCTTCTTGATTAGCAATGCGTGCTTCAAGTTGGGCAATACGAGCTTCCAGCTGAGTCATTCTTTCTTCGAGCGTCATACATCAGTCCTCTTTACATATACCAGCAAACCTTTCTTGGTTGCTGTTTCAATCATATTCTTAGTGCCACGGGATTTGCCATCCCAGATAGCGATTAGTGCATCGGCATTCTCTGCCATCTTTCGGTTACGGATTGGACCAGCGGCACGACCATGGGTTTGCCAGTCAGCTTCAAATATATGCAATGGTACATCGGCTGACTCAGCATATCGCTCACCAAGAGCATCAACACCTTTGGCTCCACCAGATACAACAGCCTGAATATTGAAGTTACATTCAACGATCGCATCAAGCACTAGGTTGTAATCATGGATATCACGACCACCAGCAATAATTACTCTCATACGATATCCTTGTTGGCTTTCCAGTTATCCCATTCGTCTACCTGTTTGATCCAGTCATAGGCTTCCTTCTCGGAATCGAAGAATGGGGATGCGACTCGCTCTTGTTCGTTCTTCCAGAAATAGGTGTAAGAATTCATCCCCGCATCCCGATACTTGACCAATGTCAGGAGCAAGCGACCTGCCTTGAACTTGAGATAATCTGGTTCATTGCCAAGTCCATATCCTTTATCGGACATCATATTGGCTGCTGCGAGGATGATATCTTTATCCATTACTTGATAGTTGCGATGCGGTTGAGTTGGAGAGTGGTTTCGTATGTATAAGGAATTTCCTTACGAACCAGAGTATCTTTAACAGTTGGCCATGTGGCTGAATCATAATCAGTGCGCCAGTTAAACTCATTGCCGTCTGGTTTTACTTGAATAGAGCGAGTGGTATTAATCTCGATCTTGGCTTTCTTCTGCCCCTTAGACCAACCTTGCTGTGATTCCACATAACCTTTGTAGATACCCTTGCGAACATTCACACGATGAGAATAACCAGTGGTCACGACCATAACTTGGTCACCAACATTTACTTCCTCGCCGAACACACCTTTGATAGAATCTTGAACGATTTGAGCTTTTGCCATGATATATTTCCTTTATGCTGCTTTCAGCATGATAGTTTTCACAAAACCAGTCGTGTCTTTCTTGGCACGACCTTTAGCGTAGAGACCAACGATTACACCCTTGGGATCGAGGAATCGAAGATCGGAGTCGTCACCGTTGAATACAGGACGACCATTATATGTAGCAGGCATTGGCTCAGTCTTCTTGAGACCAAATACAGTTGCCACATTATAACCTTGTTCGATGGCTTTCAATACATCAGCATCGTTGCCATCAGCTGCAGAGAATGTCAGGTGATAGTTTGATTCACCACCGACCTTACGACCAAGGATCTTGGTGTAATCATAGAATTGAGTGAAGGGGAATGCTTGGAAGATATTCTTGTAAGTCTTACCTTCGCGAACAACTTCATACTTCTCAAAGGACAGGTCGCTGGTGCCGTTCAAACGGAATACAGCGATCATATTATTCTTTTCAGCCTTCTTGCGAGCAGACTCGATATCCTTGACCAACTGAGCCATGAACTCTTCACGTTGCTCGAAGAACATACGTGTCTTGCGCTTGCGGGCTTCTTGAATCGTATTGGTTCCACCTGGTTTGAACATACCACCACGACCAGCAGTGTTCAAGCAAGCAGCAGTGCAACCAGCAGTGCGCTTGGGGCAGGTTTCGTAGCCAGACAGATTGGCAGGTGCCAAGTGCAGGATGAAGGTTTGATAGCCATACTTCTCACCCTTAACAGTCTTCGTGTTACCAACAGTCAGCAATTTCATAATATGTCCTTTATCTCAACCAATACATTAATTATAGTCTAATGTTGAATTAAAGTAAAGCGATATTTGATAAAAACCCTACACTCGGTAGGGTTTCTTTTTTACTACTTTTCACCTAACAGGTACTGGTTAGAGATAACCTTGAAAGTCATGCCTCCGTTGACCTCTTTGAACACTACACCTTCGCGAAGTGGCTCGTGACCAGCAGCACCGTTCATAGACTTACCATCGGCAAATTCCAACAGTTGGTTCATGTCGGTGATTCCAAGGGTATCGTACATAGAAGCACTGAAAGCCAAAACTGGAACATGCTTCAAACCCATACGAGTGATCAGTTGCCAACGTGCCTCTGGATTCAGATACTTACCAGCCTGAATATCGTAAACATCAAACACTCGGAATTCGGGTTTAGATAGTTTGTAGATGTTACCTTGGATGTTGGGACCAACCAATTCACCTTGAATAGCGAATGACCAGAACTCATCAACAGCAATCATCTTAGCCTCGATATCATCCTGACGAGCAACGTCCCAGAATGTATTACCAGCAACTTCCTTTAGATCCATGTTGCGTGAGCAAACACCGAACTGCATCTCACCATCGACAACCATACGATATACGGTCATAGATGAGCCTTCTAGCTTCTCAGTGATTTCAAATTGAGTGCCAGCCTCATTGGCAGCAACAATTTCTTTCTTCAGGTTTTGAGCACGTTCTTGATCAGTCTTAGGAATCAGTGACGGGAAATTACCACGGCACACACCAGCCAACTGAGCATTGACGGGCTTCTCCCACTTCTTGATACCAAGCAATTCAGTAACGTCTTGGTCTTCGCTGACATTCTGAATATCACCATCGGTGCGACGGAAATAGAATCCACCATCTTCAGTGTATTCCAACGGCATCAACAAACCCTGAGACAGCTGACCACGCAGCTTGATAGTCTTAAGACGTTCACCCTTGACACCTTCAAACTCACGTGGCTCTTTACCTTTAGACAGGAAAGGAGCCAACTCGGTTGGAATCCATGAGTCAATCTCAAAATAGATAGCCAGATCACCTACATTGTAGAGACCCTTTTGGGCTACAACTTTCCAACCACCAACAACTGCGCACTCAATGGCGTCAGCACCCTCGATTGGGTTCAGTTCATCAATTCGAACAATCTTAGCAAGTTTACGCATAACAAATCCTTATTCAATAACCCTCAACGCTTTCAACCATCGGTTGAAGTCTTTTTGTTTCCAATCACCAGCACGAATCCACATATAAACCTTATCAAGTGGGATGTCTTGAATCTGCTCTGTAGTCAACAGTTCTTTTCGCTTGATATCCGATGCTTGAATACCTCGGCGAGCGATTCGAGACTGCATCATTTCAATGTGAGTCATAACAAATCCTTATTCTTTGATCATCGCTTGAACCCATGCCTTACCTGAGTTGTCAGCATAGACGGGATAGAACACTGGTCCACCTTGTGGTTTAAAACCCTCGGCGATCGACTTGGTTACACTGGCAACCAAATCAGGCAAAGTGCCGCATTTGATAATAATGTATTCCATGATCAAACAAAATCAATAGCAAATTCTTCTGGACCAGTCTTGGAGACTTTGACCATGGGTGTAATCTTCATCATGATATCAGAGAAGATCTTTCGCGATGTACGCTCAACGCCATCAATGAACAACGTCCCGTTGAAAAAGTAAGCGGACTCGCCAGCAGCGAGGTGGGGAGTGGCAACTTCAAGAACCTTAGTTTCGAACGACATACTTTTCTCCTAATCAATACAGTAATTATACCGCTGATCTGAATTAAAGTCAAGTGTTTTGTTGATCTTTTTTACAGCTGGCGAACAGTAGGACGGCTCCCAGATACCACCAAGGGCTAAACCCAAAAAAGAGTACTAAAGTTGTACATAGAAAGAGAATCGTAAGGTTATAAACCGCAGCGATTATGCATTGTTGGATGTATTCTGACATAACTTATTTCCAAATTGATCAGTTTCCATTGCCCAGTGAACGGTGATCCAATCGTCAATGCAATTAACTTCTGATAGATCTGGAGCAGCAACGTTCTGTATCATCATACCACACCAATAAGGATAATATGATTTTAGAATCTGATCAGTGCTCCACGTTTCTTGAACATGTTGCCCGTACTCTCCTGGGAATACAATGGTGTAATACTTCATACAATCTTATTCGCTAATCTTAGAATCTTTATCTCGTTGTTCGGAGCCAAGTAAGCACGAACTACAACAGTTGTTGTCATGTCCACGTTCTTCTGCTGCATAAACTCAACAAGGTTATTCTCTAACATGTATTGAGCCATATCAGAGATGAGCTTCTCTTTGACTTGTTGACGAGCCTCTTTGTCGCTCATCATTAGATCTTGATACGATTCAGCAAGGACTGCTCTACCAACGACCAGCTTACCACCGATCGTATAATCGTATGTTTGAAAATCTGGTTCGTGATACATGTTATTCCTTGTTCTTTGGTACAAATACAGGGTCTAACGGCTCAACCTTCACAGGACCAAAGTTCAAATGGAATTGTGGGATTGGTAGAGTCTCTGGATCAATCTCTTGTGTGATATCATACGCAATGGTCATATGCGGTTTGTATGTATCATAGTCAGAGGTGGCACCCTCAGCGGTCAATTGCTTGTTTAATAGGTTGGCGAATGGAAAGTCCAAACGCATCACCAAACACTTGCCGTCGTTCTTTGTAGGGAATACTTCATAGCCTGTAACACGTGCTTGAATGGCAGACTCAGTGCCAACGTATTGCTCAGCTGATGGTACTGGTGCACGTGAATAGATTACAGTAATATGGTATGTTGATTTGTCAACTCGCTCGGTCAAACCTAGATTAGTCTCAACGAAATGGTCTAGGATATCTTTGCACCCTTGAGTTAAGTCCATTGAAACATAGGTTCCATCCTTATGCTTCGAGTATTGTGATAGTGTTGCAATCATTAGTATCTACTTCCTGGTTGTCCTGGCTCGTTAGAACCAGTACATGTTAAATTATGGTCGGTAGAATGAGGGCAGCGTTTGTTACCACAAGTTGGACATACAATCATTCGAGTCATTACATATGGGAGTTTAAACCCACACGACTCGCCGACCATTCGGTCTTTGTTACAGTTATAACAGTAACATTTAAGTTCACTGGACATCTTCTGTCTTTGAGAGAAAGTCTGGTTCGCTCATCTTACAGATTTCACCCATCATCTCTTGAAAGGTATTAAAGCAACCAACTTGTTGAGTGAATACCATCAAACGACCAAGAGCAATGGCAGAGAACTCTACTCCATTTGGTTGATACTCTTTACCGATCTCTAAAATAAATGTATCAATCTTACGTGCGATTGTTACGATCTGTTCATCAGTCAATGTACTTTTAATTTCAGTGCTGTTCTGGGTCGTCATTTATATTCATCCAATAGTCGTTTTTGAAAGGCTCTGCCTGTTCACGTTTCAATTTACATTGTTCTGGTTCATCAGCTGAACCAATCATCTCATAGCAAAAGTTACAACGGTATGCGTTCTCCCTTTCGCTTAGAACTGCCGCATTACCGCAAGGCAGAATTATTCTTTTTGGCAATTCCATCTCTGAATTCCTGTGCTAACTTATTGTGTTGTTCTTGGGAGCAGAAGAACTTCCACTCATCAACTGTTCTGACACCATCAACAGTGTTGTAATACCCGATAATGGTATAAGCAACCTTTGGACCACCCTGTCGTTCAATAGAGAACGCATCCATGTTAGTCCAGTCAATAACAAAATCGGAGCCATGACAATCAGCCATCACCTTGGTGTTGTTTTCTTCACGTGCTCGCTTCAAGTCAGCCTTCAATGATTCTACTTGGGCTTCTAACTGCTTCACTTTAAGTGTATTAAACATCTGCTCTCTCCATCTCTAAACTCAAATTAACATATCTATCAATCACAACCGAACTATCATTCAAGCATACAACAGTTGCTAGGTTGAACGTTGGGTCTTGAAAGTTGAACTCATTGATGACAAAATCTTTACCATCATATCCGTTCTTAAACTTATACACATCTTCCCTAGTTGCCCAACGCATAGTACACCAGTCATCAATACATGCTTGATAACTGATCAGGTTAGCAAAGCCATTACCCTTCATTTCGTTAGACCAATGTAACCAAAACTCGTCTAGGATTTCTTTCTCCGAATAGACGAGTTTGGTAATTTCTATATCATCATCTGATATAATGTATGAATAGTATCTCATTCTTCGCGATCAGACTCTTGTTGAGTATGAATACGCTTCAGAGCAGCATTGACCAACTTGGCAGCAGTCTTACGGTGGTGCCCTTGTTTCTCAAGTGCTTTGCGAGCACCCTTCTTTGCTTTCTTCATTAGCCGATCGGCTTTCCATTGTTCCATGCTCATTAACCATTCCTCACTTGTAAGTAAACTTCAATCTCATCAACAACAGTACCATTACTGTGTCTTGCTCTTGCTATTTCTAGTTCTTGGTGCTGCCTTTGTTCTTGGATTGTTAGTTCCTTGAACGTCTTTCTTGGGTTTCCGCACATTAGGCACTGCGGGTTTCCGCAATTCATTGCCTTTCGCTTTGCTAGTCGATGTGGTTCTTTTAGCAGTTTGTCGCTTGGGCTTTGATACTCCTTCAGAATCTTCGCTTGCTTTCGCACGTGGTTTTCTTTTTGTAGGAGTCTCTTTGAGTGCTTTACCTTTACTTGCTCTTGGCTCATCATCATCCTCCGTATCAATAACAGCGTTCGGATCACCAAACACCAAGTGTTCGTAAACAGCCTTGGTAGTTTGCTCATAATAGTATGTAGCGTTCAATTTATCTTCAAACGCAAGCCATGACTTTAGATTATAACCTCTGGCTGGAATCTTACATTCAAAGCCAGAGGGCATAGTCGAATGGATTACAAAGTAATCATCGCGATTTGTTTTTCTTTCCACTTTCAACCTTATCTTCAGCAGCCTTGATACCATCTTCAATATAGCCATCCAGCTTTTGTTCGATGATAGTCAAAACCTTACCAGACATCGCTTGAACCTTATCGTTCTCAGCAACCCTTTGAGCAGCGTATGCGCCAACCATAGTGTATGCAGTCTTCTCAGTTGGAATCAGAATCAATAACCACGCAGAGATAAGACCTGTGATGCAAAAGGTCTTCATCCACTTTATGCACATCACGCCATTTTCTACACGTCGTTTGTTTTCTTTGTCAGAGTGGTAGACTCGCTCATCAGTCTCAGTGAACTTCCACATAGCGAAGAAAAATAAACCTGCGCCAGAAGCAAACGCTGTCATGAAGAAGAAGGCACCGATACCGTTCAACAAAGAGATACCATAAACCAATAATGCTAAGTCCATATCTATCTCCTTAGAATGCCAAGTAGTTGTAGCCTTGTTCTTTCTTGCGAGTCAAGACACAGAACACATGGTCTTTCTGGTATGTAAACTTACCAGCCTGAGCGTCAACCTTCACAATGTGGTTAGGGTTGAAGTAGATCTCGTTGTAGAACTCACCATCATCATCCGGAGTGAGAGCAACAGCGAAGTCATCATCAGTCTGACCAGTGAAGCCATAGTTGTTCTTAGAGTAGAAGTCAAAGCCGATAGTACCAGACAGAGGGTTGCCGTGCCACTCAGTGCGCACGTTTTGATCCTTGACAGGTTCACCGTGAACAATCAGTTGAACATCAAACTTACCATTGTTGTTGAACTCAGGCTTTGCGTTCAGCATCTTCAATGCATCTTGTGGAGACTCACCGTAACGATTCATTTCTTCCACGCATGCCTTCAGCATGTCGAAGTTGAATTGCTCGAACAACGCAGAGATCTCAACGATCTTGTCGATGTATTGTTTTTCTTCCAGTGCGTCTTCGCAGTACTCGCGGATGAACTGTGGGTCAAGACCCTTGAAGTCCAGCATGTAGTAGATACGACCAGGACGGTTACGCATATGTTCGTTTACACGCCACTTATCGTTACATGTGATAACAAACAGCTTGCGTGAAGGGAACACGCCATCAAGCAACGTCAGTGCTTTCTCTTGGTGTTCGTTATCGTAAACCTTCTCAAACTCATCAAAGAGAATGACGCAAGGTTGTTCGATGTCTTGCAGGAATTTATTGAAGTTGTCGCCAACCCATGGATCGTTAATGATGATGGTTGGAATGTCTAGCAACGCAGCCTCGATTGAAAGAGTTTTTGCTAGCAGAGATTTACCAGAACCCTTTTCACCAGTGAGCATTACACCAGTGGATACAGTTCGGTCGAGATATGTACGGATAATGCGAGAAGCATTCTTAGTTGTATCACCGTACAGCTTTGGGACTTGTTTAAATTGGTCGACCATTTCTAGAAAGAAAAAGCCACCCATGTCATTGAACTTGACAGTGTAGTTTCCAACGGGGAGAACCGTTTGAATATCGAGTGCTTCTTCAGCAGCGATACGGAAGTTGTTACCATTACGAATGAAATAAGACATCAAATCACCTTTAAAATAAAACAAGTCAAACTATGGAGCGGGATACGAGATTCGAACTCGTACCTCAAGTTTGGAAGACTCACATGCTAACCATTGAACACCAATCCCGCATAATACCATATAGGAACACACTGCCAATTATTTTGATCATGCTAACAAGATCAAACTATTTTTATCTGAAACAACTCGGAGTACGACTTCCAAGCTCAGTGTGCTGCTATATGGTTACCATAATTCAATACACTCCCAGAAGATGTCACCTTCTGTAACCATTACCTCTCTCTTGTATGGGTCATGACTCCCTTAACGCACTAGGTCTTGCTGCGGCTGGCTATGCCTGCTAGTATGACGAAAAGTATATTGAATTATGGTGACTGGTGATTAAGCGCACCAGTCAACGCTCCCGTCCCTAAGCGACTAGGTATTAGGCAAGGGCATATCGGTCTACACCGATAGCCTTCATCATTATGGCTTCTGGGGTAAACTTTTCAGTATCACCACCCAGAACAGATACCATGATCTGTGGGCTGAAGCCAGAGATCAATGCCACGTTAGAAGCATCGTACTTCACTGGGACATTGTCCGCAGCGTTTAGGTTCCAGAACACGATCTTTGGCAGTTCGTATCCTGCAGCTTCAAACTTACGTGCAATCATTTGCATTGCGGAGTCGTCGAAACGAGCGCATTGGTTGAATTGCATGTCAGACATGATCAACAACATTTCTGGCATTTCTTCTTGTGGCACGTTACCATTCTTAGCAGTGCTCAGGATTTTCTCCATCGCCTTAACCAAGTCAGTAGACATACCCCAGTTAGAAGAAACCATTTGTTGGCACTTCTGAACAATGTTACCCTTCAAGTGCAACAGTTCTGGAGAAGAAGAGAAAGTCAGGAATGTATCCTTGAACTTACCCTTGTTCTTGTCTGCGATATACAGACCAAGAGAAACTGCAACATCCATACAAGTAGTCGCGGAGTTAGACTTCGCACCACCAGCACGGCAAGACATAGAGCCTGATACGTCAACCAGTGGCAACACGTTAGCATCACCAACAAAGTTTTCCATAGCATCCCATTGCGCTTGCATCGCACCCAATTCAGTTGCGTTGAAGTTGCTGCGGTATGAACCGATAACACCCTTCAACACATCGTATGGATAAACCGCACCTGCATTGATTTTGACTTGAACTGTACGATCCTTTGGATCCTTAGTCAGTTCAGCAACATACTTGGCATACTCTTGAGTGTTACGGAAGAATGCCTTCTTGTAACGAGAGTGAGCCAGAGATGGAACATGGCTGAAGTTGATTGTGTCCCAGTTCTTTGCACACATGTCTTGTTCAACAACCTTAGTCAATTCAACCAAGGACTTACGATAGAACTTTGGAGACATGCCAAAGAAGTTACGGATCTCAACAGCTAGATCACCCTTGCGAGGTGTCCACTTAGCAGCCAGACCGTTCTTAGCACGTAGAGCGTCACCAAGCATGGCGAATGCCTTATACTTGTTCTCTTTGTTTTCTACAACAAAGATGTCATCCCAACGACCAATTTCTGGTACTTTCATCAACAGCAAAGCTGCATCAGTTGGGTGGTGCTTGTCTAGGTACTTTAGGATTTGACGGAAGATTTCACGTTCGCCTGCGCCACCACGAACGTCGCGAACCCATTGTGCGATACGCAGAGCGATCTCACGGTTCTCAACATAAGCTGCGACGAAGTCCTTGGTAATGTCCTTACCACGTGAAGCTCCGATTTTGAAGAAAAGGTCTACACACGCATTGGCAGTAGACTGACGGGCACGCATGCCGTTAGTAGTGCGTGCTTCTTGATTTTGAACGGCTGAAACAAAAGTATTCATATTACATCTCCAATTACAGGCAACAAAAGCCTAAGTCAAACAACAGGTTAGTTTTCTACTTTTTGTTTTACATGAGAACTCGAAACTCATGTCGTGCGCAGAATCCCTTTCGGGGTATCAGATCGCACCATCTATGGTGGTAGCAGTCTCCGAAGAGATTTGCAACCTAGTAGATTTGCTGAACCTAACCTTACTCAATACATTAATTATACCTGACTTCTGAATTAAAGTCAAGTAAAATTTAAACAACGGGATGAACGGAAAAGTCGAGTAGTTTCTTAAAACATCGTGCTGTCTTGCGACCTAATCCCACGAAAATCGTCCAGTTCACTGGCATATCCGAACAAGTTACGGCAACTTGGTACACATTCGGGTGTAACTATCTGAATCCTAATAGGGTTCACGAGGCATAAGAGCATGCAATAGTCTTGTCCAACCTAGCCCACGAATTGACACCTTACGATGTTTCCTCCTGGCGTGGGCAACTCTTTAGGCAGTATATTTTAGTATGCTGCAATCATCCCAATTCATACATTAATTATACCTTATTCCTGAATTAAAGTCAAGCGATTTTTGACCATTCTTGAATAATTTTTCGATCAACGGATCGTTGTTCTTTGGTCCCATATTTGGTAACCATCGCCACGATTCGAGGAACGATACATCTTTGAAACAGAGCCTCATCATTTCGTTTCTGTTCGATACGAGAATAAGGTTTTCCTGCAAGATATGCTCTAGCCAACTCAGTGGCTCTAGCTTCATTTCTTACATTCCAACGACGGTGAAGAATAAGACTATCGCGTCTACGTGATAGATCCCAATAAGACACTTCACCATCACGGTTATGTTTCATTCGCTTTCTTAGTTTTCTTTCTTCACAACGGATGATAGATGGCTCAAGAGCGAGATGTTTAGATTTGATTTTTAATTCGATACACATAATAGATTCCTTTGTTAAAATTTGATTGACATAATATAAAACAAAAGAACCTTACGGTGGTCGAATCTATGCTGAGAATTTCTCCATAACATATCCTTTCAAAAGTTTGGTGCGTCCGACAGGAATCGAACCTGCTACACTCTGGTTTAGAATCAGCTGCCCTTACCTTACGGGCTACGAACGCATTATTATATAGTCAATCACGCAGCCTTTTGATGGCTCATGATGTGTTTTAATCTGTCGGCGCAGTAAGAAGCAGCGAATGCCTTTGGCTTAACCATAGGAACAACGTTGCACATACCACGAATGTAACCAACAGCTTCTTGAACAACGCAGCTTGAACCATACTTTTCATTTGGGTTAATGTCCAAGTGAATTTCTACTTGACGGTCTTCCAACACATCGTGTAGCTTTTGGTATAATTCTGCGATTTTGTAAACTTCGTTCATCAAACGCATACGTGGACGGTTTTTCTTTTGGTCCCAGTCACGTTCTCTTTGAACTTCACCAAAGACTTTAGCTCCATGCTTTCCGTCAATGTGAACTACAACAGCAAGTGTATAATCTGCGTACCAGTCATTTCCGATCAGGAATCGTTCAGAGTCACCGCCAATGTAGATTTTTGTTTCGGGACTTTGTGCTTCGATGAACGCTTTAACTTCGTCAATGTCTAGTTTTCTCATGATTTTACCTCACTGTTACCTCTGCTAAAAAATTGGTGCGGGGAAGGGGATTCGAACCCCTGTCTCATGGTTGGCAACCACGAATAATAACCAGGCTATACTATCCACGCAATGTTTGGCGAGCCGCGAGGGATTCGAACCCCCAACATATGGTTTTGGAGACCATCGTTCTGCCAATTGGAACTAGCGACTCATTATCTCTTGGGTTTCCTCGTTGTTACGAGTAACCTTATCCTCATACTCGGCATTTAACCGAGCAAAATACTCAGCCTTCTCACGGGCTTTTCTTTCCTTTTCTTCAGACTTATCGCCGAAAATCTTTTCTAGATTCTCTTGATATGCCTTGGAATTTCCTTTAGACTGGATTGCATCTCCAGTGATATCATTTTTAGCTACCATCTGAACCCATCCTTATCTCCTACTTATAATGCAAACACGTCATCATAATGTACTTATCGTTATCGGTCGGTGCCAAACCATTATGTGGATACATCCACGTTGGAGGAAAGACTACAACACGACCAGCTTTAGGTTTTACACCAACACCAAGTGTTGGGAAAGTAGTAAGACCATCATTATCGTTTAGATAGATGATAGCAATACAAAACCTAGAAGCAGATGCTTTATCAGCAACATCAACATGAGTCCTGAATTCAGCACCAGAACCTTTTTCGTATTTCTTGATACGAATGTCTTCAAACGATTCTATCTGAACATAATCACGTAAACCTAACGATTTGAAATACTTTTCATAGATTGAAGTCAATTGCCAAGCAACAATGGGTGCTAATTGCGAAAGACCTTCTGTCTTGTTAAGGTTTAACTGATCAAACTTATACAAGTCTGTATCATGTTTCTCTGATAGATGTTTGTTCTGCTCAAATTGATCAATGATCATCTTACACGTATCAGGTTTAATAACACCATCAAACGTTTGAATAAAATCAACCAGCTTCATAATATTTGGTGCCCCTTGCATGATTCGAACACGCGACCTTCACATTACTAATGTGCTGCTCTACCAACTGAGCTAAAGGGGCAAATCCTTATTCGTCAGCGTAAGTGCCGAGGATATGATCCTCATCAATTACTGCACGCTCAACGTCACCAACCTTGACTGGGAAACACTTCGACCAATCCAGAACGATACGTTGACCAACGCGAACTTTCTTAACGTCATAACCAACAGCCAAAACTTCGGCAAACTTAGTTTCACGAATAGAATTAGCACCTTCAAGGATAATACCCGATGCTGTCTTCTTTTCTGTTTTTACTTCAGCAATGTATACACGTTTGCCTAATGGTTCAAATGTCATAATATCCTCAATTAAGTTTCTACTGTTATAGGTACACCAAAACAAATCAGCGGTGGAGTCCAACCACCAATCCAACTTGCAATAGATGTCACAAAATCATCAATCTTCTTACCAATCAAACTTAGCAAGTGAAGAAAGTAATTCTTACCTCTTTCTAACAAACTCATTTCTGAGTTATTAAAATTACCAAACAATGGGTCTGGTAATGAAGGTAAAGAAGGCATGCTAAACATCAATGATTCAAAGTTGAATGGAAACAGCGGATCAGGTAAAGTAGGCATAGACAATCCTAACTGGAATGGCTTTGCGTTCAACTTACCAATAACTGAATCAACTAATCCAATCAATGAATTCATCAACGATGACATGTAATCTAAAATCAATGCCTGAAATTTGATTAAACCCTCAAACTCAGGCATGCGCATATTTGGAAGCAACGGATCTGGAAGAGATGGTAAACTTAAACTTGGGATCTTCGCGAACATCGCAGCCCAATCAGTCTCACCACTAAAATTAAACAGATCTGGTAACTTCAGGTTGATATGCGGAATATCTGGAAAAGTAAATACAGAACCCAAGAATGACGACAGCTTACCAATAATCATCTCAAACCACTTTAGCATTTGATTAACAGAAATGTTAAATGCTAGATTAGTAGTTTGCCATTCAGGCATATTGATGTTTGGGAACATCGGCGATGGCATTGTTGGTAGACTTGGCCAGTTTGGATCAAATGACAACTTCAACCCTTTCAACTGGTTGAATATGCTATCAAATGAAGGGAATGCCACGTCAGGACAAACCTGTTTTACTGCCATTTACTCTCCTTATTTGGCTCCGAAGGGTGGGATCGAACCACCGACCAATTGATTAACAGTCAACTGCTCTACCGCTGAGCTACATCGGAATAATCTTTTAATATTGCTTTGTAGGAAGAGTCTGAGACTCTAGATACTTTTGCCAACGACGACGAGCTGCGTTTTTGGCAAGTTTACGACGGATAGTCGGTTTAACATAGGCTTCACGGTCGCGAACTTCTTTCAACAAACCAGTGTCATCAACCTTCTTCTTGAACAAGCGCATGGCTTTTTCAAATTTACCATCTTCAACGATAACAGTCAAACCAAAGGACTTACGTCGTTTATCTCTACGCATTAATAAATCTCCATAAAATTAATTGGTGCGGATGGTGGGACTCGAACCCACAAAATTTGGCTTCTAAGACCAACACGTATACCAATTCCATCACATCCGCATTGTACTTCTATATAGTACGAATTTGGTCCGTGTAGCAGGATTCGAACCTGCGACCCTCTGGTCCCAAACCAGATGCGCTACCAGACTGCGCTACACACGGATTATTTCTTTTTCAATACAGGCTCAACTTTAGCAGCCTCTTCATCAGTCATGAATCTAATTGGTTGTTGTTCTGGATACATCTTTGTCCATGTCCAACCCCAACTCTTCCAGTATTTGTGTACAAGGTTATTAATCAAAAGTACAAAGCCAACCCAGATCAAAAATCCAAGTGCCGTCAAAACTGAACCAGCGAAAAACACCGCTGCTTGATCCATATCCATAATTAATCCTTAATAAACAACAGAATCGTTTTTTGCGTTTTCAAATTACAAGTTTGATGCTTTTGTGTTGCTGAACCGATTCTAAAACTGGTTGCGGGAGGTGGATTTGAACCACCGATCTCCAGCTTATGAGACTGGCGAGGACGACCGAACTCCTCTATCCCGCAATAACTTGGTACCTTGTGACGGGATTGAACCGCCGACCGTCTCCTTGTAAGGGAGCTACTCTACCGCTGAGTTAACAAGGCATTATCTTTAGTCCCAAAGATTGCGGAAATACTTTCCAAACAATCTGAGACCATTATCTACTCTATTCCATTCTTCTTGAAGACCTTCATAATCACACTTATATGTATCATTTGGTCCGTGACCCATTTGAGAACAACCATTCTCAAGTTTGGTCCAAGTAATGTCATGCTCACCACTATGATACTTATCTTCCCACGAACGATCAACCAAGTGATCAAAGGCAAAGATCATTTCGTTAAGAACCCAGTCCCAACGTTTGTGTACCATTTCATAATCTATATTATCGCTGTTTTCGCGATAAAAGTCAAATGTTTTTTGATCACTAAAGTCACTATGACTATCAGCACGCAACTCTTCTGGAACATCTTCCAGATCAACCTGAGCCGAACCGTGCTTAGTTTCCTTCAACTGCTTCAACAGAGGAAGGATAATTGGCGACAGAGTGGAATCAACATTCCAACTATCCCAACGATCAATCTTAACATACTCTCTAGGAAACTTGTTCTTCAGTTTATCAATCCAAAGCAAGAACGAATACAACCAAGTATGGTCACGATCTTTGCTCCAGCTATACACTTCACCAACTTCACGTTCAGGCTCAATGCTACCATGAGCGAGCCATTCACCGAATTGATGAACCCAATGTGGTTTGGCTTTCATACCATATTCATCTTCAACTTCTTTGACCCAGAAACATAGGGCTTCAGCGAGTTGATATGGTCCAAACCAATTCTTATGCTTACCAATAAAGACTTTCATACTTTCTCCATTATACAACAGGATCCGCTTTGCTTTTCACAGCCATAAAAGTGAAATGTTTTAGTTTTGCGGTAAGGATCCTAAAATCTGGCGGTCCCAAGGGGTAACGATCCCCTTCTTCATGCGTGACAGGCATGCGTGCGTCCATGAACACTTTGAGACCAGAAATTGGTGGAGGGAGAGGGATTCGAACCCACAAGTCCAAGGGAAACGGATTTACAGTCCGCCGCAGTCCACCGTCTCTGCAGTCCCTCCATTAAATTTTATACGACTGACAACCTCATTGTATCACCATCGTTATTGATACCATTCACCTGTTTATACAAGGTCGACCAGGACTCGGTACGTCACTTGGGATACTTGTCCAGTTAGCAACCAATCTGCCCCGATCTTCCGATCGGTTGGGAGTCGAACCCATCTCCTTCTACTACATCAGTCCTTCGAAGAAACCTTTGTAGCGTGACTTTCTCTTGCTGACAGTGAAGTGTCATGCGTATAAAATTTATACCATATTAAAACACGCTCAAGTTACTTAGGCTGCAATAGGAGCCATTGTTCACAAGAACATGCTTTAATATGGTACACGATACGGGAATCGAACCCGTCTTACCAACGTGAAAGGCTGGTGTCCTAAACCGATAGACGAATCGTGCAAAATTGTAGAGTCTGCCCCTAACTATCCCAACGCAACTCTAACCGAATCACTCTTCCAGCGATTCCCCTAAAATTGCCTTATGCACCCGACTCCACGTAGTGACTTAGAAAGGTCTTTAAGAACTAACTTAACAACATTAATTATACTACAAACTTGAATTAAAGTCAAGTTTTATTTTTGGCGTCCCGTGAGAGATTCGAACTCCCGACCCACGGTGTAGAAGACCGATGCTCTATCCACTGAGCTAACGGGACAAAACTTGGTGCGAGTAGACGGACTCGAACCGTCAAGCCTTTCGACGTCAGATTTTAAGTCTGATGAGTTTACCAATTTCTCCATACTCGCTCATTACATTAATTATACCTCAAGTCTGAATAAAAGTAAAGCGATTTTTGACTTTTTTATCAAATATTTTTGGAGTAGGTGACAGGAATCGAACCTGCTTCCATGGGTTTGCAATCCAGTGCCCGACCATCTGGCTCCACCTACATTATCTGGTACGGATGGCGAGACTCGAACTCGCAGAATCTAGATTTTGAGTCTAGCACGTATACCAATTCCGTCACATCCGCATTGGCTGCGTATTATTTGGCATTTTAACTGGGCGAGAACGCAAGCACCCCAGATTAGTTGCAACACAACTTGGTGGGCTGAGAGAGAATTGAACTCTCACTCAACCGATTATGAGTCGGCTGCTTTACCATTAAGCTATCAGCCCGACAATTGGCGGAGAGTGTGGGAATCGAACCCACTGACCCCATTCCTGAGATCTACGGTTTAGCAAACCGCTGCATTACCATCCTGCCCACTCTCCATTAATAGTTACCATTCTTGAACCCAACTGTCCCACCTTGATCTTTGATACGTTGTATAACGTCTTCAAATAATATAGGCTTGAAATCAGTTTGTTCAACACAGACAGAAAAGTATCGTGGGTCGATAATTTCACGACCATGATCAGTTACCATTACTCGGTTAGAGTGTAAGTGTCCATGGATGTTGCAACCAAAGCGATACAACTGCGAAGTGTGAACAGGAATGTGAGTCAAGATGATTCCATTCATTACGTGGCTTGAACGAATATCTCTGAAGTGCTTAGTGTATTCCTCTAAGCGGAAGATATCGTGGTTGCCTTTGATCAAGACCTTATCACCGTTCAAACGATGTAAGATGCTTAATGCTTTACGGTTAATGACAACGTCACCTAAGTGGTAAACCTTGTCAGTTGGTTTTACAGTTTCGTTCCAAACCTTAACCATGGCTTCATCCATTTCTTCAACGGAGTCCCATGGACGTAACTTAGAACCATCCTCGCGTAAGAACTTCGTCACACCAACGTGACCAAAGTGCGTATCGCTTGTTAAGAATACACTTGGCATAACGTGCCCTTTCATATTAAAGTTAAACAACAGGTTATCTTGTTTGCGCCATGCAATCACTCGGATTTTGGTGAGTAATATAGGAGTCGAACCTATGAATTTTGTTT
>JACCEC010545139.1_pt1 | contig 18749 bp, 20 predicted proteins | sample 7450121 | NCBI WGS metagenome assembly JACCEC01 (sample SAMN15323455, study PRJNA562643) | freshwater metagenome | isolation source: river surface water | place: USA:Blue River Watershed | collected 2017-08-18 | reverse complement strand
CGTCGATGGACTGGTGGTGGAGGGTGCTGAAGGCGGCGGCTTTAAGAACCCGCGCGATGTGGCAACGATGGTGCTGCTGCCACTTATTCGATCCAAGGTTGATGTGCCGATTATCGCGGCCGGCGGCATGGTGTGTGGACGGACAATGGCGGCGGCCTTTGCCCTGGGGGCAGAGGGCATTCAAATGGGGACACGCATGGTTTCTGCCGCCGAAAGCCCGGTTCACCATAACTGGAAGGACGCCATTCTTTCCGCCAAGGAAACCGACACCGTCTTCCTCAATCGCCATGGTCCCGGCCCGGCGCTGCGCGCGTTGCGCACCGAAAAGACGACCGCGCTTGACCTCAACCCGCAAGGCGATGTGCGGCCTGAATTTGCCAATATCCGCGATCTTTATTTTGGCGGCGATCTGGAAGCGTCGATCGCGCTGACCGGGCAAGTCGCGGGCCGGATTGATGCGGTGAAGCCCGTCAAGCAGATCATCGATGAAACCATTGCGGAATTTGAAGCGGAAATCGCCCATCTCTGCCGCACTTATGGCAAGGGCTAAGGCCCGGACCACGGCCATACGCGCCTGCATCGTTGCTTGACGTTCACGTCAAGCAGACCCAGTGTTGCGGCCAAAGATCAGAAGAGGATTCGCACGTCATGAAGACCCGCATCACAGAATTATTCGGCATTGAGCACCCCATTTTGCAGGGCGGCATGCACTATGTGGGCTTTGCGGAAATGGCCGCAGCCGTTTCCAATGCCGGGGGCCTTGGCATCATCACCGGGCTGACGCAGAAATCGGCGGCAGACCTTGCCAATGAAATCGCCCGCTGCAAGGACATGACGGACAAGCCCTTTGGCGTGAACCTTACCTTCTTGCCGGTGGTTAATCAGCCCGATTATGCCGGCATGGTCAAAGCGATTATCGACGGCGGCGTGACCGTTGTTGAAACGGCGGGCAATAATCCGCAAAGCGTGCTGCCGGTGCTGAAAGATGCGGGCATCAAGGTTATCCATAAATGCACATCGGTGCGCCATGCGCTGAAGGCCCAGGCGATTGGCTGCGACGCCATTTCGGTCGACGGCTTTGAATGTGGCGGCCATCCCGGTGAAGATGATGTGCCCAATTTCATCCTGTTGCCCCGGGCGGCCGAAGAACTGGACATTCCCTTTGTCGCCTCGGGCGGCATGGCCGATGGCCGCAGCCTTGTTGCTGCCTTGGCCCTGGGCGCTGATGGCATGAATATGGGCACCCGCTTTATCGCCACCAAAGAAGCCCCAGTGCATGACAATGTGAAGCAGGCCCTGGTCGCCGCGACCGAGCTGGACACCCGGCTGGTCATGCGCCCCTTGCGCAATACCGAACGCGTGCTGACCAATGCAGCGGTAGAGCGACTTTTGGAAAAAGAACGCACGCTGGGCCGCGACATCACCTTTCAGGACATCGCCCCCGAAGTGGCGGGCGTTTACCCGCGCATTTTGCAGGATGGGGAGATGGACGCCGGCGCCTGGAGCTGTGGCATGGTGGCTGGCCTTATTCACGATATCCCGACCTGCAAGGAGTTGATCGACCGGATCATGGCCGAAGCGGAAACGATCATCCGCCAACGGCTGACCGGTCTGCTTGGCTGATCGATTGATGCGGCATTGGCGCGACGCACGGCATGAGGATATCGGCGCGCTCGAAGCGCTGATCGAATCTGCCTATCGCGGCGAGGCCAGTCGTGCTGGCTGGACGACCGAGGCGGACCTGCTGGATGGGCAGCGGATCAATGCCGATATGCTGGCCCAAACGCTGAGCGATCCGAACCAGACCATGCTGGCCTGCGAGGCAGATGGCGCGATCATCGCGTGCGTCACCGTCGAACGCGGGGATGGCTATGGCTATATCGGCACCGTATCGGTGCAGCCCCGCCTGCAAGGGGGCGGGCTGGGCCGCGCGCTTTTGGCGCAGGCCGAGGCGCTGATCCGCAGCCGCTGGGGCCTCATGCGCGCGCGCATGACGGTGATTGCGCAGCGCCCGGAGCTAATCGCCTGGTATGGGCGGCGCGGCTATAGCGACACCGGAGAAACAGCGCCCTTCCCCTATGACGATCCGCGCTTTGGCGCGCCCAAGCGCGATGACCTGTATTTCATCGTTCTGGAAAAGACGCTGGCCGCATGATCGATGAATATGCGCCCGATGAACCCGATGCCGCGACCGTCCTTGGCGATGTGGCGCGGATCGAGGCGCTGCTGCGTGATCTGGCGCGGGAGGGCCGGGCCGTCAGCTATTCAGAGATGCTGCTGATGCTGGGCTTTCGCTTTTCCCGGCCCAAGATGCGCGCGCTGTGCCGAACGATGGATGAGGTTGACCGACGCGCCGCCGCGCGCGACGAGCCGGAGTTGGCGGCGCTTGTGGTGCGCGAAAGTGACCGCTTGCCGGGTCAGGGCTGGTGGATCGGGCGAACCGATTATCACGGCAGCTGGACCGGACCGGATGCCCGCGCGTTTTTAACCCAGATCCAGCAGCAGACTTTTGATTATTGGAGACAAAATTGAGCCTCGATCCCGATAAACTTGCCCGCGCGCTGGCCCGGATGGCGGGGGGCGCCAGCCTGCATTTGTCCAATATTGTGCGCCTGTCGGGCGGCGCAAATATGGAAAGCTGGTCCTTTGACTGGGGCGGGGCAGGCTATGTACTGCGCCGGGCGCCATCGGCCCTGATGATGGCCGACCGCCCCTTTGGCCATGATGTGGAGGCCGCGCTGGTCCGCGCCGCGCACGCCGGCGGGGTGCGCGCACCCGAGGTGGTGGGTGAACTGCACGCCGATGATGATCTGGGCACCGGTTATGTCATGAAGCGCATTGAGGCCGATGTCGCACCGGCCAAGATTCTGGCGGATCCGCCCCCGCGCCTGATCCATGATCTGGCCCGCGAAATGGCGCGCATCCATGCCATTGCCCCGCGCGCGGATATTGCCATTCCGGTCATGGATACAGCAGAGGCGCTTGCCGAACTCAAAACGCGGTTCATGGCCTATGGCGGCGACCGGCCGATCATCGCGCTGGCGCTGCGCTGGTGCGAAGACAATCTGCCCCCGCCTGCTGCACCCCGGCTGGTCCATGGGGATTTGCGCATGGGCAATGTGATGGTGGCCCCCGATGGGCTGGCCGCCGTGCTCGATTGGGAATTGGCGCATTGGGGCGACCCGCATGAAGATCTGGCCTATGGCTGCATGACGGTCTGGCGCTTTGGCAATATCGACAAACCCGCCTTCGGGCTGGCGGATCTGGACACCTATTTCGCGGCCTATGAAGCCGAAAGCGGCACGAGGGTGGATCCCGCCCGGTTCCGCTTCTGGCTGGTCTATCGCACGCTTTGGTGGGCGCTGGGCTGTATCCAGATGAGCGATATCTGGCGCACGGGGGCCGACCGCACATTGGAACGCGCCGTGATTGGGCGACGGACAAGCGAAAACGAACTCGACCTTCTCCTCCTCCTCGAAAGCGATGCGCCCGCCGCCGAACAGACGCGCGTGACCCTGCCTGCCCCGGTCCCTGCGCGACGGCAGGGGGAATCCTCAACCGTTGAGTTGCTGGAGGCGATCCGCGAATGGATCGACAGCGACGTGAAGGCCCGGGCCGAAGGGCGCGACAAATTTATGGCAGCGGTCGCGATGAATGCGCTGGGCATGCTGATCCGAGAGCAGGAAAACCCGCTTGACCCGCACGACAAGGCGCTGTCCGACGCCATTTTGGCGGGCACGGCGACACTGGCCACGCCCGGCCTGCTCGCCCGATTGCGGACCATGGCCTTAGGCAAGCTGGCCAATGATGTTCCCAAATATGCGGCGCTCAAAGCCGCGCACCAGGCATGGACCGCCTGACCCCCATTAAGAGAGGACGCCCATATGCTATTTGAAATTCCGCAGGACATCACAGATTATCTCGCCGAACTGGATGCCTTTATCGACCGCGAGATCAAGCCGCTTCAGGCGCAGGACGATAATGAACGCTTTTTCGACCATCGTCGCGAACATGCCCGGACCGATTGGGACAATGGCGGCCTGCCGCGCCATGACTGGGAAGAATTGTTGCGCGAAATGCGCCGCCGTGCCGATGCCGCCGGCCATTATCGCTTTGCCATTCCAAAGGAATTTGGCGGCAAGGATGGATCAAATCTGGCCATGGCCGTGATCCGCCATCATCTGGCGGCCAAGGGTCTGGGCCTGCACAATGATTTGCAGAATGAAAGCTCAATCGTCGGCAATCTGGTCCAGGTGCTGATGCTGCGGGACTTTGGCACCGACCAGCAAAAGCGCGATTTCATCCCCGAAATGCTGGCCGGGCGGATGGTCTGGTCCTTCGGCCTGACCGAAGAGCATCATGGATCCGACGCCACCCATATGGACACGCGCGCCGTACCGGAAGTGCGCGATGGCGTGCCGGGATATCGCATTGATGGCAACAAGATGTGGACAACGGGCCTGCATGTCGCAACGCATGTCATGACCTTTGCCCGCACCAATGGGGACGATGGCAAGGCGCGCGGCATCACCTGCTTTGTGGTCCCAACCAACGCCCCGGGTTTCCAGATTGGTGACTATCTGTGGACGTTCAACATGCCCACCGATCACCCGAAATGTTCCTACACCAATGTCTGGGTGCCCGAGACGGCCATCCTCGGCAAGCTGGATGAGGGGCTGGCCGTGGCGCAGCATTTTGTGCACGAAAACCGCATTCGTCAGGCGGCCTCCTCGCTTGGCGCGGCGCAATATTGCATCGATGAAGCCGTGAAATATGCGCAGGAGCGCAAACCCTTTGGCAAGGCCTTGGCCGTCAATCAGGCAATACAGTTTCCATTGGTTGAATTGCAGACCGAAGCGGAAATGCTGCGCCTCCTGATTTGGAAAACGGCCGCACAAATGGACACGATGACCAAGCCAGAGGTCGCCATTCGCCTGTCGGACAAGGTGTCGATGTGCAATTACCGCGCCAACCGCCTGTGTTGCGAAGCGGCTGATTTCGCGATGCAGGTCCATGGCGGCATCGGCTATTCCCGCCACAAGCCGTTTGAACATATCTACCGCCACCATCGCCGCTATCGCATCACCGAAGGGTCAGAACAGATCCAGATGCGCAAGGTGGCGGGCCATTTGTTCGGCTTTATGGGCGGCTGACGCCATAGCATTGCCCTTGATTTTCGGCGCGCCTGAACTTAGCTAAGTAACTAGCTAAGTTCAGGATGCCCGCCATGACCATTGTTACCGTCCATGATGCCAAGACGCGCCTGTCGCGCTTGATCGCCAACGCATTGGCGGGCGAGGATATTGTGATCGCTCGCCGGGATGAGCCGGTGGTCCGGCTGGTGCCCGTTCATCCGCCCACCGAACGGTCCTTTGGCGCGTTGAAGGGCAAAATTTCCATCGGCCCCGAATTTTTTGAGGCGCTGCCCGAAGACGAGCTGGCCCAATGGGACGGCAATTGAGGCGATGAAGCTGCTGCTGGATACGCACGCCCTGATCTGGTGGCTGGCGGGGGACGATGCCCTGCCCATCCGTGTCCGCGAGGCCATTGCCGATGCTGAAAACCAGATTTTCGTCAGCGCGGCATCCGCGATGGAAATCTGCACCAAACACCGGCTGGGCAAACTCCCCCATGCTGGCCCATTGGCGACCGAATTATCGACTTATATGGCCGCACAGGGATTTCATGAATTGCCGATCAGCCTTGCGCATGCTGCGCTCGCAGGCGGGCTCACCATCCAGCATAAGGATCCATTTGATCGGTTCCTGATCGCGCAGGCGCTGATCGAAGGGCTGCCGCTGGCATCCAACGAGACGTTATTCGACAGTTTTGGCGTGACCCGGCTTTGGGATTAATCCACCAATTCCCGCACATCGGTCAGCCGGCCGGTGACGGCGGCGGCGGCGGCCATTGCGGGGGAAACAAGGTGGGTGCGCGCACCGGGGCCTTGGCGGCCCACAAAATTGCGGTTGCTGGTGGAGGCGCAGCGTTCCCCGGCGGGGACCTTGTCCGGGTTCATGCCGAGACAGGCCGAACAGCCCGGTTCACGCCATTCAAGACCTGCGTCCTTGAAAATCCGGTCGAGCCCTTCGGCTTCGGCCATTTCCTTGACCAAACCAGAGCCCGGCACAACAATGCCCCAGCGGATATTGTCCGCCTTGCGTCGGCCCTTCAGCACGGCCGCTGCGGCGCGCAAATCTTCGATCCGGCTGTTGGTGCAGCTGCCGATGAAGATATTCTGAACCTCAACATCCTGCATCCGCTGGCCGGGAACAAGACCCATATAATCCAGAGATTTTTGCGCCGCGACCTGCTTTGACGGGTCGGCAAAGCTCATCGGATCCGGGACAACACCGGTGATCGGCACAACATCTTCCGGGCTGGTGCCCCAGGTGACATTGGGGGCAATCTCTGCCGCGTCGATCACAACCGTCTTGTCATACACGGCCCCGGGATCGGTGGCGAGGCTGCGCCAATAGGCCAGCGCGGCTTCCCAATCGGCCCCTTTGGGCGCCATGGGCCGGCCCTTCAGATAGGCAAAGGTCACATCATCGGGCGCAATCAGGCCGGCGCGCGCGCCGCCTTCAATCGCCATGTTCGAAATCGTCAGACGCCCCTCAATCGACAGATTGCGGATGGCAGATCCGGTATATTCAATGACATGGCCCGTGCCGCCGGCCGCACCCGTGCGGCGAACGATTTCCAGAACAATATCCTTGGCCGACACGCCGGGGCCGACCACGCCGTCCACGCGGACTTCCATCGTCTTGGATTGTTTCAAGAGCAGGGTCTGCGTGGCGAGCACATGCTCTACCTCGCTGGTGCCAATCCCAAAAGCGAGTGCGCCCAACCCGCCATGGCAGGCGGTATGGCTGTCGCCGCAGACAATTGTTGTGCCGGGCAGCGAAAAGCCCTGTTCTGGCCCAACCACATGGACAATGCCCTGTTCGCGGTCCGTTGCGCCGATATAGCGGATGCCAAAAGCAGGGGCATTTTGTTCCAGCGCAGCCAATTGCGCGGCACTTTCCGGGTCAGCGATCGGCAGGCGATTGCCCTGCGCATCCAGCCGCGGCGTGGTGGGCAAATTATGGTCCGGGACCGCCAGCGTCAGATCCGGGCGCCGCACCTTGCGGCCCGCCACACGCAGCCCTTCAAAGGCCTGCGGGCTGGTCACTTCATGGACAAGATGGCGGTCGATGAAGATCAGGCAGGTGCCATCGTCGCGGCGATCCACGACATGGGCGTCCCAGATTTTTTCATACAAAGTGCGCGGTTTTGAAGCCATGATGATGCATCAACCCTTGTAAAACCATCGTTGAAGCCGGGTGAAGATTTGGCCCGGCGACCGATTTTAACCCGCCTTGCCGACAACGCTTTCGGGCAGGTCCTTGCCAAAGACGCGCTGATAATATTCCGCCACCAGCGCGCGTTCAGCCTCATCGCATTTGTTGAGGAAGGACAGGCGGAAGGCAAAGCCCGGATCTTTGAAGATCGCGGTGTTCTGCGCCCAGGTGATCACCGTGCGCGGGCTCATCACGGTTGAAATGTCGCCATTGATAAAGCCTTGGCGGCTGAGATCGGCGACCTTTACCATATTGGCGATCAAATTTGGGTCCGTGTCCTTCGCCTTGGCCTGAACGATTTCCGTTTCCACCGCGGCGGGCAGATAGTTGAGGCCAACCACGATGTTCCAGCGGTCCATCTGGCCCTGATTGATCTGCTGCGTACCATGATAAAGGCCGCTGGTATCACCCAGACCGACGGTATTGGCGGTGGCGAACAGGCGGAACCAGGGGCTGGGCCGGATGACGCGGTTCTGATCGAGCAGCGTCAGCTTACCCTCTGTTTCCAGAACGCGCTGGATGACGAACATCACATCCGGCCGACCGGCATCATATTCATCGAAAACAAGCGCGGTGGGCGTTTGCAGCGCCCAGGGCAGCAGACCTTCGCGGAATTCGGTCACCTGCTGGCCATCGCGCAAGACGATGGCGTCGCGGCCGATCAGATCAATCCGGCTGATATGGGCATCCAGGTTGATACGGATGCACGGCCATTTCAGGCGCGCGGCCACCTGTTCGATATGCGTCGATTTCCCCGTGCCATGATAGCCCTGCACCATGACGCGGCGGTTGAATGCAAAGCCCGCCAGAATGGCAAGCGTGGTATCCGGATCAAAGACATAGCTGGGATCCAGATCAGGCACGCGTTCATCCGCCTGGGAAAAGGCCGGACATTGCATATCCACATCAATGCCAAACACATCGCGCACATTGACGGTGATATCGGGTGCCGGCAGCAGCGTTGTGGAACCGGGCTGGACGTTGGGCACATCAGTCATGGATCAGCACGTCTTTTCATCAGGTCAGCAGATGCTTGCCCATAGGCCGCAGGCAGGCCCGAAGGCAAGGCTCATACGCGCGCGATGCCCTGTCTCTTCTACCGCATCGCCGCGCGCGGCGGACTAAAGCGTCAGGCGCAGCCCCAGAAAGACGCGCCGGGGCGCACCGGGGCTTTCGGCGTGCGGATCGGTGGCGCCCGGTGCTTCCACCAAATCAATCGCATCGGTTTCTGAAAAGGCGCCAAAACTGGCATAACGGCGGTTCAGCACATTGGTGACATCCGCAAAAAGGGCCAGAGTCGGCCGGGCCTGCCAGCGCGCGCCCAGATCGAGCCGGACAAAGCCGGGAACCGGCTTTGCCAGATTGGCTTCATCCCCCAGCCGCCATTGGCCCGATTGCGCCTGAAGGTCGGCACGCAGCGTCAACCCTGTGGCGGGCGGCTGATAACGCAGCGTGGCGACGCCACGATGGCGGGGCAGGCCCGTCAACCGCTTGCCGGGCGTTACGCGGATTTGGCCATCATCATCGGCCCCGGGATTATCCGGGCTGTTCGCGGTAAAGGCCGACCGATAGCGCGCGGCCAGAAACGCATAGCCAAGATCCACCGACATCGCGCCACGCGTCACCAACAGGTCTGCTTCCAGTCCTTCGCGGCGGGTTTGGCCGATGTTCCGGAAAAACGCACGGCCCCGCGTCGCGGCGGCGGTGAACTGAATGTCATTATTGATATCGGTGCGATAGGCCGACAGGCGCCATTGGCCCGACAGGCCCGCCCAGGCCCAGGCCCCCGACGCCCCGGCCGACCAGCTGCGCGCGACAACTTCATCAAGCGGCGGATCTGCCACGAAGAAATTGGTGAGGCTGCACGGCGCCGCTTCATCCGCGCAGGACAGTTCAGCCGCTGTTGGCGCGCGGCTGGTGCGGGCATATCCCATGTGCAGCGCGCTGCGCGACGACAGGGCATAATCCAGTTCCAGCCCCGGATTGACGCTGCGAAAGCGATGATTGCCGTTCAGCGCTGTTCCGATCTGATCTTCCAGAATGACGTGCGTTTCATTCCAGCGCAGGCCGATTTCCGCAGACAGCCGCGATGTCAGGGCCAGACGGTTGGCCAGAAACACGCCCGTGGCGCGGCTGCGGACATCAACCGCAACCGGCGCGATGACATTATCGGGCTGGCGAATAATGGGGCCAAGCCCGGTCACACCGCGATCCTCATCCAGCGCGCCCAGCTCTGTCGCGGCGGCGAAACGGGTCAGGCTGCGGTCGTGGCTGATGCCAAAAGTCAAACTATTGTCGCGGCCGAACAGCGGCGCTGTGCGGACATATTGGGTCAACAGCCCGGCACTGCGCGTGCGCGTTTGGCTGCGGTTGAGCACACCAAAGGCGTCAACGCCCACCGGCGCCAGAATCATCGCGCCATTGGTGTCCCGCAAGGGCAGGTCTGCATCATCCGCACCTTCCAGGCACAGCGCGCCCAGCGGCTGATCGCACAGCTCCAGATCCGCCAGATCGCCGTTCAGCGTGCGCTGCCGAAAGGTCTGGCCATAGAGGCTGGCCTCAATCCGGCTGTCGTCCCCTAGGGCGACCCACGGATGCAGCGAGCCGCGGATCAGCCGGTTGCGGCTGGTGTCCGGATGGGTGAACACAGCATCGCGCGCGACCGCCAGCAAGGCCACGGGCGACGTGCCATTGCCCGTCAGATCCGTGTCCGCCGCCAAAAGCTTGATATGCAGGCCCGATTGCGCGCCATCCCAGCCGGCATCGGCATAGCCATTATAGAGGCGTGAGGGGGAATAATCGCGCCAGCCGTCATCGCTGCGCGCCTGACCTGCCAGGAACAGGCTGAAATTGCCGTCCTGCATCCCGCCCGACATTTGGAGCATCTGCCGCCCATGATCGCCCAGCGCCGCATCAGCCACCAAGCCCGGGGAGGACCGCCCCGTCCGGGTGGTGAGGGCAATCGCGCCGCCCAGCGCATTCAGGCCATAAACCGGATTTGAATCCTGGATTAAGACCGTTTCAAGGGCGTTATCGGGCAACAGATCAAATTGCACCGTATCGCCAAAGGGCAGGTTGAACCGCCCGCCATCCAGATAAACTGCCAAACCCTGCGCCCCACCTTGCAGGGCAGAGGCGGAAAAACCGCGATAGAAAAGGGCGGGCTGATAGCTGTTGCCCTGTGCCTCGGGCAGCGAAATCGCCGCCACACTGGCCCCCAGCGCCCGCAACAGCCCCGGCCCAGCCATGCCATCCAAATCCGCAGCAGACCGCCGGATGGCGTCATCACCATCGGCATCGCCGCCCGGTGCCGTGACAATGATGGGGGCCGGCACATCGGCCCATGACGGATGGGACCATGTCAGCGCGGCGGTGAGCAGAAAAAGAGCGGTACGTGAAGCCATGGTCACGGCTTGTGACGTGCGCAATTTCCGCGCGCAAGCACCGTTTTGGATGGGGTCAATGCCCCCGGAGAGACCGGTCAGGCAAAGGCTGCGGCCCGGCGCAGATGCTGATACGCCTCCACCACGCCTTGCAATTTCTTTTCAAAGCTGCGGTCGCCCCCATTGCGATCCGGGTGATAGGTGCGGACCAGTTCTGAATAGCGGGCGCGCAACGCCTTGCGATCGGCATCCAGCCCAAGGCCCAGCACCTGCAAGGCGCGGCGATCCTCGGGCGTCAGCGCAATGCCATCGGCGCGTTCGCGCGGCATGGCGGCATCCACCCGTGCGCGAAACCGCGTCGATATTGCATCCAGCGGATCGTGAAAATCCGCCCAGCGCGGCGGGGTATCCACGCCAGCGGTCGGCCGAAAGGCGCGGCTTTCCTGATCCCAGCCGCTCATCGGCATTTGCGCTTCTTCAATTTCCTCACGGGTCATGCCCTGAAAATAATTATATCCGGCGTTGAATTCACGCACATGGTCAAGGCACAGCCATTGCCAATTGCCCGGCCCGTCAAACCCCGGACGGCGCCCCTGGGGATCAGGCGCGCGAAATTCCCCCGCGGCTGGGCAGCCCGGCCGGTTGCAGCGCCGCTGGCTGCCTTCGACACGGCCATGAAAGCGGCTGCGCACAGGGCGGCGCGGTTCCGTCACGCAACAGTCCAGCGCAGATGCAGTTGATATCCGGGCGGCGCCGGGACCCATTCATCCCGCAAGGCCACAAGGCGCGTCAAAATGCTGTCCAAATCCGCATCGGACAGCGCCAGTGCCGGCACATGCGATGCCGCCCAGCCCGCCTCTGCCAGATGGCGCATCCCGTCCGCATCTGTCCCGCCAGACCAAAGCGCCGCTTCTGCGGCCTCGACCAGACGTTCGGCCTGCAACAAGTCTATAATCGCCGGATCGGGAATGCCCGCCCGCTTGGCGCTGGCATGGCCCGCCGCCTTTGCCATATCCTGTATATGATCCGGGTCGTCCCCAGCCGCGATCAGGCCCCAAAAGCCGCGGCGCAGGCCCAGCACATCTTCCACGATGAAATGGACGGCATCATGCGGAACCGGGCCTTTTTTGGGAAAGCGCGTGTCCGCCAAACGGCCATCCGCGCGCCGGATTTCAATCCGGTCATCGACAGGGCCTTTGGTGATGATGATATCCATTGCTTCCCCATGGCGAGAGTCTTGCTAGAAGAAAAGCCATGAACAACCGACCCATCGAATCCGAAATCATCCGCCGCCTGACCGACAGCCTGGCCCCGACCCGGCTGATTGTCAGCAATGACAGCGCCCAGCACCATGGCCATTTGGGCGATGACGGGTCCGGCGAAAGCCATTTTTCAGTCGAGATTGAATCCGCCGCCTTTATCGGCGTCAGCCGGCTGCAACGGCAACGCATGGTCAATCAGGCGCTGGGCGATCTGCCCGGTCAGCGCGTCCACGCCCTCGCCATCAAGGCGCGCGCGCCCGGCGAATAAGGCCATAAGAAAAAGCGAAGTGAGGAGATTGCGCCATGACCCATCCCGTTGAAGGTACGTTGCTTCCTGTGACGCATGACCTTGGCGCCTTTCAGGTTCGCCGGGCCCTGCCCGCGCGGGGCCTGACCATGGTTGGCCCCTTTTGCTTTGTTGATCAATTTGGGCCGGGCACGCTGGACATTGGCCTGGGCATGGATGTGCGCCCGCATCCGCATATCGGGCTTTCCACCGTCACCTATCTGTTTGAAGGGGCGATCGACCATCGCGATTCGCTGGGCAGCTTTGCGACGATTGAGCCGGGCGCCGTCAACCTGATGACGGCGGGCCGCGGCATCGTCCATTCCGAACGATCCCCCCAGGCCGAACGCGACAAGGGCGCCCCCATGTTCGGGATGCAGACCTGGCTGGCCCTGCCCGATGGTTTGGAAGACATTGACCCCGCCTTTGAACAAGTGGCGGCAGACCGGTTGCCGATTGTTGAAAGCAAAGGGGCCAGGGCCCGTGTCATCATGGGGACGCTATGGGGGGCGACCGCAGCCACCACCTGTCATGCGCCGACCATCTATGCCGATATCGTGCTGGAGGCCGGGGGCTCGGTACCGATTGATGCAGAGGCGGATGAACGCGCGATGATGCTGGTCAGCGGAACCGCCGAAATTTCGGGCGAACCCATGGAATTATATACGCTGTATGTCCTGCGGCCCGGTGTCATTGGCCACTTGCTGTCCAAAACCGGCGGGCGCGTGATGTTGATGGGCGGCGTGGATTTCCCGACCGGACGGCGCGTCTGGTGGAATTTTGTCGCGTCGCGGCAAGACCGCATTGATCAGGCCGTGATGGACTGGACCGAGGGCCGCTTTCCCATGGTTGAAAATGACCCGGAATTCATTCCCTTGCCCGACACGCCGCTGACCAATAGCGACCCCCTGTAAGGCGGATGGAATGACCATGCAGCAGCGGATACGCCTGACCACGGGCGTTGAACTGGATGTCTGGACGGCGGGTGATCCGGCGCATCCGGCGATGATATTTCTGCACGGCTTTCCGGAATCGCACCGGACATGGCGGCACCAGATGGCGGGTCTGTCCGATCGGTATTTCTGTATTGCGCCGGATCAGCGCGGCTATGCGCGGTCCGACAAGCCCGCTGATCTGGCCGCCTATAAGGTCCCGGTTCTGGTTGCCGATGTGCTGGCGCTGGCCGATGCCTTTGACCGGCAAAACTTTACGCTGGTTGGGCATGATTGGGGCGGGGCCATTGCCTGGGCCACGGCGCTGAAGGCGCAAGACCGCGTCACCCGGTTGATCCAGTGCAACGCCGCCCACCCTTATGTCTTTCAAGAAACGTTGATCTTTGATCCGGATCAGCGGGCCGCGTCACAATATATCCGCCAATTCCGTGATCGGGATATTGAAGGCGAAGTTGCCGAAAAGGGGCTGGACTGGTTTTTTGACGATCATTTCGCCCGTGTGTCCGCCGGCCAGCTGAGCGCCGCCGATCGCGCAGCGTATCTGGATGAATGGGGCCAGCCTGGCGCCTTGACCGGGATGCTCAACTGGTATCGGGCCTCCCCCATGGCGGTGCCGCCCATGGATGCCCCTGCGGTACGCACCGCCTTTCTGGACGCCCCCTTCCCGCGCCTGACCATGCCCGTTCTTGTCATCTGGGGGATGCGGGATGAAGCCCTGTTGCCGTGCCAGCTTGATGGCCTGAACCAGCATATCGACCAGCTGCACATCGTCCGCGTGGCCGATGCCGGGCATTTCATCCCCTGGGAAAAGCCCGCAGCAGTGACGCAGGCCATATCTGACTGGATGGGCCAGGGCCCCGGCCGCTGAGGCGGGGATCAGGCGGTTGCGGCCAGCCAGGTGATATGGGCGCCATGGGGGTGGACCTGCGCCAGCGTTTCGGTGACGCCCGTGCCCGGCCAGCAGCGCAGCCGCAAATCCGCCTGCGGCGTACCAACGGTTTGAAATTCAAGGCTGAGCCAGGCCAATGGCCGCGCCGGTGTGGCACGCGCGCCCGCAGCCTCAATCATATCCCGCACGGCCACGCGCTGATCCTCTGAAAGATATTGGAGCGCAATGGAATGGAAGATCACGCGTGTCCGTTCTTCTTCCTGCGGTTCATTCAATAAGGGGCCCAGCAATTGCACCGCATCACCGCGAATCACCGGGGGCCGTGCGGTCCGCGCCATGGCGATGGCGGTTTGCGTACGGGTGATCCGGTCTTTCTGATCGGGCCAGATATAGGCGATCAGCCGTTCCGCCACCTGTGGATCGCGCACATCCATGGGGTTGAGATCGATGCCAACGCGATCCGCGACCGCGACATCCGAAATATCGGGCAGCGCGCCCTGCCAATCGGGCACAATTTGCAAGGGCGATCGTAAATCACCGGCCGCCGCCGGGCCAAAGCGATAGCCATATTGATCCATATTGAGGTTCAGGCCGCCGCTGGCGCCGATTTCAATCCATTCCATGCGCGGGCCAAAGCGCCGGGCAATGCGCATCATGCCGGGCCACAGCGCCGCCGACCGGCCGACTTCATTGGTTTGGGGCGGGCTATCAAGCCATGGGAACAGCCAGTTATCCCAGTCCTGCAGCACGCGCGCCAATAGCCGCGGCACATCCCCCTTTTGACGCGTATAAAAAAGGCTGAGGCCGGAATCTTCGCCCGTCCGCGCCAAGGCGTGCAGGCCGCCCGCGATGCGCAGCGGCAATGCATCGATGATCGGATCACCCGGCCAACCAAGAATACGGGCCCCTGTTCGGGTCGATGAGTCGATCACCTCTGCCAGCGCCACCAACAGCTCAGCCGTGAGGGGAGAGCCAGCAAGGCGGCATATATCCGCCTGTTGGCGAAACGCAGGGCGAACACGGTCATTCATGCGGGGTAACTTGCCCTTAATCCCCCATACAAGTAAAGGCCGCCCGTCATGCCACAGCCAATCATCTTTGCCGTTCCCAAGGGCCGCATCCTTGAGGAAGCCCTGCCATTGCTGGAACAGGCCGGAATTGTGCCCGAAGCCGCCTTTGGCGATGCCAAGAGCCGTGCGCTGAAATTTTCAACAAATCGGGATGATGTGGACCTTATTCGCGTCCGCGCATTCGACGTGGCCACCTTTGTCGCGCATGGGGCGGCGCAAATCGGCATTGTCGGGTCTGATGTGATTGATGAGTTCGATTATTCAGAGCTTTACGCACCGGTGGATCTGAACATCGGCCATTGCCGCATTTCGGTGGCGGAACCTGCGGATCTGGCCGCCCAGGATGATCCCCGCGCCTGGAGCCATGTGCGCGTTGCGACCAAATATCCCAATATGACGCGCAAGCATTTTGCCCGGCGCGGCGTGCAGGCAGAATGCGTCAAGCTGAACGGTGCGATGGAAATTGCCCCGGCGCTGGGCCTGTCGAGCCGGATTGTCGACCTTGTGTCCTCGGGCAAGACGTTACAGGAAAATGGCCTGGTTGAGGTTGAGGTGATCGCCAAGGTTTCGGCCCGGCTGATCGTCAACCGCGCCGCCTTTAAGACCAATGCAACAATCAGCGCGCTGGTCGACGCCTTTCGGGCCGCCACCCATGCTTAGGCTGGACGCCCAGTCGGCTGATTTTTCGGCGCGTTTTGATGCGCTGGTCAATGCCCGGCGCGAAACGGATGCCGATGTGTCGCGCGATGTTGCGGCGATTATTGCCCGCGTCAAAGCCGAAGGCGATGCCGCCATTGCCGATTATACGCGCCGTTTTGACGGGCATGATCTGGATTGGCGCATCCCGCTGGCGGATTGTGCCGCCGCTTATGCCGCGCTGGATGCCGATTTGCGGGCGGCGCTTGACCTCGCGGCAGAACGCATCCGTGCCTATCACCAGCGGCAAAAGCCCAGCGACAGCGACATGACCGATGCCGCCGGGGTGCGCAGCGGGGCGCGGTGGCGCGCGGTGGATGCCGCTGGCATTTATGTGCCGGGCGGACGGGCCGCCTATCCGTCCTCCGTACTGATGAACGCCATTCCCGCCCGCGTGGCCGGGGTTGGCCGGCTGGTCATGGTGACGCCAACGCCCAAGGGCGACATCAACCCGCTGGTGCTGGCCGCCGCGCATATTGCCGGGGTGGATGAGGTGTGGCGCATTGGCGGCGCACAGGCGATTGCAGCGCTGGCCCATGGCACGCACAGCATCGCGCGTGTGGATGTGATTACCGGGCCGGGCAATGCCTGGGTGGCCGAGGCCAAGCGCCAGCTTTATGGCGTGGTCGGCATCGACATGGTGGCCGGGCCATCCGAAATTCTGGTCGTGGCCGATGGCCAGAATGATCCGCGCTGGACCGCCGCTGATCTGTTGAGCCAGGCCGAACATGACCCGACCAGCCAGTCGATCCTGATCACCGATGATCCCCGCTTTGCCGATCAGGTCGCCGCCGAGGTTGAGGCGCAATTGCCGACTCTATCGACCGAGGCGACAGCCCGGGCCAGTTGGGACGCCTATGGCGCGATCATCTGTGTGGCGGATCTGATGGCGGCGGTGCCCTTGATCGACGCGCTGGCGCCCGAGCATCTGGAACTGGCCGTCGCAACACCCGAACCGCTGTTCGCTGCCGTACGCCATGCCGGATCGATTTTCCTGGGCCGCCATACCCCCGAAGCCGTGGGTGATTATGTCGGCGGGCCCAACCATGTTTTGCCAACTGGCCGCCGGGCGCGCTTTTCATCCGGTTTGTCGGTGCTTGATTTCATGAAACGCACCAGCTTTTTGGGCTGTTCCCCCGCGGCCATTCAGGCGATTGGCCCGGCTGCCGTGGCGCTGGCCCGCGCCGAAGGGCTGCCCGCCCATGCCCGATCCGTTCAGGAAAGACTAACCCGATGAGCCGTGCCCGTTCCGCCGCCCGCCTTGCCGCCGTGCAAGCGCTGTATCAGCAGGAAATGGAAGGCACGGTGATGGCCGTGTTGCTGCACGAATTTCATCAGCACCGGCTGGGCGCGACAATCGAAGACGCCACCTATGCTGAGGCCGAAGTCGATTTCTTTAACGATGTCGTCAAAGGCGTTGATGCCCGGCGCGCCGAAATTGATGCGATGATTTCAGCCAACCTGGCCGAAGGCTGGGCGATTGAACGGCTGGATCGTCCGCTGCGCCAGATTTTGCGCGCCGGCACCTATGAACTCATTGCCCGGGCCGACATTCCCACAGGCAGCATCATCAGCGAATATCTTGACGTTGCGCACGCCTTTTATGACCGCAAGGAAAAGGGCTTTGTGAACGGCGTGCTCGACGCCATCGCCAAATCGGCGCGCGGCTGACACGCTGCCGTACTCCGGCGCAGGCCGGAGCCCAGAGTGATCGGCACATACATCCCAGCCCTGTGCGACAGCCGCCATTGGGCTCCGGCCTGCGCCGGAGCACAGAGCAGAGAACATCCGCTGCAAGGCCTGTTTGTTTGGGAGAGAGAGTGGCGCATGGGGCCGCCGTCAGGGTACGGCGATCCCGGCGCTTGGCGTCAATCCAGATTGATGGTTTTCAACCAGTCGCGTACCGCCGGGCCGATATCTGGCCGTGCCAGCGCCAGGGCGATGTTCGCGGTGATAAAGCCGGCTTTGTCGCCGCAATCATAGCGATCACCATCAAAGGTGACGGCGTGGAAGGGCTGTTTGCCGATCATCTGGGCCATGGCGTCGGTCAGCTGAATTTCACCGCCAGCGCCTTTTTCCTGATCCTCAAGCACGCGCATCACATCCGGTTGCAGGATATAGCGGCCGGAAATGATCAGGTTTGACGGCGCGTCTTCGGCCTTTGGCTTTTCCACCAGGCCTTTCACCTCGGTAATCTTGCCCTGCACCGTCCCCGGGGCGATGACGCCATAGCTTGAAACCTTGTCATGCGGCACTTCCAGCACCGAAATGATGTTGCCGCCGACCTGATTATAGGCCTCCACCATCTGCTTCATGCAGCCGGGTGTGCCGACCATGAATTCATCCGGCAGGAAAATGGCAAAGGGTTCATCGCCGATAATGTCGCGCGCGCACCAAATCGCATGGCCCAGGCCCAGCGGCTCTTGCTGGCGGACATAGGCGCAATTGCCCGGACCAAGGCGGGTCGGCGCCAGCACCGACAAATCCTTGCCCCGATCGCTCATCGTGCGTTCCAGTTCAAAGGCGATGTCAAAATGATCCTCAATCGCGCTTTTGCCGCGACCGGTGACGAAGATCATCTGTTCAATCCCCGCTTCGCGGGCCTCATCCACGGCATATTGGATGAGCGGACGATCAACAACGGGCAGCATTTCCTTTGGCATGGCCTTGGTCGCGGGCAAAAACCGCGTGCCCAATCCCGCCACCGGGAAGACTGCTTTTCTGACCTTGCGCATCACATGCCCCTTTGCTGATCGGGCGCCTTTATCAGCGTGGTGCATGCAAGGGGAAGCCTTGACAGGGATTTAATCGGCGCGATTATAGAACAAAAGGTGAACATGATCGATTCGTATCCCATCATTGCCCGG
>JACCEC011171753.1_pt1 | contig 18753 bp, 13 predicted proteins | sample 7450121 | NCBI WGS metagenome assembly JACCEC01 (sample SAMN15323455, study PRJNA562643) | freshwater metagenome | isolation source: river surface water | place: USA:Blue River Watershed | collected 2017-08-18 | reverse complement strand
TGCATAATAAGGATTTAAATTATAATCCATATAATGATATTATACTTGATAAAAATGAGTATGTCCAGTCTTTTGTTTTGAATAAAGAATTTTATAAGATATATTCAAATCTTTTACAAATTAAAAATAATCTTAAAGGAAAATTAGAATATTTCTTTAATAATTATGGAGATATTGCTGGTAATGATACAAGATATTTCTATGATGAAGAAATAAATGAATTAAATTTAGAATTAGATTATAATTTATATTTTAATGATAATGAATTAATAGATCCGAACGTTATTAATAGACATTTAATAAAAATTTATTCATTTATGGATAAGATGCTATTTTTGACAAAAGATTCTATATTAAATAATAGAGTTACGAACTTAGTAAATAGTCCAATACCAATTCCTTTTAATAATTCTCCAAAAAATGGGAATGGTAATGATGATATATATGTAATTGAATAATATGCCTTTTATAAACATAGAACCTTTTAAAAATGACTGTAAGAAAATCTTTTTAAGAAGAGGATTATCTGACCAAAAGAATTTTGTTATTTTGGAAGAAGGTGAATTGGTTTATCTTTTAGATAGTAAAAGAATATTTGTTGGGGATAATATAAATCCCGGTGGAACTAAGGTAAGTAATTTTAGTTATTTTAATGATATTGAAACCATTGATTATGATTCAAAAGATTCGTTTAAAAATATAAAAGATGAAAAATTAAAAACCATGGATGAAGGTGATATGGTTTTTGATGTGAAAAGTGGAAATACATATAGACTCTTTTCAGAAATTGACCAATGTAATTCTGGAAACCATCGTCAGAAATTTTTTAGAAACGTTGGTTGTTCTAATACAAATATTGAAAACTTGACTGGCAATTATTTGTTGCGTAGTGGTGGGATAATGAGTGGAAATATTTCTATGAATGGAGGAAATTTCGTTCGTAATATACCAATTCCTATTGATGATTATGAATTAGCGAATAAGCAATATGCTGATGATCGTTTTGATAGTTTAAAAAATCAAATTTCAGCATTTAAAACTCAAGTGGATTTATTGGAAAAGGAATTTAATGCTTTATTGTTATCAAGAGTAGTTCCACCAGATCCTGTTGCGATAAATTATCCTCCTAATATTGTAACACCACTCCAAGATCTTACTGTAAGAGTTGGATCGGATGTTAAATTTAGCGTAGAGGCTTATGGAGACGGTGAATTAACTTACGAATGGTATATTTCTTAATCATATGAGTGAACCAACTTTAATACCCGGTAAAACTTTAAATAAATTGGAACTGAGTAATGTCACAGCTGACATGAATGGTAAGAAATTTACAGTTGTTGTAAAATCTCAATATGGTAGTGTAAGTTCTACAGGTATTTTAAAAGTTGGATCATCTCCTGTAATATCTAAACATCCTGTTTCTGTTATTGGTGGATTAAATGTTAAGATTGATTTTTCTGTTACTGTTAGTGGAACAGAACCTCTAAAATATCAATGGAGAAAAAATGGTCAAAATATTTCTGGAGCGACTCAGGCTATTTTTAGTATAAATTCAGCTACCTTGAATGATAGTGGTGATTATGATGTTGTTGTTACAAATGATTTTGGAACAGTCTATAGTCAAATTGCTAATTTTGTAGCTGGGAATAAACCAGTAATTACAACACAACCTAAATCGAGTGTTTCTTTGGTTGGATCAGAGACTGTTTCTGTTGTTGCTACAGGAACAGATCCATTAACATATCAATGGCTTAAAGATACTGTAGCTATTTCGGGTGCTACTTCATCTTCTTACAATATTACATCTAATGGTACATATAAAGTGGTTGTTAGTAATCAAATTGGTTCAGTTACATCTACTGATTGTGTTGTTGATGTGGTAATAGCTCCTAGAATTATTACACAACCATTTGGTACAACTACACCAGCATTATTGAAAGTTGTAGCTACTGGAAATTATTTAACATATAAATGGTATAAGAATGGTGTTGAAATCTCAGGAGAAACACAAGATTCATATATTGCAAATGATGCTGGTACTTATAAAGTAGTTGTAAGTAATGCTGCTGGTAGTGCTACTTCTAATGATGTTACACTTATTACAGTACAACCACCATTAATTATTAAACAACCAATAGGTGGAAGCATTCCAATAAATTTATCGGTTTCAGCTACAGGTACTTTGCCATTAAAATATCAATGGTATAAAGATGATATTATAATTAATAATACTAATTCTACTCAAATTGATGTAAATGATGATGGAGCATATAAAGTTGTTATTAGTAATGATGCTGGTATGGTTACATCTGATATAGTTATTGTTAAGAGCATACCACCATCTATTATTGTACAACCATTAAGTAGTGGCAATTTAGCAACCAATTTATTTGTAGTTGCTACTGGGAGCACACCATTTAATTATGAATGGTATAAAGATGATATATTGATTAATAATTCTAATAATTCTTCATACTTAACTAATTCTGCTGGTTTATATAAAGTAAAAGTAATTAATAGTATTGGATTTGTTTTTTCTAATACTGTTTTGGTTGCAAATCCACCAATAGTTGCAGATGATAATTATACTACAACTGTTGGTGAAAGTAAGGACTTCACACCATTAAGTAATGATAGTGATCCTGATTTATATCCACAAAATGCTGTTTTGACTATTAAATCTTATGATTTAGTTTCTTCAAAAAATAATACTATATCACTAAAATCTGATCGTAAAACATTGACGTATACTCCTAAAGCTGGCTTCTATGGTACAGATAGTTTTAAATATACGGCATTTGATTCTGTATTGGAATCAAATCAAGCAACTGTAAATGTAATTGTTACATGTAATCCACCTATTATTACGCAAAAAAAATTAAATTTCAATCAAAATAATGATTATGTTATAGATATAACAAATCCTAATGCTGATCCTCAAAATATATATTTCGTTGGTGGATTACCAGATAGGGATGGAAATCTAGTAACTCAACCTATTAGAATTGTTGAAGGCAGTGTATCAGTTAATGGTACTGGTTTGACTTTAGTTGGGAATACTAATACTACAATAACATTAAAATGTGGAAAAGATATAAATGTTGGAGGAAATCCAATTCCTATAACTGTAACATATACTATTATAAATCAGTGTAATTTAACAACTACAGCAACTATGAGTGGTTTTATTGACGTTGCATCAAAAAGACGATTTGTATTTGATTTTGATTATCTTGTATTAACATATGCTTTTACTGATGGTAGTGATTTAGATACTAGAACTAGAATTGTAACTCCTGATGTTGGGCAAAATGCCGCACGTACATATCTTGGATGGGGGCAAGACTCTTCGATTACGAGAAATAATAAAGAGTTGTTAGTTTGGGGTGGTGATAATACAGGAACTGGAGAAGAGTCTTGTATATTTTATACAAGAAATTTGGTATCAGAATTTCCAAATTTAACTTCATTTATAATTGATTGTAGATGTATGTGGTTTGGTTCTGTTGGGGAACAGCCAGTTAAAATAAAAGCATATTTAGCTAAAGGTGGTACAGTACAGAAAAGTCAATATAGTTATAGTGTTAGAAATCCGGATGTAGTGCAAATAATTGATTCTTTCCAAAAAGTTATTTCTTATAAATCTAGAGATAGTGCTGATAGTGGAGTAAGAGTAGCTACATTACAATATGATATACCAACTAGTACTGGAATATTTGATAGTGATGATACTACAACACCATCTGTTTAAATTTATTTCATTTCAATCCCATAAAATAAATAAAGAATATGGCGGGAAAAACAATATCAGAATTAAATGTAGCGAATATATTAAATGGTAATGAGTATATTCCGCTTATTAAAGATGGATCTACTTATAGATCTGATTTAAATACAATTACAAATTTTATTCAAAATAATCTTGAAGCATTAACATATACTCAATATTTTGATGAAGGAGTAGCGATTGGAAGTGTCAGTGCTGTAGATTTTGTTGGAAATGGTGTTTCTGCTGCATATAATGCCTTATCTACTAAGCTAACAATAACTGTTCCTAGACCAACACAAGAATTATATAAAGATGGAACTGCAAAAAATGATGTTATTGGTATTAATTTTGTAGGAGATAAGATTGAAAAAATATTTGATGAATCGAATGGTATTGCTACAATTAAACTATCGAATGAACTTCCAGAAGATTCAGATAATGGTGATGTTTTAATTTATGATAATGGTTGGAAATCGGTTTCTCCAAATATTTTTATTAAACAAAAAGCTAAAATAAGAGAATCTGATATTCAAGATATTAGTTATTTTAGTATTGGTAGTGGATTAAGTGCTACATTGGATGAATCTGGAGAATTGAATATTTTTAAAATCAAAGAACCTTCAGATACAATAACTTTAATTGGAGATTTACAAGGAGAAGGAATAAATGAAATTAATGGTACTGTTATAGCATTAAGAGGTTATCCTATAGATGAAACCCAACCAGTTGATGGGCAGGTAATGATGTGGAGTGATGCACTTACTGCTTGGACACCTAGTTCATCTACAATAACCTTAACAGGAGATATTCTTGTTACAGGTTCTGGTGCAGTATTAAGTTCTACTGTAACTAAAATTCAAGGAATATCAGTTACAAATGTTGCTCCAAGTAATAATCAAACATTTAGATTTAATAGTGATACAAATAGATTTGAATATATTACATTCCCAACTTCAGTAACATTAAATGAAGTTCGTGATGAAATTAAAACATATAAATCTGATGTAAATATCATTGTTAATGTTCCAGTAAATATTCAAGCAAATTTATTAACAAATAATTTCTTATATTATCAATTACCTCCAACTGGAGATTACATTGTTAATGTTTCAGCATCTACATCACAGTCATTGTCATCAGTTTTAGCTATCGGAAAATCTATGGATTTGAGTTTAGTGCTAAACATGGTAGTTGGAAGAAATCTTACAGAGTTTAATATTGATGGAGTTAAAATGGATATTAAATGGAAGGATGCTTTAGTATCATCTACAGATAATTTAACAGCATATCCAAATTCATTTAATTTATATGAGTTTAAAATAATTAGATCTGGTTCTGGTGCTACAGCAAATGATTATCTAGTTTTAGGTAGTATTAGCAAATACGTGTAACCTAAATAAAATATATGATTGATCGTAGAATAGGGAAGATTAAGGTTAGAAGAGGTACAAATGATTGTAGGAAAACTATAATCTTTGATGAAGGTGAACTTCTTTATACTACAGATACAAAGAGGATGTATGTTGGTGATGGAAAAACTTTAGGTGGAATTTTAGTATCAAATAAGAATATTGTCACAGTAATGGATAGTACAATTGCTGATGCTAATATGGAAACTGGTGATTTAATTTATAATCAAAGAAAAGATGTTACATATATTATAGATGGTAATAGACAATTAGTACCAATATTAATTGGTTGTAGAGGTTTATTTCAGATTTTTGAGAATTTTCTTCCATTATCTGGAGGAACTATGTTTGGTACTATCAATATGAATAATAATAAAGTTATTGATGTTCCATGGCCAGAGCAAAATAAGGATGCTATTCCTAAAATATATATTGATAAAAAATATAAAGAATTGTATGATTTGTTATTATCATTAAAAAGAATGTTAGAAGAGATTGGAGATAATTGTCTTAAATTTGATGATAATAAACTTAAGAAGACATATAACATATTACTTCAAAATAATAAAAATATATATTCAGAAGGTGATACTGCTGTTTTCTTGGTAGATACTGTTAATGTACCAGATGGAACTGTATTATATTGGGAGATTTTAGGTACAATAACGTCCCCAGATATTTTAGGAAATATATATACTGGTGAAGTTACAATTAATGGTAATAAAGGAACTATAAATGTTTCATTTGCGATTGATACAATACCAGTAGAAGTTGAAACTGCTAGATTGTTATTAAAAACTGCTGATGGTACGGTTGTAGCAGCAAGTTCTACAATAACTCTGAGAGATGAAGTTGTTGATGCGGTTGGTAGGTTATTAACTACTGATGGTATACCAATAGATACTTCTGAAGGAGATAATATTTTATCTGAAGGTATTTCAATTAGTTAATTTTTTAATAAATAGATTTTATGCCTGATATTAGAGTAGATGAAATACTTCCTTTGACAACCCCATTAAAGGGGGATGCTACAACTATTGTTGTGCAGGATTTACAAACAAGAAGAGTGACTATGCAAGCACTTTCTTCTATTATAGCAAATTCTGTTCCTTCAGATACTCCAGTTGGTCAAGTATCTTTTTTTGCTACAACAGTAGCACCTAATGGTTGGATAGAATGTAAGGGTAGTAAGTTGAATATTGTCGGAGAGTATAATGAATTATATAAAGCAATCGGTCATACATTTACAGATATTTTAAATCCATCAATAGATAAAAGTAAGTATTTTTATGCTCCTGATTTAAGAGGTTATTTTATTAGAGGATTAGATAATGGTGCTAATGTTGATGAAGATACTGCAAGAAAATTAGGTAGTATACAAGAAGATAGTATTGAGAGTCACACGCATTCAATGTCATTTGAAAAGGAAGATACTGCTGGTGGAGATCAACAAAATACTTTATATAATGTTGATCCAAATGATAAAAGAGGTACCGGAAGTTTAAAATTAAATACAGATTCTTTTGGTGGAGCGGAAACCCGTCCTAAAAATGTTGCATTATTACCATGTATTAAATATTCTGCTGCTAAAGGTCCAGCTACACCAGTAACATCAGGATCATCTTCATCTACATTTACTGGTATAGATATATCTAAAGATTCTGGTAGTGTGGGTTCAGTTACAGAGCTTAAATTTACAGGTAATGTAGATGTATCTAAAACTGGTGATGTAGGAACTATAAATGTAAAAAGTTCTGGTTCTGGTGGTCGTCCTACTATATTAGGATTTCCCGTTTTTAAAAATTCTTATTGGATTAGATCCGTAATTACAGACGAACCATCTTTATTTGGTTGGGGGCAACATACAACGTGGTTAAATTTAGATGTAAATTCAATAAACAATTGGCCACCAATGAGATATACTTTTGATAACTCATATTTGATTGATAATCCAAATTTGAGAATAGTTAAATCTATAATTAGTATATTTTATCAAGTTTTATTATTAAGTGATGGAACATTGTGGTTAAATGGATATTTATATGCTGATGGATTAACGGGATTTGGAAAATCGAATGATTATACTAGAAGATATATAAAACTTGAAACAAATATTAAATTTGATGATTTTGATGTTGCTGTAGATAATAACACTCAGAATATTTCATTTGCTGCGATAGAACGTACAACTAGAAAATTATATACTTGGGGTCTTAATAATACAGGTCAATTAGCACAAAATTCAACTACGGGTATTACTTCTCCCACATTAGTATCTGATAATTCAACAAAAAAAGTTAAAGAAGTTGTATTTTCTACTAATGATGGTGGAGCGAAATTATTGGTATTATATGATGATAACACATTGTATTCTTGTGGAGCTAATGAAGTAGGACAATTAGGTATTGGAAATACAACGCAGCAAAATAAATTGATTCAATGCAAAAAAAATAGTACAACATTAGTTTCAGATGCAAAAAAAATTGTTGGAACTGGAAATGGGAATAATTTTAATAGTGCATATATTAGTACATCAGATGAATTGTTTGTTTGTGGTTATAATGGTGTAGGAAATCTAGGAGATGGAACTAAAACAAATTCTAGTTATTTTATAAAAGTTAATATTCCAGAAAAAGTAAAACAGGTTGTAACTGCTGGTGGTTGGTTAGATAAACAAAGAGGAGATGATAATACTTATTATGCTTATGGAACAAATTATTTAGTGTTGGGTGAATCAGGTAAAATGTATTCTTGGGGTAGAAATCACTATGGTCAATTGGGTCATGGAGATACGACTGATACTGTTTCTCCTAAATTAATAGATAGCATGAAGGGTATAGTTATACAAAAAATATTTGGTCAAGATGGTTGGGGATCTGGAAGAGCATTTGCGTGTTTGGATGTAAATGGAAAGGTGTATATGACTGGTTATAGCGTTCCTAGCCTTTCAAATGAGTATTTACTTACTAAAGCTTGTACAACTTATACTAGAATACAAATACCTGAAAAGGTAGTAGATGTCGCATTGGTCGATGGTGCTTATAAAGGTAATATTTCAGCTGGGAATTTTTTTGCTGGATTGTTTTTAACTGAAAATAATAAACTTTTTTCATTTGGTGTTGGTGGTGCTGCTGGAGAGGTTTCTAATAACGTATCATTCCCAGTAGAAATTAAGATTTAATATTAAATACAAATATGTCAGATGATGTAAAAATAGATCAGATTCCTTTGTTGAATGCTCCTTCAGTACCATTGAAGGGTAGTGCTAGTACATTAATAGTACAAGATTCTAGTACATTGAGGGTTCAAGTATCAGTTTTATCATCATATATATATAATTCTGTAGTAGAAAATAATCCATCAGATATTCCAGTAGGACAAATAGCTTTTTTTGCTAGAAGTACTCCACCAGAAGGTTGGTTAGTTTGTAATGGAGATTTATTAACTAAAAGTGAATTATATAATGCATTATTTGATGCTATAGGAAATACTTTTAATAGACCTACTGATACAGATACTACAAAATTTAGAATACCAGATTTAAGAGGTAAATTTTTAAGAGCATGGCAAGATGAAAATAGTGGAGATGATGCTGGAAGAGAATTTGGAAGTTACCAAGAAGATGATTTTAAAAGTCATAAACATGATATAGTAGATACTGGTGGATCTTCTGCTGGAGATGAAGAAGGAAAACTTGATGTGGCTAATAATGATGGACCGACAGGGACAATAGCTAGTACTCAATTAACTGGTGGAAGTGAAACTCGTCCAAAAAATATATCATTATTAGCATGTATACGTTATGCTCAAGTTAAAATATCTTCTATTATAACTAATCCATCTATAACAACTTCTAATGGTATTACTGTTAAAGTTGGTGATACACTTTATAGTGATGTTAGAGAATTGGAAATTATTGGAACAGAAGTCAGTGCAGTAAAACAAAATCAATTATTAAAAGTACAAATAGATAAACCTGAAACGCCAGTAGTTAATACTACAACAACTGAAATTAATACATTAAAAACTACTGACAAAATTGTTGATGTTGTTAAAAGACCAATAATTTTAGGTTTGGTTCAAGATTATTTGTGTAGAAATGAAAGGATGATTGTTACATCCGATCCAGCTATAGTTGTTTGGGGGAATAATTTTGAAACGAATTTTGATCCTAAAGCTGGTGATATTTGGCCACCTCAAAGAGCAAGGTTTGAAGATAATTTTTTGTTTGAAAATAGAAATATTAAAATTACTAAAGTTATCGCTAGTAATTATTGGAAAATTGCTTTAATGAGTGATGGTAGTTTGTGGATTTGTGGTTTTGCTAGTGCTATTGATTACGTTGGTATACCTAAAGGTCTTAAAACGGCAGGTTTTGTGAAAATAAATACATCTATAAAATTTAAAGATATAGATTTTGCTGCTGATAATAATAGTAGACGTATTTCTTTTGCTGCTATTTCAATTGAAAATAAATTATATACTTGGGGTGTAAATATTACTGGTGAATGTGGTCATGGACATAAGAATGCTATAACTACTCCAACATTAGTAGAAAGTGTTAAAACAAAAGATGTTAAACAAGTAGTAATGTCTGCTAATGAAGAAGCTAGATGTAATATGAAAGTATTATTTACTGATGGTACATTATGGGCTACTGGATATAACGGTCAAGGACAATTAGGTGTTAATGATACTACTGAAAGAACTACCTTAACTCAATGTAAAGATAGTTCTAATAATCCTATAACTAATATTAAATTTATTGTTAAAGGAAATTGGCCTAATATATATCAAGGAGCTTGTGTATCTAACGATGGTAAAGTTTATACTTGTGGAATAAATGATAATGGTAATTTAGGTTTGGGTGATAAAACCGATAGAAAATATTATAGCCAAGTAACAATACCAGATAATAAAAAAATAGTTTCCATGGTTGGAACTGGATATACAGGTAATACTTCTTATATGGCATTAGATGAAGATGGTAGAATTTATACTTGGGGTAATAATTCTTATGGATTGATAGGTAATGGAACTAAAACAGTACAAACAACTCCATATAAAGTTGGTGGTAAACTTGCAACAGTTAGAATACAAAAATTATATTCTTCTGGTGGATATGGTAATAATAGTGCTTTTGGTTGTATAGATGTAAATAAAAATGTTTGGATGTGTGGATATTATATTCCTGATTATGTAAGTTATGGAGATGATTTTACATCAACATTTATTAAAATGCCAATAAATTCTGTAGAAGATATGGTTATGCATTCAGGATATAATTCGGATGGTTCTGCTCATTATAATCATATGGCTACAACATTTTTAGTTGAAAACAATAGAATATTTAGTTTTGGTCGTGATGGAGGTTCAAGTACAACCGGACCTAGTAAACAAAATTTTATGTTTCCTGTTGAAGTATTCATATCTTAAAAATTTATGGCAGAACAAATTAAAGCAGTAATTAAGTTACGCCGAGGCTCAGAAGCCGAACGGCTTGCTACTTCTGTTCAAGAAGGTGAAATTGTATATTCTACTACTAAGAAAAGAGTTTATGTTGGTGATGGTGTTACGACTGGTGGAAATTTAGTTGGTAATAAAACATTTTTTAGTGATAATATTAATTCTTTAACTAATTTAACTCAAGGTGATCTTTGGTTTAATACTAGTAATAGTTTATTATATGCTTTAACTGGAGCAGATCCAGTAGGGATTAATTCTTATACTAGATTGAGTCAACTTCCAGACAATAATACTATTGAAATAAATTCAAATGGATTATTTAGTGTAAAATCTAGTGCCTTATATTTTTATCCTAAAAGTGGTGGGAAAATAGAAGGTGATATAGACATGGATGGTAAATGGAACATAATAAATCTAAAAGATCCTACTAATTCAAAACATCCAGTAACATTAGGATTCTTTGATACTAAATTAGGAGAATTTAATTCTAAATTTAATACTTTAACATCTGGACTGGATGATAAATTGGTAAAAAAGGCTGGAGATAAAATGACTGGTAAATTAACCATTCAAACTTCTGATACAGTAGCATTAGATTTAAAAAAGAATTTAACATTAAATGATAATTTAATAGAAAGATTTTCGCCTAAAATTAAAAATATTTCTGTAAAAGATTATACATTAACTCAAGAAGACAATGGTTGTATAATTTGTAGTAATTATAGTACTGATAATTCCAATGTTCAAATAAAGGTTCCAAAACTTTCAGTTGGATTTAATGCAATGTTTATTCAGATGTCACCTAATCTGGTTTATATTATTCCAGAAAATACTAGTGTTCTAGTTTCTCAAGTTGATGGTAGAAGTATTATTAGAAGTCAATATGGGATTGCTAATATTGTGTGTGTAAAAGATTCTGTGTATTTACTATCTGGCGATTTAACAAGTTAATAATATGTTTGGTCTCCCAATATTAAGAAAATATAGTGAAGAATTTGTTGCTGCTGTAGAAGAGTTTGAAAAGGATCGTCCAGTAATGATGGCTTATCCTTTAGGAGAATTGTCGGGCAATCACTATACAATGGGTGTATCAAAAACTAGATTATCAATTATAGCTTGGGGTAGCTCCGGAAATGACGGTTTTGTTAAAGGATTTTCTGGAGGGAGTGCTAAACCTAGATTATCTAATGTTAAAAGAGTTAAAGATGCTATTACTGGTAAAGAAGAAAAGGGTAATATCAAAAAATTGACATCTAATGGTAATACTTCATTATATTTAACTGAAACTGGTTACTTATATGGATGTGGTGGAAATCCGGGAAATATTATTGGTGCAAGAACAGATTATTTTAATTTAGTTGATTCTAACGTAGATTATTATGATATTATAACTTGTGCTGGAAATCAATATGGTGGAAATTCTTATTTACTTACAATAAAGGATGGTAAATTATATGGTAGAGGTAATGATTATGGTGGATTTGGTGTTGCGGGTAACAAAGCTAATTTTACTTATTTAAATATTGATGATGTTAAAATGGTTTATGGGAATGCTCCACAGCAAAAGGGTAAAGCTTTTGTATTAAAAAAGGATGGTACAGTATACGCTACTGGTTATAATACTGATGGTGTATTAGGAACTGGTTCTACTAATTATACTTTAAATAGTGGTTGGAGCCAAGTTATTACAAGTGATAACATACCTTTGAGTGGAGTTGTAGATATTATTACTAGTAATTTCATAACTACTGCTGGAGCGGGTGCTGGAACTCCTTGGGGAGGTGTTGCAGGAAATTCGCATCAATGTACTATATTTTTAACTAAAGATGGTGAAGTATATTCAACAGGTAAAAATAATTATGGTCAACTTGGTTTAGGTCAAGGCACTACATATACAGTTAATGTAGCTACTAAGATTTCAACATTATCTGGAATAGATAAAATATGTGGTGCTTGTGGTGGGTGTAGTTTAATGGCAATTAATAACAAAGAAAGGAAAGTTTATACGTGGGGTAATAATCAGTGGGGTCAATTAGGAACAAATGATTCAGTTAATAAAAATTCTCCACAACTTCTTACTATAAGTTTTGATACTGGTGAAATTATTACAAACGTTAATGGTGGTGGTAATCACGCAATTATTAATGGAGCATTTGTGATGTGTACTAATTTTGGGAATGTTTATTCAGCTGGTTATAATCAAACATATGCATTAGGATTTGAAGGGCAAAATATAATTAAAGTATTTACAAAACACCCATATTTTGGACCAGACCCTACAAAGGTAATTAAAAATTTTAATGATACTCCTGCTACTAGTGGTAATAGAGCACTAGCTGTAGATTTAGATTTATGTGGTTATGGTTCTGAAATGGCTCAAAAAGTTATTGATAAACAAGGACATTTATTTATGTCTGGTTGGAATCAAAATGTTGGTGGCTTTTACAATTTCAATCAAAAAGTAGGAACCGAAAAGGTTGTAGTTCCTAGTGTTTATATTATGGATTAATATATAAATAAGTATATGCCAAACAATCCTTTTGATAATACAAATAAAGTTAATGCCGTTATTCAAGTTAGGAGAGGCTATGATAGCGAACGTACATCTTTAGAGTATAATGAAGGTGAGTTAATATATTCTACTGATTCTAGAAGATTATATGTTGGTGGTTCTGTTGGTGGACAAAGAATAGTTGGTGGTAGTGTTGTAGGAAATTTAACTCATGTAGTTCCTAGTATTTCTCATGCTCATTATGTTGAGAAATATGATATGTTGTATAATTATACAACTTCTCGTTTATATTCATTAACTGGCGCAGCTAATTCAGCATCTGTAAATGATTATTGTTTAATATTTGATAAAAATGAATTTGTATTAAAATCTGATGCTAAACTTTCTGGAGATTTAGATATGGATTTTCATGCTATTAAAAATCTTAAAGATGCTGTAAACGATAATGATGCCACAAATCTTGGTGATGTTAAAGATATTACTAATGCTTTAGAAAGTAAATTAAAAAATTTAATTGATGGGGTTATTGCTGGTACTGGAAATTTCGTTAAAAAGGATGGAGATACAATGAGTGGACCATTAGTTATAGATTCTAATGGCGTTAGTACAACTTCATTAAATGTACTTTCTGGTTTAACTGAACTTCAAGACACTGTTGTATTAGGTCTTACAGCTAAAGGTAAAGTTGAAATTTCTGGTGAAGAATTATCAGTTAAAGGTGATACTAATTTAAATAGTAAACAATTAACAAACTTTTCTGCTAAAGTAATCAATTCTGATTTAGATTTAGTTGAGTTAGATGCTAATATTCATAATGGTTGTGTACTAGTTTGTAGTAAAGAAGCTGGTACAGGTACGGAAAAAATACAAATTAAGATTAGTAAAGCCAGATTAGTTACTGGATTTAACTGTATAATTATTCAAGGTGGTGATAGACAAGTAAAAGTTATTACCACAGAGACAGATACAACGTTAGCAAATACTGATCAAAAATTTACTAGTAGAAGAAAGTATGCACAAATTAATCTTTGTATGCTAGATGCTTCTACTCTTTGGGTTACAGGAGATTTAGTTCAATAAAATATGTTTGGAGTATTTACATTACGAGATGTTCCTATCGTAGAAAAACGAGATGTATTGAATTTATTTGATGTAGAAGGAGAAGGTGGCTACAGAAATAGACAATATACGTTTATGGATGGTTCTTCTGCATATTTTAATGATGCTATTTTGTCTGAAGTTAAAACTCAAATAAAGGATGATACTAAAATAAAAAAAATTGAAATTGGTGGAGAAAATTATAATTATTTGGATAATGTATTAAGAGTTGTTTTAGGTAATAATAATAAATGCATAATGTTTAGAGATGGTACAGTTGATATTTCTGGTAAAAGTTATGTATATCCATATTTGAAAGATAATTGGAATAAAGTTATTGATACTTTTACTCCTAGTGTATATGGAACTGAAGGAGAACAACTTTTTTTATTTAAAGATGGTAGCGTAGTTATAATTAATACTGCAACTAGAGTGGAAGGAAAAATACTTTTAAGTGATGCTGAATATTTAATGACTAAAAATCAAGCACATAGATGCGATTGTATTTTAGCTATGAGAGATGGATCTATGCGCCAAGCTTGGATGAAAAGTAGTTATAAAGACGGGGTTGATGGTGGAACTAATGAAACTGCTACTGGAAGTTTATTAATACCTAATATAAAACATGAAGATGTACAATTTTGTGCTGTTGGAGATAATCCAGCAACAAAAGTTGTTTGTTTTAAAAATGATTTAAAAAATATATATCAATTTAAATTGAATGGTGCATTTAAAATAACAGGAGTTGGAAGTAAAATTTCACAATTAACATTAACTGATCCAGATGAATATTATAAATCTGGGATGTCTCAAGAATTTAATTTAGTATTGTTAACAAACAAAAGATTAATAGTAGGAAATTGTGGAGGTTATCTGTCAACATCATTAGGTAGTATTAAAACATATCCGCTTGTTGGAGGTGATAAAGTTGTCACTCCTACAGCATATACTAATATTATTAAAATGTTAGATGGATCTTATTATATAACACCTCAGGCAAGTGGTGATGATACCTCCAGTTGTAAAAGTGTTAAAGCACCAGAACCATACACATATTTTAACAAATTGAAAGAATATCTGACTCCTTTGAGAAAGGCTAGATAAAATGCGTTGACTTTTGACAAAAAATTTCTTATTATCGTATTATGCCTATTGTCTTAGACGAAGAAAGTCATATTTACACAAATACTGATACAGGTGAGAAGTATACATCTGTAAGTAAATTGATTTCAACATATAAAAAGCCTTTTGATAGTGATCTTCATAGTAAAAGAGTAGCTCAAAGAGAAGGTGTTTCTCAAGATGAGATCTTAAATCGTTGGAAAGACCTTACAGTAACTGCTCAACAGAAAGGAACTAAGATCCATTTGATTATGGAAGAGTTCTTGAAACATAATAAAGTACAAAAGGGATACGAAAAGCTTGCTCAATCATTTATTAGTAAAACGTCTTATATTATCAATAATAAATCTATTGTTGAAAGTGAAAAAATTTTACATAACCATGATTATAAAATAGCTGGTACTGCTGATATGGTAGTAACCAATGGAAATTTTTTTCATATTTTAGATTTTAAGACAAATAAAGCCTTTAATTTTAGTAGTAAGTACAATAACTATTTTTATGAACCGTTAGATTTCCTTTCGGAATGTGAGTTTAATACTTATACCATACAATTGTCTGTGTATGCTTATATGTATGAACTCATGTCTGGAAAAAAGTGTTCTGGATTGAAGATTCTATATTATAGATCTTTTGAAGGAAAAACTTTTTGGCAAGAAATTGCGGCTTCATATATAAAACCATCAGTAAAACAAATATTCGAAGATTATAAACTAAAAACCGATAGTAAACAAAATGCAGTCTAACATCATTAATAAACACGGTAAAGAAACAGTCCAAAACTTTTGGATTTTCGTTGATTCATTAAGTTTTGATTCATCAAAAAAGGCTTCACTAGCAACTAAGCAGTTGATTCTGAAGAGATTGTCACCAACCCTAGCAGGAACTTATAAAGATATCTGTGATAAATTAGCATTATCTTTATATAAAGAGATTTATGCTGTAAAGGGTAATCAATATATTCATTTTTGTTATGAAGCAGTTGGTAGGGGTGAATCATTTTATGAGAATTGCTGGACGAATCCAGAAACAATTGAAAGTATTATTACCAGCGTAGATAAATTTAACGATTTTGGTTCTTGCTTTCCTGTAGAAGATGATTATTATTGTGTTCCTTCTGAGAAAACTTCTTCTGAAGAGGAATTTTTTGAGGATGATTTTGAAGATTATGGAACATATGAATTCAGAAAACGAGGAAAACACGACAAGTTCGAAGAGGAAGTATAACTCAGATAAACGTAGAGCTAAACTTGATGATTTAGTTACAGCAGCTAAAGCGTTTCAGTTTACTTATACAAGAGTCCCTATTGACTTAAATAAAGACATTGATGAACTTAAAAAGTTGACTCAAGATGCTTGTCTTAGACCTGATTTATTTCTAGATGCTGATAGTACTTGTGATTTGTGTAATCTATACACGAATTGCGCTTGTAAAATTAGAAATCTATCTAAGAAAAAACGTAAATAGACATTTCTCTAACGCCATTTAGATAAATATTTGAATGGCGTTAGAAGTTAAATTAATTGAACCTCCTAAGTACGGAACCGTAGCTTGGAATGGTGTTAAGTGGGTTTACACTCCAAACACTAATTATCCAGAAAATACTACGGATAGTTGGTTATATGCACTAAATGTCGATGGAGTAGTTTCTAAGGGTATTACAGAGTATTATAACCCTAAAAACCAAGTTCCATTTTCAGTTAATCCATTATTTTTAGTTGACCCTAGATCTAAATACACAATCTCTGTCAGGGATCTGGTTGTAGATGATTATATTTCATTAGCAAATCTTAAAATTCTATACATTTCTACGCCAAAGAATGGTAAGATTGCAATTAATGATAATCAAGATTCGTTTACATACGAAGCCAATAATGCTCTAGATGCTTTAGATGAATTATCATATACAGTAACGGATGGTCAGTATTTAACTGAAGGTGTATTAAAGATAAAATATGTTTCTCCAGTATTTCTAGGAAGTAAAATTACAGATTATGTAGCATATTTAAAATCTATTGTAGATAGATTTGCAATCGTTCCACCAACATCAGGAAATTGGAATGCTGCTACAACTGCTATCTCTTCTATATCAGCAGAATGGTTAACTTTAAATACTGAAAAATATAATGCTGCTTTTGATTACGTAGAAGCTAATGATGCGTTTTTAATTACTAGCTATCAAAAAGATCCAATATATTCTGGATTAACTTCTTTAATTGAAACATATTCAGCATCATGGGATTCTGTTAGAGTAGATGCTACTAATTTAGAAGCATTAATATCTCCATTAACTGCTGTATGGCAAAGTAATACATTACTTTTAAATGAAAAGTATTTTTCTTGGAATGATAATATTCCACTTTATAATAGATTAAACACATTATACTCATCAAATACTTCTAAGTATGATGATGTATATGCATTTATAAATTCTTTATCTTCGACATTTGATCCAACTGCATTTAGCAATACTTATGGTAGTTTGTCCTCTAAATGGGAAGATGTTACTAATACTGTAACTACTAAAAGAAAAGATTTCGGATTTGATGTTTTCCAAACCAGAAAATATGATTCATTTGTAAATACGGTTTCAACATTATCTTCAACCATTCCTGCTCTTAATACTCTTACTACAACTAAGAATGCATATTGGGCTAGTAATTCATCAATTTCTTCCATTAGTGCTAGAGCATTATCTGGAGCAGGAACACAAAATGTTGTTTCTAGAAATTTAGATGTTTATAATGATCTTATTATAAGAAATGATCTGAGAGTTTTAGGACCAAAAACTCAAATTGATACGACTTTAAATACACTTTGTTCATTTGAAATTAAAAACACTGGCACTATTGATGCAGTTACAGTAGATAAAACTGGTTTAGGTAATATACTTAGATTAGGTAATACTCTTTATGTAAAGAGTTTTGGTAAAGTTGGTATTAATATTGATCCAACATTAGATTCTGAAACATTAACTATAGTTGGTAACATTTCAGCTAGTGGTAAGATATATCCTGATACTATTGGAGATCAGATGACATTGTATAAAAGTGTTTCATCTAGATACGAAAACACATTTACATATTTTACTGCAAATTCTGCAACATTTAATACAATTAGATTATCTTTACCATATTATGATAATGCTTATGATTATGTAAGAACAAATTCTGGAGATATTTCAAGATTGCTTGCTCCTGATTATTCAGCATTTGATGCATTTACTAAATCATCTTCTGGTGGATCAGTATTAGGATTAACATTAACTGGTGGAAATTATTTGTCTGGTGCTGGAGATATTGTAGATTTTAAAACCAATGCTTTTACAGTTGAAGCATGGATTAAAATGCCAACACTTCCAACTAGTACAACAAAT
>JACCEC010790320.1_pt1 | contig 18760 bp, 13 predicted proteins | sample 7450121 | NCBI WGS metagenome assembly JACCEC01 (sample SAMN15323455, study PRJNA562643) | freshwater metagenome | isolation source: river surface water | place: USA:Blue River Watershed | collected 2017-08-18 | reverse complement strand
CGTCCTCACCGGCGGCAAGTGCATCACCGAGGACCTCGGCCTCAAGCTCGAGAACCTCACCGTCGCCGACCTCGGCCGCGCCAAGCGCATCGTCGTCGACAAGGAAAACACCACGATCGTCGAGGGCGCCGGCAAGAGCTCCGACATCCAGGGCCGCGTGAAGCAGATCCGCCGCCAGATCGAGGAAACCACCTCCGACTACGATCGCGAGAAGCTCCAGGAGCGCCTCGCGAAACTCGCGGGCGGCGTAGCCGTCATCAACGTCGGCGCCGCGACGGAAGCCGAAATGAAAGAGAAGAAGGCCCGCGTCGAAGACGCGCTGCACGCCACGCGCGCGGCCGTCGAGGAAGGCATCGTCGCCGGCGGCGGCGTCGCGCTCCTCCGCACCGCCAAGGCCATCGACGCCCTCCAGCTGGAAGGCGACGAGAAGATCGGCTCCCAGATCGTGCGCCGCGCCATCGAACACCCGCTCAAGCAGCTCTGCGCCAACGCGGGCGTCGACGGCGGCGTCGTCGTCAAGGAAGTGCTCCAGGGCAAGGGTAACCTCGGTTACAACGTGGCCACCGACAAGTTCGAGGACCTCGTGAAGGCCGGCGTCGTCGACCCGACGAAGGTCACGCGCACCGCGCTGCAGAACTCGGCGTCCATCGCCGGCCTGCTCCTCACGACCGAGTGCATGATCACCGAGATCCCGGAGAAGAAGGAAGCTCCGGCGGGCGGTGGTCACGGCCACGGTCCGGGCGGCATGGACTACTAAGATCCCGCGTCCCGCTCCGGCGGGGCTCGTTTTGGAAAGGCGCACCGCCTCGGCGGTGCGCCTTTTTTGTATTTGGCGCAGCCGCGGCGGCCCCGTTCAGTTTCCGCCATGCCGAATCTCCCGCTCCGTCCGATCCCGCCGCCGGAGAGGGCGGCGTCCCTGTCCGGGGCTCCGTCCGGCGACAGGCTTGAATTGGCCGCGCCGGCCGGGCGGGCGGCCACCTAACCGCGCGGACATGGAGATCGTTTTTCTCGGCACCGGCACGTCCCAGGGCGTGCCCATGATCGCCTGCGATTGTCCCGTCTGCCGCTCCTCCGATCCGCGCAACAGCCGCGGCCGGGCCTCGGTGCACGTCGTGATGGACGGGCTCTGCGTGCAGGTCGACGCCGCGCCGGAGTTCCGCCTGCAGTGCCTGCGCGAGCGTATCCGGAAGATGGATCTGTTCATCCTGACCCACGGCCATGCGGATCACGTCGTGGGCATGGACGATCTGCGCCGGTTCTGCGATCTGCTCGGCGGCAACCCGCTGCCGGTCTACACGACGGAGGAGGGGAGCCGGCGGATCGCGGCGATTTTTCCCTACGCCTTGGGCGAAAAACCGGCCGCGCGCGGCTACGCCGCGTTTCGCATCGCGGCCATGCCGTCCCGGCTCGACCTGCCGCAGGGCACCATCGAATCGGTGCCGCTGCCGCACGGCGCGATCTCCACGCTCGGGTTGGTCTTCACCGAGCGGAGCAGCGGCCGGAAATTCGTCTACTACACCGACTGCAAGAGCGTGCCGGCGGAGGCCGTCGCGCTGGCGCGCGGGGCCGACTGCGTGGTGCTCGACGGCCTGCGGCCGTTGCCGCATCCCTCCCACATGTCCATCGCGGAGGCGATCGCGGTGGCCCGCGAAATCGGGGCGCCCCAATCGTGGCTGACGCACCTGACGCACCTGAGCGACCACGCGGAGCTCGCCGCCGAATTGCCGCCGGGTATCGCGCCCGCCTACGACGGGCTGCGCTTCACGCTTTAGGCTCCGTCCGTCCGGCCGACTCCGGGCGTCACCCGCTCCCGGCGGAGCCGGTCAAAACGGCCAGGTCTTCGGGATCACGATCATCGCCACGACGAAGCAGAGAATGTTGAGCGGGATGCCGATTTTGACGAAATCGGAAAACTTGTAGCCGCCGATGCCGTAGACGTAGGTATTGGTCTGGTAGCCGATGGGCGTGGCGAACGCCGCGCTGGCGGCGATCGTGACCGCGATCAGGAAGGGACGGGCGGACAGTCCCGCCTCGTTGGCGATGCCGAGCGCGATCGGCACCATCAGCGCGGCGACGGCATTGTTGGAGAGCACCTCGGTCAGCACCATCGTCACGAGATAAAGACAGGCGAGCATGACCAGCGGCTTGGCGTCGCCCGAGACGATGTGATCCGCGCCGGCGACGACGTTTTTGGCGAGCCAGGATGCCGCTCCGGTCTGCTGCATGGCGATGCCGAGCGCGAGCATGCCGAAGATCACGAACAGCAGGTTCCACTCGATCGACTCGTAGGCCTCCTTCGGCTTGATGCAGCCGGAAAGACACAGGAAGACGGCGCCGGCGATGGCGCCGAGTTCAATGGGGACGTAGCCCAGCGTCTCGCCCACGATCACCGCGGCGATGGTCGCCAGCACCAGCGGGATGCGACCGTGGAGCGACAGCGAGGGCAGCGGCGGGCGGTCGAGCAAAATGATGTCGTCGCCCTGGCGGAGGCCGTTCATGGCCTGCGGGGTGCCCATCATGAGCAGGAGATCGCCCATCTGCAGCGGGATGGTCTCGAGCTTGTCGCGGACGTTCACGCCGTTGCGGTGGATCGCGAGGACGATGACGCGGAAGCGTTGGCGGAAATTGAGCTCGCTGATGCTTTGGCCGATGATTTCGGAGTTGGGCGCGACGGCGCCCTCGAAGACGACGCCCTCGTGCGCCGCGATCTGTTCCAGTCCGGCTTCGGCGGTGAAGTCGAACCCGGGCATCGACCGCGCGCGCGCCACGCCGCTCGGACGGCAGGCGATCACGAGCCGGTCGCCGCCGCGCAGGGCGGTGACGGCCGGGTCGACCGTGATGGCGATGCCGTCCCGGACGACTTCGATCACGCGGAACCCGCGGGTGCTCACGAGCCCGGCGGTTTTCAGGCTTTTGCCGATGAGCGGCGAGTCGGCCGGGACAAACGCTTCCGTGAAGTATTCGCGCCGCTCTTCCTCGCTCAGGATGGAGGTGAGCATTTCGCGGGCGGGCAGGAGTTTCTTGCCGACGACGGCCAGATACAGCGCGCCGACGATCGTGACGGGCACGCCGATGGACGTGAGCTCGAACATGCCCATCTCGGGTTCGCCGCGTTCGACGAGGATGCCGTTCACGAGAAGGTTGGTGCTGGTGCCGATGAGGGTGCAGATGCCGCCGAGCACGGACGCGTAGGAGAGGGGGATCAGGAACTTCGAGGCGGGCAGCCCCATTTTGCGGGCGAGGTTCAGGATCACCGGAACGAACACGACGACGACCGGCGTGTTGTTGATCCACGCGGAAACGAACGCGACGATCGCGACGAGGAGGAACAGCACGATCTGGTAGGGCAGCACCGCGGCTTTCTCGAAACCCCAGGAGAGGTAATCCAGCGCGCCGCACTTCACGAGCGCGGCGCTGAGGACGAACATGGCCGCGACCGTCAGCGGGGCGGGATTGGAGAAGACGGCGAAGGTGTCCTTGACCGAGACGAGGCCCGTGAGCGCGATGATCACGAAAAGCGCGAGCGCGACCACATCGGGCGGGGTCTTCTCCCGCACGAACGCGACAAAGGCGCCGATGAGCAGCGCGAAAACGAGGGCGATCTGCCAAGTCATTCGGCGCCACGTTGCCGGGCGAAACGGCGGGCGCCGAGCGGAAACCCGCGCCATCTTCGTCTTACCGGTTGGCTTCGGAACCGGATTTATGCCACGGTTTTGAGCGGAGTCTTCGCCCGCCCCCTGCTGTTTTTCCATCCCATCACCCTTCCCCTATCATGGCCAAAATTCACAACGACATCACCGAAACCATCGGCAACACCCCGCTCGTGCGGCTCAATCGCACCGCGGCGGCCCACAATTCGCAGGCCGAAGTGCTCCTGAAGCTCGAGTTCTTCAACCCGCTCTCCAGCGTCAAGGACCGCATCGGCGCCGCCATGATCGACGACGCCCTGAAGAGCGGAAAGATCAACCAGAAGACCGTGTTGATCGAGCCCACCTCCGGCAACACCGGCATCGCGCTCGCCTTCGTCGCCGCGGCGAAGGGTCTCAAGCTCATCCTGACGATGCCGGAGACCATGACGATGGAGCGCCGCAAGCTCCTCAAGGTCCTCGGCGCACGGCTTGTGCTCACCGAGGGGCCGAAGGGCATGAAGGGCGCGATCGCCAAGGCCGAGGAACTCCAGGCCAAGATCCCGAACAGCGTCATTCTCCAACAGTTCGCCAATCCGGCGAATCCCGCGGTCCACCGTCGCACCACGGCCGAAGAGATCTGGCGCGATACCGACGGCAAGGTCGACATCGTCGTCGCGGGCATCGGGACGGGCGGCACCATCACGGGCATCGGCGAGGTGCTGAAGGCGCGCAAACCCGGCGTGAAGATCGTGGCGGTCGAGCCCGATGCCTCGCCGGTCCTTTCCGGCGGCGCGCCCGGCCCGCACAAGCTGCAGGGTATCGGGGCCGGTTTCGTCCCGGCCGTGCTCAACACCAAGATCTACGATGAAGTGATCCGGGTGAAAGAGGCCGACTCGGGCCCGGTCTCGAAACAGATCAATCAGCTCGACGGCATCCCGGTCGGCATCTCCTCCGGCGCCATCGCGTGGGCGGCGCTCCAACTCGCGCAGCGCCCCGAAAACAAGGGCAAGCAGATCGTCGCGATCATCCCGTCGAGCAGCGAGCGCTACCTCTCGTCGTGGCTGTTCGCCGACGTCGGGGTCGAAAGCGACTCGGTCGAGGATCTGATGACGCCCGCCAGCTGAGGTCCGGCGATTCCGGTCCCGGCACGCGCTGCCAGCGGTCACCCTCCGGTGGCCGCTTTTTTTTGCGGCGGACGCGGCGCCGCCGGGAGTTTGCGATGGCCTTGGGCGCGACGGGTGGTTTGCTCGGGCCGACTTCACCCTTCCAAACCCCATGATCCCCATGCGCTCCCGTCTGCTCCTGCTTCTGGTCTGCGTCCTCCCGTTCGTCGGCCGGCTTGCGGCGGCCGACTCGCCCAAACCCCTTCGTCTCCTGCTCGTCATCGGCGGGTGCTGCCACGACTACGAGCAGCAGAAGAATATTCTGAAATCCGGCCTCGAAGCGCGCGCCAATGTGAAAGTCGATCTCGCCTACTCGGCGGACAAGACGACGCGCCCGGCGCTGCCGATTCTGGGGAACCCGGATTACGCCAAGGGCTACGACCTCGTGATCCACGACGAATGCAGCGCGGACATCAAGGATCCGGACCTGATCAAGGGCGTGCTTGCGCCGCACCGGGCCGGATTGCCGGCGGTGAACCTGCATTGCGCGATGCACAGCTACCGCATCGGCCCGCCGGCGCAGCCCGCGGAGCCCGGCAGCGAGCGGGCGATGTGGTTCGACTTCCTCGGCATCCAGTCGAGCGGCCACGGCCCGAAGTTACCGTTGACGATCACCTTTGACGGCGCGAAGAGCCCGATCGTGCGCGGCATGGCCGAATGGACCACCGGCCCGGAGGAACTCTACAACAACATCCGCGTGCTGCCCACCGCCACGGTCCTCGCGAGTGCCAAGCAGACCGTGAAGGAGAAGGTGGTCGAGGCCGCGGTGGTCTGGACCAACGACTACAAGGGCGCGCGGGTGTTCAACACCACGATCGGCCACAACAACGACACCGTGGGCGATGCGCGTTACCTCGACCTTGTGACCCGCGGCGTCCTGTGGGCCTGCAAAAAGCTCGGCGAGGACGGCAAGCCGGCCAAGGGCTACGGGCCCGTCGCCGCGAAGTAATCGAAACGGCTCCGGGTCGCGCGGGGGACCCCGTGTCAAGCGGGCTGCCGTTCCCCTCTCAGGGGGCGGCGACCACCGCGCGCAGCGCGCCGTGGAGCGTCAGAGTGTCGCCCGTTCCGGAAAGGGCGGCACCCATTTGCGGGTGTGCGGCGCACAGCGCGGCGATTTCCGGCTCCGCCATCACAAAGAACGCGGTGGACAACGCGTCCGCCTGCGCGGCCCCGGGCGCGTAAGCCCACGTGCGGCTCGTGCGCGGGGCCGGGGCGCCCGTGCGCGGATCGACGAGGTGGTCGCCCTTCACCGCGATCCCGGATCCGCTCAGCGAAGCATCGCGCAGGACCACGGTGCGCTCGGCTGGGCCGTCGCCCACGCCGACGGCCCAGCCGCCGAGGTCGGGCGCGGGACTGCCGTGGGCCAGGAGACTGCTGCCGCCGGCGTTGAGGAGGGCCGCGTCGATCTGCCATTCGCGCAGGGTGTCGAGCATGCGGTCGAGCGCGAAGCCCTTGCCGACGGCCCCGAGGTCGAGGTGCAGGCGCGGAGCGAGCGACGTGAGCGTGAACGAGGCGGGGTCCAGCGTGAACGGCGGAAGGTCGGGGTCGAGGCCGTCGGGGCGGACGGAAGCGTAGGCGGGGTCGAAGGCGCGGTGCGTCGCGACGGTGATGTCGGCCGACACCAGCAGGACGTCGATGACATCGGGCGAAACGATGAGCGACGCACCGCAGGCAAGGCGGTTGGCCCGCGAGATATAGGACGACTCGACGTAGCGGCTCAGTTCGTTTTCGAGACGATCGGCCTCCCTGAAAGCGGCCAGCGCCGCGTGGCGCAGGTAGTCCGGGGCGTGGTCGCCGACGAGCGTGACCTCGAAGAACGTGGCCATGGCTTCATGTTGGAAGGTGTGCGCGGCGGGTGCGGTCATGGCGCGGGCGATAAAGAAAACCGTGGCGGCGGCGCGGCTCAGGTGCGGCGGCCGAACCACATGCGCCACCGGAGGCCGACCATCGCGACCGCGGGGCGCCACCAGAGGCGCCCGAGACCGTATTTGGAGTCGCCGTGGCGGCGGGTGTGGTGGCGCACGGGACGTTCGCCGACGCGGAATCCGGCGGCGACCGCGAGCGCGGGGACAAAGCTCTGCATGAGCTCCATCGGGTAAAGCGCGCCGACGACTTCGCGGCGAAAGACGCGGAGCTGGCAGCCGGAGTCGTGCACACCGTCGCCGAGAAAGGCACCGCGGACGGTGTTGGCCACGCGGGACATGATGCGGCGGAGAGTGGTGTCGTGGCGGTCCACGCGCCAGCCGCAGGCGAGATCGACGGCGCCGGATTCGACGAGGGCGAGGAGAGCGGGCAGATCGCGCGGATCGTTTTGGCCGTCTCCGTCCATGGTGGCGAGCAACGGGCCGCGGGCGGCGCGGAGGCCGGCCAGCAGTGCGGCGGCCTGTCCGGAGTTGCGCGGCATCGGCAGGCGACGGACGCGGGGCCAGCGGGCGTGCGCGGCCTCGATCTCGGGGGCGGTGCCGTCGGTGCTCCCGTCGTCGACAAAGATCACCTCGTGGTTGCGGCCGAGCGCTTCGAGCACGGCGACGCAGTGTTCCGCCAAGGGGAGAATGTTGCCTGCCTCGTTGTAGACCGGGATCACGACCGAAACCGCCTCCGCGCCGGAGGGCGTGGCGGGGTCGGGCGGGTTGACCGGAAGCGAGGCGGGCATGGCGCGGAGCGGCGGGAAGGAAGCCGGGAAACTCAGTTCCGGTTCGGAGCAGCGGGCTCGTCGCGGATAAAGACGCCGAGCAATACGCCCGGGCGCAAGCCGAGGACGGTTTCGCGGTAGCGGCCCTGCAGGCGGGCGCGCACGGCGTCCGTGCGGGACTGCGACGCGATGACCACGGCGCCGTCGCAGTCGGCGGGCGGCTCCGACCAGTAACCGACGGAGGGCAGGCCGCGCAGATACCACGGCAGCGGCCAGTATTCGTCGCTGACGATCCGGACGGGCAGGGCAGCGGACCCGGGGGCGGCGAGGGCGGCCTCGACGAGCGGGCGGATTTTCAGGACGTCGGGGGCGCTGTGGACATAGGCCCACGGATTGCGCTGATCGGCGGGACGCAGGTAGGCCACACGCCAAAGCTGCGGGACCAGGGTGAGGATCGCAACCAGCGCGCCGGTTGCGGCCAGGACGCGGCCGGCGGGCAACCGCGAGAGGCGGTGGAGCGCCGCGGCGGCGAGGACGGCGAGCCCGGGCACGAAGTGGATCGCGTGCCACGGGGTCTTGTAAGCGAAGAGCGAATACGCGGTCACGACGGCAACGGTGTAGCACGCGACGCCGCGGAGCACCCGATCGCGGCCGAGCGCCGCGATCCCGATACCGGCGAGCGCGAGCGCGGTGAAGGCGGCCTGGTGCCAGACGAGGCCCCCCGTGCGAAACCAGCCGAACAGGCGGAGGAAATACCACCACGGTTTCTCGTGGCCGGTCGGGGCGGCGTCGGCTCCGAACCGGACGAACGCGTGGCCGTAGGCGGCGACGGCGTCGCGCAGGCCCGGGAGGTGGGTGAAAAACGAGGAGTAGAGCAGGGCGGCCGCGCCCGCGGCCGCGAGCAGCGCCGCGGCCAGGTCGCGGTAGGGCCGCCGGTTCGGTGCCGGTCCGAAGCGGGGAGCCGCAGCCCACCATGCCAGGGCGGCGAAGGCGAAGAAGAGCGGCGCGGTGGCCTTGGTGGCCTGTGCGAAACCGGCGCAGACGCCGGCCGCCAGCGCCCAGCGCGTCCGGCCGGTGTGCCACCAACGCCGGGCGCATACGAGCGCGGCGAGGACCCCCGCGAGCAGGAGGGTTTCCTGGATGAAGTAGCGGCTGTAGTAGACCGAGGGCGGCGAGATCGCGAGGAAGGTCGCCGCGGCGAGGGCGGGCCAACGGGCGGGAGCGGGCGGGCCGGCCGTCGCCGGCAGCACAAGGAGCGCCAGCAACACGACCGCCGCCGTGCCGGCGAGAGCCGGGACCAGTCGGAGTGTGCTCTCGCGCAGCGTCGCGAGGGAGGTTTCGCCGCGCAGCCGCGCGACCAGCGCCGCGGCATAGTAGAGCGTCGGACCATGGTGGTCGCGCGGGTCGAAGGCATAGCGTCCGCTCTCGAGCAGTTCGCCGGTTTTGACGGCTTGATTCGCCTCGTCCGCGTGCATCGGTCGCGCTCCGAGGTCGCGGGTGCGCAGCCAGAACGCCGCGACGGCGACGATCAGGAGCGGGAGCTGCCGGAGGAGGAGCGTGAGCACGGTCGGGGGTGAGCGGTCCACTATCGGGGATCGGGCGCGCGGATGAAGGGGAAACTGCGCAAAAATGGGCAGGCGAAAATCCGCATCGATGATCCGGGCCGCGGCAGAGAACGAGTCGTGGCGCGCGGCGGGCGGCACGGGCGCGCACTGCGCGGCTTTCCCCGGCGGCCCGCCGCCGCGATCGTCGGGGCCGGGGAAAAAACAGCTCGCCATGCGCCGCGGGGTGGACCACTGCAGCGGTCCGGTTGTCCCACCTCGCCGTGAGCCCCACCCCCGCTCCCTCCGCCGCGTTTGCTTCGCCGTGCCTGCTGCCCGACGGCGAGGACGCGCGCTGGTTCCGGGAGGAGATTCGGCCGCACGAGCGGGAGCTGAGGGCGTTTCTGCGCGGCCGGTTCCCGATGCTGCACGACCTGGACGACCTGGTGCAAGAGACGTATGCGCGGGTGTTGCGGGCCCGGCGCGGCGGGAAGGCGATGCCGACGCGCGCCTATCTCTTCGTGGTGGCGCGCAACGTCGCGCTCGACCTCGTGCGGCGAGAAAAGGTGATCGCCGTGGAGCGCTTAGACGATTTGGCCCGCTTGTCCGTTGTAGAAGAGGAGCCCGATGCCGCGGAGAAACTGAGCCATGCCCAGGAACTCGCCCTGCTCGCCGAAGCGATGCGCGCGCTCCCGGCGCGTTGCCGGGAGATTCTGGTCATGCGGCGCATCGAGGGCCGCTCGCACCGCGAGATCGCGGAGGCGCTCGGCATTGCGGAGGGCACGGTGAACGCGCAACTCGCGATCGGTTTGCTGCGTTGCCGCCAATATCTCTGCGCGCACGGGGTGGTGCGCGCCTGTCCCGCGGCCCGGCCGGCCGTTCCCAGCCATGACGCCTGACGCCGATTTTTCGCCGATCGAGGAGGCGGCCGCCGAGTGGCTGGTGCGCCGCGACCGCGGCTTGTCGGCCGCGCAGGAGGCCGAAATGGCCCGCTGGCTGGCGGCGGATCCGCGCCATGCGGCCACGTTCGAAGCGCTCCGCGAGACTTGGACACTTGTTGCGGCGGTGCCGGTCGCCGCGGTTCGGCCGCCGCGGGCCGCGTCGGTGTGGCGCTGGACCGTGCCGACAGTTCTGGCGGCGGCGGCCGCGGTGGCGCTGCTCTTCTTCTCCGGACCGCCGGACCGCCATCCGGGGCGGAACGGCGAGCGCTGGACCACGGCGGCGACGACGGCTCCGGGACTGGTGCGAAAACTCGACCTGCCCGACGGCTCGGTCGTGCACCTCAACGGCGACAGCCGGGTTGAAGTTGCCTTCGATCCGGCCTTCCGACGGGTGCGGCTCGTGCGGGGCGAGGCCCATTTCAGCGTGAGCAAGGATGCGGCGCGGCCGTTTGTGGTCAGCGCCGCGGACGTGGCGGTGCGCGTGGTCGGCACGGTGTTCAACGTGAGACTCGGCCGGGAGTCGGTCGACGTGCTGGTCACGGAAGGAAAGGTGCGGGTCGGCGGGGCGACGGGCGGGGCCGGGGCGGGAGTGGCGGCCCCGCGGGCAGAGCCGGGCGACGAGGCGGAGTTGACGGCGGGTGAGCGGGTGTCGATCGCGCGCGCCGGGCAGGCGGCGACGGCAAGCGCGGCGCCCGTGCCGGTGACCCGGGTTGAAATGCAGCAGGCGCTGGCGTGGCAGACGCGGCGGCTGGAATTCGACGCGTGGTCCCTCGGCGAGATCGTGGCGCAGTTCAACCGCTACAACGACCACAAGCTGGTCGTGGCCGACGCGCGCCTGCTCGAGCAACGCTTCGGCGGTTCGATTCCGGCCGGCGACCGGGAGACCTTCGTCCGGATGCTCGAGGCGAATTTCGGTGTGGTGGCCGAGCGGCGGGAGCGGGAGACCCTGCTGCGCCGCAAGGCACCGTAGCCGGCGGCGCGCGTTTTTTTCCGGAGCGCTTAGAGAGTTTCCGGGCTGCGGCCGTTGTATCCCCGTGACCCCACACCTCGAATCCCGTCTGCGGGCGGCGCTTCTGGCGCCTGCCTGCGTCCTGCTAGCCACGACCGTCCGGGCGGCCGAAACCGCCAAAAAGTCGTTCGATGTCCCCGCCGGGGCCGCCGCCTCGACCCTGAAACAGTTTTCCGCGCAGGCCGGCGGTCCCTTGCTCTATTCGGCGGATGCGGTGGCCGGGGTGACCACCAACGCGGTGCGCGGCGAATTTCCGCCGCAGGATGCCCTCGACCAGATGCTCGACGGCACGCGCCTGGTCGGGCGCCGCGATGCGGCCACGGGCGCCCTGAGCGTGACGCGGCGGTTGGAGGCGCGGGCGGGCACGGCCAATCCGGCGCAGAACGGCACCGGCCATGGTGCCGGGACCAACGGCGGCGCGGGCGGCGCGGCGGCGGGCACCGACGTCGTCACCCTCTCCCCGTTTTCGGTGAATTCGGACCGGGACCGCGGATTCGTCGCGGCGAGCGCGCTCGCGGGCGGGCGCCTGTCGACCGACCTGCGCGACACGCCGGCGGCGTATTCGGTGCTGACCCGGGACTTCATCGAGGCCCTCAACCTGACGAATCTCACGATGGCGCAGCAGTGGACGACGGGGTTCAACGAGATCGAGGACGACGGGCGCCAGAACCAGTTCGGCGACGGCGAGCGCGGGCGGCGCACCTTCCGCGGCGTGAGCAGCAACCAGCAGCAGATCGAGTTCTTCCCCGCCTACTACGACTACGATTCCTACAACCTGGAGCGCTTCGATTTCGCCCGCGGACCCAACTCCATCCTTTTCGGCAGCGGCTCGATGGGCGGCACGGCCAACGGACTCTTCAAACGCGCCAACACCGCCAAGGCCAGCGGCGAGGCTTCGCTCGGCCTGAGCTCGTGGGACAGCTTCCGTTTCACGCTCGATCTCAACCAGCCGATCTCGCCCAAGCTCGCGGTCCGCTTCAACGGCCTCTGGGAGGATGCCAATACCTGGCGCGACACCGAATACTACAATCGGCGCGCGGCCACGATCACGGGCACCTACCGCCCGTGGCGCGGCGGCAATCTCCGGGTGACGGCCGAGACCGGCGACAACCACCGCAACGCGTCGCTTTCCGGCATGGGCGACCGCGTGTCGGGGTGGGACGGCACGACGACGTTCACCGGCCGCCTGACCTCGACGCCGGCCAATGCCAACGCCGCGGGCATCTCGGTCTTCGGCGTGAACAACTTCATCTTCTCGCCGGGCCTGATGGGCGGCAGCCTCGTCGACTGGAACGGGCACGCGTTCACGTTGGGCGGCAACGCCAACGCCGCCGTGCCCGTGGGCGGCCGCACCGTGGTCGGGCCGGTGGCCAACATCGACGCGCAGCCCCTGCTCGGCGCGATCAACATCCCGGGCTTCGTCTTCGACAACGTGTTTCGCGGTGCGCCCAAGTTCAGCGTGCCCGGGCGCAAGAAATCGACCTCGCTCGGCGGCGACTCGTGGGCCACGCGGTATGACAATATCCACGCCGCATTCGACCAGCAGATCGGCCGGCACGTGTTCCTCGGTGCCTCGGCGAACTACTCCTACAGCAAGGTGCTCACCCACTTCACCGTGGCCCGCGGGTTGAACAACCTCTACATCGACATCAACCGCTTGCTCCCGACCGGGGAGGGGAATCCGTATTTCCTCACGCCCTACTCGGAGTCGACGCAGGATTTCGACCACGTGACGCGGCGGTCGCGCAACGCGCGCGGCAACGCGGCCTTCGTTTTCGACGACACGCGCTTCGGAAGTTTCCGGCTCAATCTCGAGACCGGCATTTCCGACGCCAATTTCTCGCGCATCAAGTTCCGCATGATGGTGCAGGATCCGAACCTGGCCTCGCGCGACTGGATCAACCAGATCGCGCGCCTGCGGGTCTATTGGGGCGGACCGCTCGCCCAGATCACGCCGGGCAATTATCCGGTGGTGAACCCCGTCACCGGTGTCACGCGCAACCTGCCGCTCGGCTACGTGATCGACGTCGGCCGGCCCAACGACACGACCTCGATCGACGACGTGTTCACGTATCAGCAGGCCGCGTTCGGCGCGAAGCTCTTCAAGGGGCGCCTGAACCTCCTGGCGGCCTACCGGCGCGACGACTACGAGAGCATCACGAACAACATGGTGCTCCGCGGCGACCAGCCCAACGGCTGGGACGGCACCAAGGTGCACTTCCGGCCGCGGCCGCCTTCCGACTATTTCGCCCTCTCCTATGTGCCGAAAAACGCGGCGGGCCAGGCGACCGGTCCGCGGACCGAGGCGCTCGCCCGGCCGCGCACGAACAACGTGCCGCAGCCGCAGTATGCCGGCGACCGCTTCCGCGACGACTACTCGTTGCCGACGCTGCAGGGCGAGGTGAACACCTACTCGACCGGCGGCGTGGTCCACGTGACGAAGTGGGCAAGCGTCTTCGGCAACTACGCCGAGACCTGGCTGCCGCCCGCGGGCGAACTGCGGATCAACGGCGAGCGCTTTTTGCCCTCCGTGTCCGACGGGTGGGACGTCGGCGTGCGCCTCTCGCTGCTCGGCGACCGGGTCTCTTTCACGGCGTCGAAGTATGCGAGCAACCAGAGCAATATCGGCCGCGGCACCGGGACCAACGGCGGCTTGGCCAATGCCCTCGGCAATCTCTTCAACTCGATCGCGAACACCAACGTGCTCGGGGACCTGAGCGGCGCGGGTATGAACGCGCGCGGCATGCTCACGGTGCCCGGCAACTACTTCGACACGGCCAGCCGGAAATCGAAAGGTTACGAGTTCGAGCTGACCGCCAATGTGACGCCGCAGTGGCGCGTCTCGGCGAACTACGCGCTGCAAAACGCCTTCGAGGTCGACGCTTACGCGGATACCCGCGCTTACATTGCCGCGAACGACGCGCTCTTCGTGAACATCCTGAACGACGCGGGCGTGGACGTCGTGGGCGGGCAGGCGCTGTTGCGGGCCGGCACCACGGGGCAAAACTCGCCGGATGCCGCGGGCGTGGTATCGTCCTACAACCAGATGAAGGAGATCGCGCGCAATCTGACGGCGGCGGAGCAGAAGGTGGCGCGGCTGGTGGAAGGGACGGGGAATTTCTTCACCGATTACACGATCCGGGACGGCACGTTCAAAAACGTGCGGCTCGGCCTCGGCCTCAACTACCGCGGCAAGGAAGTGATCGGCTACCGGGGCGGCGACACGATCCGCACCGGCCCGACCACGGCGGCGGACGATCCGTCGGTCGACGCGACCAATCCCGTTTACCGCGATCCCTACACACTCTGGACCGGTGTGGTCGGCTACACCTACCGCCTGAGTCCGAAGGTGCGGGTGAAACTGGACCTGCGCGTGAGCAACCTCTTCAACGAGGACATGCTGCTCTACTACACGACGACGCAGCGTCCGCCGGGCGGAGACATCACGAATCCGCAGCGCGTCGCGACCCCGAGCCAGTTTTCGTTCATCGTGCCGCGGAACTATTCGCTGACGGCGACGTTCAGTTTTTGAGCCGCCGACGCGGCGCGGCCGCGGTCAACTCACCGAGCGCCAAAACCGGCGGGCCAAACGGTCCGCCGGTTTCGCTTTTTGCCCGGGCCACCGCCGGGGCTGCGGACGCGCGGGGCGGGGACGCCAGAAACGCGGGCATAGCGGGCACGGAGGAGAAGGTCGGCGGCCGGCGCGGCCGGGTGGATGGCCGGGTGCGGGCACAAAAAAGCCGGAGCGCGCTGGAGCGCTCCGGCTTCGTCTCAGGGAGGAAAGATTTACTTCGCGGGCGAACCGAAGACTTCGACCTCGCAGTAGTGGTTCAGCTCGTCGGACGTGTTGCCGTTGGAGTAGAGGCGGACATAGCGGCCCTTGGCGCCGTTGGCGGGGAGGACGCGGCCGTTGTTGGTCTCGACGTAGGAGAGGTCCTTGCCCTTGCCGAGCTTGGAGCTGTTGTCGTCGTCGGTGTTGAAGATCGTCGTGACGCCCTTCTTGAACTCGGCGTCGTCGGAGATCTGGATCACGACATCGTGATAGACGCGGGCCTGGGAGTGGAAGTGCCACACGGCGACGGCCGCGATCTTGGCGGATTCACCGAGGTCGACCTGCACCCACTGGGTGTTGGGCCCGAGCTCCACGTAGGCGCCGTCGATGCCGGTCTTGTCGCCGTCGGTGATGAAGGAGAGCTCGCCGATGACGGGCAAAGAGTCGCTCGAGGTGACTTTCTTGCCCTTGGAGAGGAGCTTGGTGCCGGCGGGGACCATGATGTCCGGGCGCTTGGCGTTGGCGGGCTCGAGGTTGGCGAGCGAGATGGGGCGGGGCGTGCCGGCGAAGAGGGGCTTCGGCATTTCGACCTTCAGCACGACGTCGGCGGCGAAGGCCGACGTGGCGAGGGCCGCGACGGAGAGGGCGAGGGTGAGGTGGCGAGTGAGCATGTTAAGGATGGAGGGAGGAGTTGGTTGAACCACGAACGACCAGTTTGGGAAGGGAATTCAGCGGAATGACGCGGTTGAGACGCGGGCGGCGGGGCCCGTATTCCGGATTATTCCGCGACCCTGGATTCGGGGTCAGACGACGAAGTCGCTCGGGGAGAAGGTGAGGAGTTTGCGGGCGGCGATGGCCTCGTTGACCTTGAGCACGGTGACGCAGGTCGCGAACGCTTCGTCGGCGGGGCAATTGAGGCGCACGCCCTTGCGGATGGCGTCGAAGAAGTTCTCGAGGTGGGGCTGGTGGATGGCCTTGTCGAGGGTGACCGGGATGTCCCAGGCGGAGAGCTGGGCGGTCTCGCGGACGTCGACCTTGGCCGGGCCGCCGGCAGCGGCGCCATCCGGCACCTTGGACGGCATGGCCATGCGCTGGCGGGGCTTGTCCCAGGGCTTGAGGCCGACGGTGGCGCCTTCGCCGGTCTCCGGGCGGGAGATAAGCTTGGCGGTGACGTGCGCATCCCATTCCGGGGCGCGGGCCTCGCGGTAGAGTTTGGTGAACTTGGGGTTCTCGGAGATCTTCATGGAGCCTTCGTCGCCCATGAAATACTCGTGGTAGCCGCCGCCGGCGCTCGTGGTGGTCAGCACGTCGTAGGTGGCGCGGACGATGCCCTCCTTGGTGGGATACTCGTAGATGGCGATGGCGTTGTCATACCACTCGTGGGTCTTGTAGTAATCCACGCCGCCGCTCGCGATGCACATCTGGGGATTGGCGCCGAGCATCCAATTGTAGACGTCGATCTGGTGGGCCCCGAGGTCGGAGATGGGGCCGCCGGCGTATTTCTTGAACCAGCGCCAATTGCGGAACTCGTGCATGTTGGCGTAGCCGTATTTCGCGAGGCGTTCGGGCGACATCTCGGCGCCCTTGGGCGTGCCGAAGTCGTCGGTGACCGCGCGATGCCAGGAACCGGAGATGTTGGTCAGGCGGCCGAGCAGCTTGGCCTCGCGGACCAGCTTGTCGCGGGCGAACTGGTAGCGGGGGTTGGAGCGGCGCTGGTGACCGATCTGGAGCAATTTTTTGGTCTCGCGGGCGGTGACGACCATCGAGCGGGCGGCGTCGACCGTGTGGGCCATGAGCTTCTCGCAGTAGACGTGCTTGCCGGCCTTGAGCGCGGCATTCGTGTGCAGCGCGTGGACGAAGTCGGGCGTGGCGACGATGACGGCGTCGAGTTCCTTCTCGGTCGCGAGCATCTCCTGGTAGTCCTCGTAGGGCTTGGCCTCGTGCTTGAACTTCTGGAGGAGGCGGGAGGCGCGGGTGAGGTTGTAGGGCCAGATATCGCAGACGGCCTTGAAGCGGATGCCGGGGATGGGGAGCGAGGCGTTGACGAGGATGAGGCCTTCGACGCCGCAGCCGATGAGGGCGACGTTGAGCGTTTCACCCTTGGTCGGGGTGCCGGTGTCGGCGCCGCGGGCGATATACGGGGCGGCGGCGATCACCGCGCCGAGCTTGGCGCCGGTGCTGATGAAATCGCGGCGGGTGAGGGACGGAAGGAAGGTGGGCGGCACGAGAGGTGAGGAGGACATGGTGGCGTCGGGGACGGAACGGGCGTTGACGATGGAACGATTGACGGACGGGGCGCGGATGCGGTGCGCCCCGGGGCGCGGGCGGCGCTCAGTCGTTCTTGTGGCCCCAGAGGGCGATGCGGTCGTGACGGGCGAGGGACAGGGCGAAGGCGAACATGAGCACCTGGACGGCGATCCAGGCCACGCCTTCGCCTTCCTGCACGGCCATGAGGCCGAAGGCCAGGCCGGTGTAGAGCAGGCCGCCGAAGAAGAGGGAGATGCGGCTCTTGATGCCGAGGAAGATGGCGGCGCCGATGCCGATGAGCAGGAACCCGAGGGAGAGGGCGAAGGCCTTGGCGGCCCAGAGGGGGATCAGCGAGTAGTTGCTGATGCCGGTGGCCATGCGGGTCATGTTCTCGGTGTAGTTGGAGAACGAGAAGCTCTTGTTGGCCTCGAATTTCTCGATGCCGGCGACCAGGGTGCGGAGCCCGAGGAAGACGCGGAGCACGAGGAAGGCCGCGGTTTGGTCGCAGCGGTAGGACGAGGAGTTCGAGTCGGATTGGTCGCTCATGATATCGGAGGGAAATCGATGGGGGGAGGTTTCGGGGAGGCGGGCCGGGGGAAGAACGGGAGGCATTAGTTGCACGGGTCGCCCCGCGGATGGCAAGCCGCGGAACAGACATTTCCGCGAAAACCCGCGGGGATTTTCGACCAACGCGCGCGCAAAGAAAAACCGCCGGCGCGTGGACACGGCCGGCGGTCGGGGGAAAAGGGGCGGCGCGGCCGGGCGGGCGTCACCAGACGCTCTTCACGCCGAAGGTCCAGTTGGTGCCGTTGACCTCGTAGAATTGGACGACGGGGGCGTTGGCGCCGACCTGCTCCATGATGAGGTAGGGTTCGTTGAAGAGATTCCGCGCGGAGAAGAAGAAGCTGATCTTGTCCGTGATGCGGTAGCCGCCGCCGATATCGAGGTTGGTGCGATGGCGGTAGAAGCGCGGGTTGCCGGTGATGGTGGTCGGGTAGTTGTCGCGCCACGTGAGCGAGGTGTAGGCGTTGAAGCGCCGGTAGGAGTAGCTCAGGCCGCCGTTCACCGAGTGCGGCACCATGTTGGCCTTGGGGATGCTCGCGTAGCTGCGGGTGTAGCTGGCGCGGACGTTGAGGCCTTTGAACGGCTGGGGGAGGAACGAGAGCGACTGGGAGTATTCGAGCTCCATGCCGCGGACGGTGACGTCGTTGGCGCTCGGGGTGGTGGTGATGAACTCGTAGTTGGAGAGATCGAGGTCGCCGGTGTAGCCGAATTCGGCGGCGGTGAGCCGGTTGGTGACGAAGAGCCCCTTCACGTTGTTCTGGTAGACATTGGCGGCGAGGATGCCGACGGGTTCGAAATAGTAGGCGAGCCGGGCGGCGAGGTTTTTGGAGGTCTCGGGCTTGAGGCTGGTGTTGGGCGCGCTGACGGTGAGCGCGTCGTCGTTGATGACCCAGACGCCGGCGACATCGCGGAAGGTGGGACGGCGGATGGTCGAGCTGAAGCCGAGCTGCGCGTCGAAGTTGTGGTTGATTTTGTATTTCAGGGAGGCGCTGGGGAAATTGTTCCCGTAGTCGCCGGTGCGGTGGACCTTCGGCTGGGAGAAGAACTGGTATTTGAGGCCGTCGATGGTCGTGGCGCGACCGGAGGTCTCGGCGAAGCCGGCGGCGGCGAGTTCCTGAACCGAGCGGGGATTGAACTCGAGGGAATCGGTGGAGGTTTCCTCGCGGCGGAGACCGGCGCGGACGACGAGCTTGCCGAGGGTGGTCGTGGCCATGAGGTAGCCGGCGTCGATGGTCTCCTCGTAGTTGCGGCGGTTGCCGATG